>ERZ827524.128-NODE-128-length-105042-cov-7.252927_pt1 | contig 105042 bp, 97 predicted proteins | sample MGYA00519702_ERZ827524 | MGnify/ENA primary metagenome ERZ827524 (study PRJEB31778, sample SAMEA3449341) | human gut metagenome | biome: human gut; feature: human-associated habitat; material: faeces | place: United Kingdom | collected 2010/2012 ...
GAATAGCTGAATTTCTTGATTTTGCTATTCAAGCCAAGTTTGCTTATGTCAACAAGCTGCGCGACTTTATTAAAATTCACTTGACAAATGTTACAACTCGTAATAAAATAGTCACATACTTGAAATGAAAGGAGACGCATGCCTGTATGTCGATTCGTGCGTCTAACAAAAGATGGATTGCGGCGCTTTCCGCCGCTTTGATGGTATGCGTCTGTGCGAGCGCTTCTGCGCAGAACTACAGCCTCGGCGACGAAGCGGACGAGGTCGCGACGATCCAGACCGCGCTCAAGCAGCTCAAGCTCTACAGTGCGGGGATCACCGGCCACTACGGCGAAAAGACGGAAGCCGCCGTCAAGAAATTCCAGAAGAAATACGCATTTGAGGATAACGGCATTGTTGACGAGGACACCCGCGCAGCGCTTTACGAGGCCGCAGGAATCACCTACATCGCCTCCGGCAGCTCGTCCTCCTCGTCTTCCTCCGCCGCTTCTTCGTCCTCTTCCTCCTCCGTGTCGGGCAGCGCCATTCTCCGCTACGGCACGCGCAGCGACGAGGTTCTCAAGCTCCAGCAGAATCTGACCAAGCTCGGGCTGTACACCGGTACGATCAGCGGCCACTACGGCAGCATCACCGAGGCCGCGGTTATGAACTTCCAGCGGAAGAACGGCCTCTCCGCCGACGGCATCGCGGGCGCGAAGACGCTGGCCAAGATTGAAGAAAAGGTGAACGGTTCTTCGTCCTCCTCTTCCTCCGGCAGTTCTTCGTCTTCCTCTTCTTCGAGCAATGCGGCCGCCAATTCTTCAAACGGCCTGCTCAAGTACGGCGTTCGTTCGGACGCTGTGCGCACCCTCCAGCAGAACCTCAAGACGCTGGGCTATTACGACGGCTCTGTGACCGGCAATTTCGGCCGCCTGACGAAGGAAGCCGTCTACAACTTCCAGAAGGCTAACGGCCTTTCCGCCGACGGCGTTGCGGGCGCGAAGACGCTCTCCTCCATCTCCGGCAAGCTCTCCGGAAACAGCAGTTCGAGCAGCTCCGGCAGCAGCAACAGCAATTCCAACAGCAGCGGTTCGAGCAGCTCCAATAACGGTTCGGACAGCTCCACCCTGCTGAACACGAGCGTCATGCTCCAGCAGGGTTCCTCCAGCAGCGAGGTGCTCAAGCTGCAAAACATGCTGGCTTCTCTGGGCTTCTACACCGGCAACAAGACCGGCAACTTCGGCGCGCTGACCGCCGACGCGGTGATGGCCTATCAGAAATCCAAGGGGCTGACGGCGGACGGCATCGCGGGCAAGAAGACGCTCGCCGCCATCAATGCGGATTATTCCGGCAAGGGCAGCACCAGCGCCGGTACGACCAACGGCACGACCGCCCCGAGCACGCAGACCGCCGGCAACGTCATCTATGAAAACTTCTACAACTGGCGGCGCAATTACGCCAACGGCGAATACTGCACGGTGTATGATTTCTCCACCGGCTACTCTTGGAAGCTGCGCATTATGACCAAGGACGCGCATATGGACGCCGAGCCCGCCACGGCGGAGGACACGGCCATCATGCTCAAGGCGTTCGGCGGCAAGACGACGTGGACGCCGAAGGCAGTCTGGGTCACCTTCTCGGATGGCAAGACCTACATCGGCTCGACCCACGACGTGCCGCACTCCCCGCAGCACCTCTCCAACAACAACTTCAACGGTCACCTGTGCGTCCACTTCCCGATTTCCATGGAGAAGGCGCAGAGCATCGGCCCGTATGCCACGAGCCATCAGGAGGCCATCAACGAGGGCTGGGCGGCCACGCAGAAGCTCAAATACTGATGGGTTTGCCAAGCCTGATCGGAATCACATCATCTGGGATTTCAGTTATTCGTCCATTTGCAAAAAAGCCATTCTCTCCCCTTCGGGGGAAGAATGGCTTTTTTGATGCCTGAGCGATTGCCCGGCTTTCATCCGCCTGCGCATTTGCAGTTTAGCGCTCAACATGATATAATGAATCATCAAGAGAATCAGGAGGGCTTACCTATGGCCACGATGAAGGATATCGCCAACCTTGTCGGCGTCAGCCTGACGACGGTTTCCAATGTCGTTCACGGCAATTACGACCGCGTTTCCCCGCAGACGGTGCAGCGGATTCTCGACGCCATCGAGCAGCTCCATTATGTGCCCAATATGTCCGCGCGCGCGCTGGTGAGCCATTCCTCCCGCATCATCGCCTTTGTCGATACCCACAGCCCGCAGGAGACCTACGCGGGCAACGGCTTTGCAGGCGTGCTGCTCTCGGGGCTGGAAGGGGTCGTCACCGACCACGGCTATTTTCTGATGATGCGGCGCGGCACGAACGAGGATGTTCTGCGGCTGATGCTCAACAACTGGAACCCGGACGGCGTGATCTTCAAGGATCGCGTGCCGCAGAGCCTCGTGGATTTCGTCAAAAAGCAGGGCAAGCCGTGCGTGACCATCAACACCTACCTCGACGACCCTGAGCTGATTCAGGTGCGCGCGGAGGATCGCCGGGGCGGCTATCTGGCGGCGCGGCACCTCATCGAGCTGGGGCATCGAAACATCCTCTTCATCGGCGCGGTGAACCGCGGCTTTATGAACAACGACCAGCGCTACGCGGGCTATTGCGACGCGCTTGAGGAAGCCGGAATCACGCCGAACCCTGAAAATCTGATTACGAATCTCTTCCCCTTCAAGGCCGAACGCGGCATTGCGCTGGGGCGGCAGTTGGCCGCTCAGCGGGCGATCACGGGCGTCTGCGTCAGCGGCGACCAGTATGCCGCCGCGGTCATCACGGGGCTGCGCGAGGGCGGCGCGCGCGTGCCGGAGGACATCTCCATCGTCGGGTTTGACGATGTGGATATCGCGCGGATGACCTTCCCGCCGCTGACCACCATCCATCAGGACGGCATCGGCAAAGGCCGCCGCGCGGCGGAAGCGATTTTCGCCATGATCGACGGCGAGCACCCCGATCCGAAGGATTTCAACCTGCCGGTGAAATTGATCGTCCGCGGCTCAACCGGCCCCGCCCGCACAAACTAATTTCCCTTATAATAGTACGAAGCCGTCAGGTTCAGACCGGGCATTCCATGAATTGACTATGAACAGGTATTCCTAAGAACCGAAGAATACTTGTTTTTGAGCCTTGGAATGTTTGCCTGCTCCTGACGGCCTCTTTGGAGATGTACTTACGCCTCTTTCACAGGCTTATAGCATAGATCATGCTCGACGCAGGCCCACATATCCATCGCGGGCGTTCTTAGCTGAATCTCGACCGGAACGGAGGCATTCTGGCCGTTTAAGCAGACGGGCACGAGCATCACCAGATGCAGGCCGCGATAGCCGCTCTTCTTCGGCGCGGCGATGTAATCCCGCGCGCAGACAAACTGCCACGCGGTCGATGCGCGCAGGATATCCGCAAAATGATACACGGCCTCCACGCTGGAGAGCACGACACGCAGACCGGCGACGTCGTGCAGGCTGGCCGCGCCCTGCGCGTTTTGCGGCAGGCCGCGGCGGAGCAGCTTTTCGCGGATGGACGCGGGCGATTTGAGCCGGAACGTCATCGAGCGGACGGCGAAGGGCGTGTGTTCCTCCTCAAGCTGCATTCGCGCCGCGCAGAGCGAGAGAAACGCGGTCTCCACCGCGGCTTTATAGGGCGCGTAAAACGAAAAATCAAAAGCGGCCTCCTTCGGCGCGCGCATCTGTTGTAAAGCTGAACGCTGCTGCAAGAAAAATCACCTCGAAACGAATCAAATGGGCGGGGCGCCCCCGTGCGATAAGGACAGTATATGCGCCGGTTGTTGCCGGAATGCGGCGGGAGACGAACAAAAATGTGAGCGAAGGAAAAAACGGCGCTCCAAATCCATGGTATGCGCCGCGCGGGAGGAAAATGCCGCGTCGGGCGGCTTTTTCGCTGTACAGAACCGCTTTTTTTCAGTATAATAAGACGATGGAAACCAACGCGGGCGCTTCGCCCGAAGGAAGGAATAAGCTATGAACAAGAACTTTGCAGACGACGCGCTGCGCGGTTTGCTGGGGCGTCGCGTGCCCGCGTGGGCGCGCTGCGTGCTGGTGCTGCTCGCGACGGCGGTGTTCGCGGTCTTCGCTTACCACGCGCGCTACGCCAAGATCGACGAATTCACCGGCTTCCGCGCGGAGGAATTGATTCGGTTTACGACCGTCGTGCTGGCCGCGCTCTATGCGCTCACGGCAGCGGTGGCGCTGCACATCGGCAGAAGGCTGAATTTCGGCGCGCAGGCGCTGTTCTGCGTGGTGATCGGCGCGATTCTGCTGGCGAAGGTTTCGCTGTTTGACTATGTGAGCGACGATTACGACATCTTCCTGAGCGGCTGGATCTACAGCTACTCCCAGATGGGCATCAAGGAAGGGCTCGGCTCGTACATCGGCAGCGATTACACGCCGCCGTATCTGTACCTGCTGCTGCTGATTTCCAGAGTCAAGAATTATCCGTGGCAGTATCTGGTCAAGATCGTCTCGCTGGCGTTTGAGGCGCTGATGGCCTACGCCGTCGCCAAGCTGGCGGGGCTGAAGGTTCGGGGGGATGCGGGGCGCGTCGTCCTCTTCTGCCTAACGCTGATGCTGCCGACCGTCGTTTTCAACGGCGCGTATTGGGGGCAGTGCGACGTGATCTATACGTCGCTGTGCCTGCTGGCGCTGTATCACGCGCTGCAAAAGCGCAGCGCATGGAGCATGACGCTTTTCGGCATGGCGCTCTCCTTTAAGCTGCAAACGGTGTTCTTCCTGCCGACGCTCCTGCCGCTGTGGCTGCGCAAGGACATCAAGCTGCGCCATCTGGTGCTGATCCCGGCGGCGTATATGGCGATGATGATCCCCGCGTTCTGGGGCGGCAAGTCGCTGCACCACGTGCTGACCGTCTATCTGGCGCAGGCGGGCGGCTACAACGGCATTTCCATCAACGGCCCGTCGCTGTATAACCTGCTGCCCTCGACGATGGACAACGGCATGCTGTACGATCTCTTCGGCAACATGGCGATGGCGCTGGGGCTGGCGATGATGGTCGTCGTCTGCCTGATGCTCTGCCTGAATCGGACGCACATCACGCGGGAGGGGACGCTGCTGGCCTGCCTGCTGGTGCTGGGCGGCGTGCCGTTCTTCCTGCCGAAGATGCACGAGCGCTATACCTTCGGCGCGGACGTGCTCGCGCTGGTGATCGCGGCGTATCGCCCGAAGCGGATGGCGCTGCCGCTGCTGTTCGGGCTGGCTTCGTATATCTGCTATACGGGCGGGCTGCCGGGCGACGCGATTTTTGATCTCAAATGGGCGACGCTCTTTCAGGGCGCGGCGGTCGCGCTGACGGCGGCGGCGCTGTATAAGAGCCTGCACGAAGAGAAGACGGAAGCCGTGCTGACGGAGGTGAAGGCGTGATGAACAGGGCATGGATGCGGGACCCGCTTCGCGCGGGGATGGAGGCACGGGTTCGAGGAACCCAAAGGCTGGCGCTGGGCGCGGCGCTGACGCTCGCGTTTTTCGCGCTGGCACTCAAGCTCTGCGCCGCGATGGAGGGCGCGGCGGTGATCGCGCTGGTCGGCGCGGGCTGCGCGGCGCTGCTGCTGGCCGGCGCGTGGCGCGCGCTCCGGGAGGAGCCGGTGATCGTGCTGCTGTGCGCGGCGCTGCTGGCCATGCTGGCGGTGGCGGCGCATCTGGCGATGCTGGATATCAAGCCGGGGCGCATGAGCAAGGTGCTCGCGCCGATGCTGGAGGGCATGTGGAATTACGACCTCGGCACGGCGATGGCATGGGAGGACGGCGCGTGGTCGGGCGGCTATCTGATCGTGATGGCGCTGATTTCCCGGCTGGAAGCCTTCCCGCAGATGTACGCCGTCAAGCTGTTTGACATGGCTTGCCAGACGGCGGCGGCGCTGGCGGTTTTGAAGCTGGCGCTGACGCGCGGCGCTAAGCCGGGCGCGGCGGTGGGCGCGATGCTGGCCTGCGTGCTCGCGCCGACGATGCTGTTGAGCGCCGGCTGCTGGGCGCAGTGCGACGCGATGTTCGCCGCGCTGGCGCTCTGGGGGCTGGCGCTGCTGCTGAAGGATCACCCGGTCTGGGGCTGCATCCTCTGGGGGCTGGCGGCGGCGACGAAATTGCAGGCGGGCTTCCTGTTCCCGCTGCTGCTCGTGTTCTTTATGAAGGGCAGGGTTTCCATCCGCCATCTGCTGGCGGGTCTGGCGGCGTTTGTGCTGGCGCAGGCGGCGTTCCTGCTCGACGGGCAGGGGCTGACGGCGGTATTCGGCCGCTATGCTCAGCAGATCGAGGCGATTTCCTACGAGGGTGCGGGTCTGGCGGATCACGCGCCGGGGGTTTACAGCCTGATGACGGTCGCCTCCGTGCGTGAGTTCAGCGGCATGGGCATGTATCTGGCCTTCGCCTCGGCGCTGCTGGTCGCCTTTGCGCTGATCCACGCGCGCCGGGAGCCGGACGCGGACACGCTGCTGCTGGCGGCGCTGCTGCTGGCGGCCGGTCTGCCGCTGATTCTGCCGCAGATGAACGCGCGTTGCCTGTATCTGGCGGGCATGCTGGCCTTTGCCTGCGTAAACGGCACGCGGCGGCTGGCGATTGCCATCGTGATGGAATTGATTTCGCTGTGCAGCTACATGGAGGCGATTTTCTCGTTCACGGTCATCCCGATGAACGTGCTGAGCCTGCTGGCGATTGCCTGCGCGGCGGCGCTGGCGCTGGAACTGATGGGCAAATTGGGCATCAAGGGGGCGCAGATCGGTGAAAGCGACGCTTGACGCGCTGGATGAGCGCCTGCGCCGTCTGCTCGCGCAGCCCTGCGGCCGCGCGGCGAGAATCGCCTGCGCCGCGCTGGTGCTGCTGGGCTTTGCGGACGTGATGATGACGCGCTCGCTTGCGCTGGGGCATCATGCGGTGACGGCGGCTATGATGTGCCTGCCGCTGGCGGCGATGCTCGTCTTCGCGATGCGGATTGCGCGCGAGCACGAGCAGGGGGCGCTGGGCGCGCTGCTGCTGGGCGCGCTCTGCGCGGCGGCCATGCTGGCGCGGGTTAGCTTTTTGGAGCGCTCCTCCGGCGATTACGAGATTTATCTGGCCGATTGGCTGCAAAAACTGGCGGGCGGCTCGTTCGCCGAGGGGATGCGCCAGAACATCGGCGAATACAACGTGCTGTATCAATACATCCTGTTCGTCATCACGCGGCTGCCCGTGCCGTCGCTCTACGCGGTGAAGGCGGTTTCCTTCATCGGGGATGCGTTTCTGGCGGGGGCGGCGGCGACGCTGGCGCAGAAGGACGGCAAAAAGAGCGCCGCCGCCTTCGGGCTGGCGCTGCTGCTGCCGACCGTCGCGCTCAACGGCGGCATGTTCGCCCAGTGTGACAGCCTGTACGCGGCCTGCGCGCTCTGGGGGCTGGCGCTCGCGCTGGAGCGGAAGCCCGCTGGCGCGGCGGCGTGCTTTGCGCTGTCGCTGGCGTTCAAGCTGCAAGCCGTGTTCCTGCTGCCGATGGTCGCGGTGCTCTGGGCGGATCGAAAGCTGCGGCTGTCGGATGCGCTGGTCTTTCTGGCGGCGCTGGCGGCGACGGCGCTGCCCGCGCTGCTGGGCGGAAAATCCATCGGTGCGCTGCTTTCCATTTACACCGCGCAGACGGGGTTGTATACCGGCCTGACCTATAACGCGCCCAGCTTCTTCGCGCTGATGAACACGACCGGGCTGGATGTATATGCCTACGGCAATTTCGGCATGGCGCTGGCGTTTGGCGCGTGCGCGCTGCTGGTTGCCTGCGGCGTGAAGCAGGCGGGAAAGCTGACGCGGGAAGGGTATCTGCGTCTGGCGCTGCTGCTGCCGCTGGCGATTGTGTTCTTCCTGCCGCGAATGCATGAGCGGTATTTCTATCTGGCGGATATCCTGAGCGCCGTGCTGGCGGCGAAGAACAAAAAGGCCGCGCCGATCTGCGCGCTGGTTGCGCTGGCGTCGCTGGGCAGCTATTGGGAGACGGCGCTCCCGCTGTCTTTCTGCGCGCTGATGATGTTTGCCGCGCTGATTTTGACGCTAAGGCATACCCAACGGGAAGAAAATGTGATATAATAGACCGAAGGCAACAGAATGTCACTTTTCCCGGCAAAGAGAAGGTCTGCCGGAACGTTTGTTATCAACATAAAAAAGCAAACAAAATGAAAACCCGAAAGGGCTGGACGGAGGACTTTTCAATGAACCGGGACGAAATGCTCAATTTTCTGAAGAATGAGGCGCGCGGCATCTCCGTGATGTTCGGGCCGAACTGCGAAACCATCGTGCACGACATGACGAGGCCGGGACATCCGATTCTGGCGATTTTCAACGGCACGGTGACGGGGCGCGAGGTCGGCTCGACGGCGGATATCTTCGGCGACATCGGCGATTACGACGAGAGCATCTACCAGAATAAGGATTACATCAACCAGATGGTGCTCTCCCGCGACGGGCGGACACTCAAAAGCTCGACGTTCAACATCGTCGGCGAGGATTATCACTTCGCGCTGGGTATCAATCTGGATATCACGAACATGGTGCGCGCCGGGCAGATGCTCAGCGAGCTGACCGCCACCAGCGGCGATTTGCAGCAGACGCTCATGCAGGACGCCAGAAGCCAGCTCGAGGAGCTGCTGCGCGAGTGCATCAGCGCGGTCGGCAAGGAGCCGGAGGCGATGAAAAAGACCGACCGCATGCGCATCATCCGCATGCTCTACAAGCGCCGCGCGTTCACCTATCAAAAGTCCGTGGCGATTGTCGCCGAGCGGCTGAATGTTTCGCGTTATACGGTATACAAGTATATGCACGAGCTAGAGGAGGCCGAGGCGGCGGGGAGCCTTGTGCAGGATTAAGGGCGATAATAGCGCAGCGCTGCCTGGCTGTTTTGGGCTTTATCGCAAATCGCGTCAAGCGCAAAATTTTCTGTTGGCATCCGTCTATAGCAAAAGAGTGAACTTGAACATCCCTTCGGATGATCTTGTTCACTCTTTTTCTCTGTACCTGCCGCGTAACCGCTTCAACATTTCAAAACGAGGCAAGACTCCAAATCCGTTTCTGCGGGGTATCAGTATCCCGCAGCGGCACTGTCCAGTTTAACTTTTCGAAGGACATCTTCCAGATGGTCCTTCATTGCATCATACGCCTCCTGCGATTGATGCGCTGCAATCGCTTTGTAGATCCTCTTGTGATATTCAAAGCTTGTTTCAATTCCATGTACACGCTGAAAACCAACCATCCACGTCGTATACATGACTTCAAGCATTTCTGCTGCTCGGAAAAAAAGCTGGTTTCCTGATGCCTTAGCAATCAATCTGTGAAATTCCAAATCATATTTGGCAAACAAATTCTTATCATTCGAGCGAACTGCATCTTCTGCACGCAAATAGGACTCATGCAGCAATCTTATTTCTTCTTCTGTCGAACGTTCTGCTGCAAGACGTGCCGCCATGCTCTCCACACCGATTCGGAACTCTGTCATGGCTTCCAAATCGCGCGCATTCGCCAACATAGTCGGCAAAATCGCGCTTGTGCACACGCCCATATTCATATTGCGGACACAATTTCCATAACCTTGCTGATTTTCCACAAGACCCAAAGCGATCAACTTGCTCATCGCTGTACGAATCGTGTTCCTGCTAACACCCAACTGCTCAGAAAGTTGCGTCTCCGACGGCAGTTTGCTTCCTTCCGGATATTCACCAGAAGCCAACATGTTCAGCAGTTGGCTGTAGACCTCATTAACAAGATTGCTCTTAACGATTTTCTGCATTTTTCTTTCTCCAATGAATGTATATACCCATTATATTCCCAACACTCTTTTTCGTCAATGGATCTGATGAATTACTCGCAAAATCACACTTTTCTCTCAACACATCAATTGTAATCCATCCTCCAAAAATCAAAGGTATTGAAAACAATTTCGTTTTTTAGGCTCAAGAGGAGAAATTATACTGCCATCCATTCAACGCTCTCTATACTCAACGCTTAAAAAGCACCTCCAGTCGGAATGCCAACTCGAGGTGCTTTCATTCGTCTTCAACCCTTTAGAAAACCCAATCCAACCGATTTACTCGATACAGCATTCGCCAGTAAAACGAGTTTAGCTCGATTAAACAAGAGCATTCAGGAAGGTATTGTGATCCATGACCTTTCCGATTTTACGGAAAATGAATTTCTCAGCGTAGTCCTGCTCTTCCTGCGTATCGGTAGCCGTGCAGTCTCCCAACACGATCACACGATACCCCTTATCATAAGCGGAGCGTGCGCTGGACTCCACGCACCAATTCGTATGAAAACCAGTAAATACAACGTTCTCAATCTCATTCGCACGAAGCAGATAATCAAGTGCGGTAGAATGGAAGGCATCCAGTGTTTTCTTGCCTTCGACAACAATATCTCCCTTTTTCGGGGTCAACTGCGGAATAATCTCCGGACCCGGCGTGCCGCGCAGCCATGCCCCCTTGCCCCAATCGGCAACCATATCGATTTCAATGCCGCGCAATCCTTCATAAGCAGGGCCACCCTTCTTCAATTCCGGAAAGCCCTCTTCAAACGAATGGAACGGAACATAGAAGATCTTAGCCACCTGACCGCGTGCGCGTTCAAGCAGATCCTGAAGGTTAGCAATAACGTTTCTCTCTGCAAGCTGTTCCTTGATAAAGGCATACATCGTGCCACCCTCAGAGAGAAAATCATTTTGCGGTTCAATCAGAACGATAGCAGTCTTTTCCTTTGCAATTTTGAATTCAGACATAAGAAATACCCCTTTCTATATCTCCTTTGAGCTGGCAGCCAAAGGTCATTACATAACGCTCGGAAGGAATGTTACAACTGCAGGGATAAAGATGCAAATGAGGTCAACAATGATCATCGCTGTTAAATACGGCATGGAACCGGCAAAAATTTCTCCAATTGTAATGTCATTCATGCCCTTCATATTCGCCAACGTAGACTTAACTGCAAAGACATTCATACCGAATGGCGGCGTAATCATACCTGTTTCGATGGCAATGATCATGACAATACCCCACCAAACGAGATCATAACCCATGTTGCGAAGGATCGGAACCATCAGCGGGCTTGTCAGCAGGATGATGGATGTAGAATCCAAAATGCAGCCCAGAATCATCAGGATCAAGATGAAGATCACAACAACCAGAACCGGCGCAACATTCAGACTGCCAACGAAATTGCTCAGCAGATTAATAACGCCGCACATTGAAAGCGTTTTGGAGTACGTGGAAGCCGAGATCATGAGAATCAGCACGCTGCCGGCCGTCTGGCCAGCGCTCAGCATGGTCTTCATGAAGTCCTTCCAGTTGAACTTTCCTTTAAAAACAACCAACAGGAACGCGCCAAAGGCGCCAACACCACCCGCCTCGGTCGGAGTAAAGAGACCACCCCAGATACCGCCGAGGGATATAACGATCAGCAGCACGATCGGCCACGGTTTCAGCACGATCTTCCAGTAGTTTTTCTTTTCCTCTTCGGTCAATGTCTCAGCGGCCGGGATGTATTCCGGCTTGAAGATGGCAATAACGCGAATGGTGATGATAAAGGCAAGGGTCATCAAAAGACCCGGGCCAATAGCCGCAACAAAAAGCTTACCAATCGAGACATCCGCCTGAGCACCATAAACGATCATGAGCAGGCTCGGCGGGATCAACATACCGAGAATGGCGGAACCGGCAATCGTGCCCAAGGAAAATTTCCGCTTATAATTTAAGCGAGTCATCTGCGGAAGCGCAATCTGAGTGAAAATCGTTGCAGAAGCAACGGTAACGCCCGTAATTGCAGCAAAAATAGCATTTGCAACAACCGTCGCAATGGCAACACCGCCACGGATGCGCTTCATCATCAGGCTTGCGGCGTCATACAGATCCTTGCTGGCACCGGACATATTGGCAAACAACCCCATCAGAACAAACAACGGGATAACGCCAAACATATAAGAGCGGACAGCTCCCCATGCCGACTGCGCCAAAACATTCATGGCTGTCGCTATGCGTCCAGTGGACAAATACACACCGATAACGCTCGTAATCATGAGCGATGTGCTAAGGTGAATACCGCTAAAGATCAGCACAAGGAGAAGAATCAGAGATACGGCCGCAACAAATCCAATACTCATCCCAGATTTCCTCCTTCATCAGCCATTCCGCCCTGATCAAAGTCCTTTTGAGTAATCAGGGAATACATATACTTTACAGTCTTGTTAATCATTTCCAAAATCATCATCGAGGAACCAAAGATGATGCAGAAGCGACCAGGAACAGTGGAGATTCTGACAGAACCAGCGATTTCTGCTTCACCGATGTTGATTGCGTTTATAAATCCCTTGTAGCTCGCCTTAATGATAAAGGCATAAACGACGATGCCGATAATGCATGCAAGAATATCAATGATGAGCTTACCATTTCGGTTCACCTTGTCATAGAACATCGTTGTACGCACATGACCGTTACGCGCTGTAACATGCGGAAGAACAAGGAACGTGAAGATAATGATCATCAAACTTACGATTTCTGCAACGCCAGCAAATGGATGATTGAAAAGGAGTCTGCTCAAAACGTCAACAGTGATGATCAGCATAATTACAAACACAAGTGCAGAAGCAAAAATAGCCATTGCCGCAAGAATACTTTCAAGCACATGATCTATTTTCTTCCAGATTTTCACAAATAGTCATCCCCTCTGTCATTTCAGGATAGAGTGGGGAAAGCCGCACCGTGTGACACGGCTTTCCCTTCACTCCAAGAATCAATTTGAAAATTACAGATTCAGATTCCAATCACGCACCTGCTGTACGCCTTCCGCAGCAAGCAGCTCATAGTAACGGGCAACGATCTCGCTACCCTTGTAACCAGCATCCGTCAGGCTCTTGACCAAATTGTTCACGATATCCGGCAGGCTGGCAGCCCACTTCTGCTGCTCTTCTTCGCTCAGTGTATCAACTGTGCCGCCCTTTGCGACGATATCCTCGAGATCCTTTGCATGAACTTTGGAGATGTAGTCAGCCTCATATTCCAGATAGCCGTCTCCGACCTCGGCCAAAATGTTCTGCACTTCAGTCGGCAGGGAATCCCACGTATCCGTATTAACGGTAAGCGAGTTGAACGGCACACAGTTGAAGTTCGCATCCAGATAGTACGGCGCAACCTCATACACCTTCAGATTGACGCAGGAGTGAGTCGGCTGAATGGTGGCCTGACAGACGTTAGTCTGCAGATTCTGGTAGGTGTCATTCAAAGAGGTCTGAAGGCCGACAGCACCAGATCCCTCGATCCACTGAAGGTTGATGCCGGCAGCGCCAATCTTCATGCCATTGACGTCTTCAAGAGAGGTGATGCGCTTGGTGCTGTACAGGCCATACGGGTCGGAAACGCCGATGCCGATGAATTTTTGATTATACTTGGTCTCGTAGTCCGTCGTAAACTCCGGATACTCAGCGTAAATCTGGCGAACAACCTTCGCGACAATCTGCGGGTCAGAGCAGGAGAACGGCATACAATATACCATCGTCTGCAACGGGAGGCGGGAGGCTTCAAAGACGAGGATGGAGCAGCCGATATCAACCAAACCATCCTGTATCCCCTGGATTTCGTTGCCAAGCGTGATGACAGAACCGCCATAGGACTTAATCCACTCAATTTCGTAATCGGTTTCATTTGCTACGCGCTCGGAAACAGTCGGAACAAAATAATCTTCAACTGCAGCAATCCAAGGGTTCGTCTCGGAGTGGCCGGAACCGATGCGCAAAGTGATCTTCTTCTTGCCAGCTGCAGATGCACAGCTACAGCAGACAACCGTCAACACGAGAGCCAGGACGAGAGTCACGAGTTTCTTTGAGTTTTTCATGGTTTTTCCTCCTTATAATTTGATGGCCTTTTTTCGCAGCCAACAATATACAAAGTTACCAGTTTTACAAAGATACGCAGTTTGCAGCAGCGGCACTCAATACAGAAATTTGAGCGGTTTCCTCCATCAATTCAGCAAGATAAGTCGCCATCCGCATATCATTCGCAAGGGTTACCTGTCCATGTGCGCGGAGCAGAAAAGCATTTGAGCTTTCATGTTCGGCAAGAAACGCGGTGATTTCCGGGAAATATTCCTTCGGCACAGCGTAAGAGTGTGTATCAAACACCGGCACTTTGCCGTGAAATTTCAAGAAAGCATGGTGTGTAGAAAAATCAAGGCTATCATGATTCGCTGCCCACGCTGTCGCATACGGGGAATGGCAATGCATGATTGCACCGGCACGCGGAATGTTCTTATAAATCGCACCGTGAAGCAACGCTTCTTTTGAAGGCTTTCCGATTCCCTCGATTACATTCCCCTCAAAATCGGTAACGATTAGCGTTTCGGCGCATACCTCGTCAAAAGCAACATCCGTCTTTTTGACAATCATCCGCTCTTCATTCGGCACTCGAACGCTCAGATTTCCACCATTACTCATTTGGTAGCGCAGTTGATAAAGTTTATGAGCTGCTTGCTCCATATCGTAGATGAGCGTTTCATAACGATCATACCACACTGTAAACATCTCCGTTCTATTACGCGAATCCATCAGGAAAGAAGCTTAATCATCTCATCCGCACAAATATCCGCAAACTCGGGATCACAGAAGTTAAGATCAACAGCCTTGAATATGATTTCAGGCTTTAAGCCACATTCAAAAATCTCTTTCATCCTCCGAATTGTCTCTGGCTTATGGAAAAATTCGCCCGGTCCGCTCATTGTACGCAAGCCACCCATCGGCAAAATGACCTCGGTCTTACCGGTAGATCGATTCAGACGGTCTACAATGGTCTGGGTGATATTCAGAATTTCATGCTCGTGCATACGCGTATGCGTGAGATCCTTATTGTGCCAGACATACCCTCGTTCTTCTTCATCAGGCAAAAAATCCTCGCGGGAAAGGCACGCAAAATCTATTCCACCCGGACAAATGAGCGCTGGGATTCCTGCCTTAGCGGCAGCACAAAGGCGGTTCTGAGCACCACGGCTGTATCCGATGTTTCCAAGATATTCTGCTGTCATCTCATGCAGAGTTAAATCCATGACAGCAGAAATGGCATGGTCTTCAATCAATCTTTCCATAACACGTCCGCCGATGCCTGTGGAATGAAAACTGATCGTCTTAAAACCGCGGTCAGCCAATAGATCAGCCGCACGCACTACGGTATCATTGGTAATACCCATGAGCGTTGTGGCAATGTACTTTTCCCCTCTCATATCGATGAGATGACCGCCATATTGCACCATACCGATTAACGCCCCGATCGCATTACTCAACGTGACTTCGTTAATCGGATTCATGCCCGCAAAGTCAACGATTGACGGCATCACAGCAATATCCTTATCGCCGACAACCGTGTCAAAGTAGCGGTACCCACTGGCTATCGTAGAACAGATCATCTTCGGGAAGCCATATGGCAGTCTGCAAAACGCCGCTGAACAAACAACTGTGTTTTGCAAGCCGCCCATACCGAGCACGCCGTCCATTTTCTTTTCAGCATAGAGTTTATCCATGGTTGCACTGATGCTTTCCGTCATTGCAGAAATGGCATCACTCTTTGCCATATTATGGACCTGTTCCCAAGTATGCCCGCCGATTTCAAGAACTGTCTCCCGAGTAATGTCAGCCTTAAAGCGAATATCAGGGCCGGTGGCAATATCAATCACCAACACTTGATTTCCACTTTCCAAGATTTTCTGCTTTGCAAAACAAAGTTCATGATATTTCGTATCGCAACATGCAACAAGCGCAATAAGAGCCATGTCTATACCTCTGTCTTCTCGTCTTTTATTCCGGCTTGATGCCCAAGATCGGTGTCTTGGCAACGCGTTCCAGCATAGAGCGATCGTGACAGGTCAGAATCCTATCCTCACTCTCTGCACGTTCCTTAATCAGTTCGATACTCTTCCATGTCTCAACAATATTGGAAAAACGGTTAGGCGGGGTGATGTCGTAATTGAGTTCCGGAATCGGTTTCAGGTTATCCATAATAAACACTGCGTCGCCAACACAGAGATACTTACCACAAGCCGTATCCACTTCGACGGTCATGTGGCCGACAGAATGACCGGGGGTATCAAACATACGCACGCCTGGCATAATCTCTGTTTCGCCGTTCACAAGATTCATTTCGATTCCCTCAAACGGACGGACAATGCCCAGTTGGGGCGCTTCATAAGACTTATAGTACAGCGGAATCGGATCCATGGCAAAATGATATTCCTTCTCGCTTACATAGAATTCCGCGTTTGTGAACTTCTCCATATAGAAGCAATGATCCCAGTGGAGATGCGTAAAAACAACGATATCAATATCCTCAGGCGTATAACCAATCTTAGCCAGTTGTTCGGCAATGGCCATGCCCTCCGGCTGCCTCGATCCATGATGATGATACTTGCTGGCTCTCTCCGTGTACGCCATACCGGTATCAATCAGCAGCAGTTTATCGCCACCCTCTACAAGATACGCAAACACCGGATACTCTTCTTCCTGATCAGAAGCATTTGGATAGAATTTAACCGTAGAATGGTGGTATAAATACTGCTTGGGAATCATCGTCACATACCCGGTATTAATCGGCCTAATCGTCAAGTCGCCCATTGTGTCATCCTCCGTTTTCGACAAAAATTTCTGTTTATCCATCATTTTTAGGGGCATTTACCGTCTTCTAATAAAACACCAATTGCGCACTGATTATCGATTGATCTTACATCTCTTCACGCTTGCAACACATTGCTTGTAGCACAACTCATGAGTCAATTATATCAGTGACAAATTGTCTTGTCAATGCCATTCGTCAATTTTTCACATTCTTTTTTGGAATATTTTAATTATCGTTGTCCAGCAAAGGATTATCTTGATGATTGCCTGTGCTCCATTCAGGAATGAAATGCCGTTCGATGAAAAAACTCACATATATGGTTTTTAGAAAAATGCCCCCTTATACCCAATGTCATGAAGCGCAGAAAACGTCTCAGCAAAATTATAATGGGCAAGGCCGGGATACCAGCGGTCATTGTCTGCAACGTGTACATGTCCAATCCAATTTCGGGGCGGAAAGCCAACGCAGTGCCTTACGCTAAAAGGAAGTCTTTGCTGGCGAAACACCCTCAAAATGAGCGATATCCAGCAGGAGAAGATGAAGGCCAACGAATAAACCGGGCACTATTTCAAAAGCATGTCTGAGGAAAAAAGCAGCTATGGCTCGAAGGTTTCCCTTCAAGCCATAGCTGCTTCATTTTAATGGTTTTCGGCTGTTTATAGTAAGAAAGTGAATCTTTCCCCTATACCTGTAACCTCCGCCGTTTAGAAGGCTCCGGGCAAACAAACCCCATTTTCCCTGAAATGACAGATTTGCTGGCTCAACAACCTCTTTTATCGAGCGATGAAAAAGTAACCGGCCAGCGCCAAAATCGCCAGCATGACGAGGCAGACCGGCACAATGGTAATCAGGGCGGCGATCAGCATCGCCAGCCCGTCTCCCCTTTCCATCTCGTCGCAGGGCGCGCGGTCATCCGGCCGCCCGCCCATTCTTTCCTTTTGCAGCTTGCGGAAGCGGTCATACCGCCCCTTAAACGGCATCCCCATGGCTTATTCCTTCTCGGAAAGCGGATGGTGGCAGGCGACGAAGTGACCCGGCGCCATTTCCTTCCACTCCGGCACGGCATGCTTGCAGATTTCCGTGCAGTGCGCGCAGCGCGTGTGGAATTTGCAGCCCTGCGGCGGGTTGACCGGGCTGGGAATATCGCCTTCCAGAATCCGCAGCTCGCGGTTCTCCTCCACGTCCGTGGTCGGAATCGCGGCCATCAGCGCCTCGGTGTACGGGTGCAGCGGATGGTCAAACAGCTCCTGCGTGTTCGCCAGCTCGACCATGTTACCCAGATACATCACGCCGATGCGATCGGAGATGTATTTGACGACGGAGAGATCGTGCGTGATGAACAGGTAGGTCAGGTTGCTCTGTTCCTTCAAATCGGCCAGAAGGTTGATGATCTGACTTTGGATGGACACGTCCAGCGCGGAAACCGCCTCGTCGCAAACGACGAATTTCGGCTTCACCGCCAAGCTTCGGGCAATGCCGATGCGCTGGCGCTGGCCGCCGGAGAACTGATGCGGGAAGCGATGCAGGAAATAGCTCGCCAAGCCCGCGTCTTCCATCGTCTTGATGATGTATTCCTGCATGCGCTCGTCGTTCTTCTTGAAGAAGCCGTGCGCCAGCAGACCCTCGCCGATGATGTTGCCCACCGTCATGCGCGGGTTCAGGCTGGAATACGGATCCTGGAAGATGAGCTGCAGGTCGCGGCGGAGCTGGCGGATCTCGTCGTATTCAAGGCGCGCAAGGTCGATGCCCTCGTCGCGCAGCGCCTCGTAGCGCGCAAATTCCGCATCGTCCGCGTACTGCGCCCGCTGGGCGTCGAGCTGCCGGCGGACGTCGCCGATCCGGCGCGCAAGCTCGGCAAGCTTTTCGTCGATCTTCGCGAGGCTGGCGCGCAGCTTGGCCTCCTTGCTCTTGAGGCCGCTCGTGTTCTTGCCGTTCTCCTCGGCCTTCTTGATGTCAAAGAGCAGGTCGTCCAGATCGAGCTGCACCGCGCCGCGGCGGTTCATCTCCTTCACGCGCTCCTTGGAAATGCGGTATTCCTCCAGGAACAGCTTCTGCACCGCCTGAATGTCCTTCACGCAGACAAAGCCGCCGATCAGGTTCGCCATATCCAGCAGCGCGTCGTTCTCATCCTTGACCGCCTTATCCAGCTCGTTGTGCTTCTTGTACTTCGCCTCGCCGTCCGGCAGCGCGTCGTATTCCTTCTGCACATTGGCCAGATGCTTTTTCAGCTCGTGCCACTTTTCGCGGCGCTTTTCGAGCGTTTGCAGCGTCTTTTTGACGTAAACCGGCGCGAGATCGTCCAGTGTGCGGCCGTAGTACATCGTCCGGCCGTCCGTCTGGCGGTAGAGCTGGAGCAGCGTGCGGCCCAGCGTGGACTTGCCGCAGCCGCTCTCGCCGACCAGACCGAAGGTCTCGCCCTCGTAGATATCCAGCGTAATGCCGTCGTTGGCCTTGACGTAAAGGCCCTTCTTCTTCAGCGGGAAGTATTGCTTGAGGTTGCTGACGCGAAGCAGCACCTTCTTCCCCTCGTTATTTGAGGTTTGCACGGCGCTCCTCCTTTCTGGGGTAGAAGCAGCGCACCTGCTGCTCCTCCGTCACGTTCACCAGCTCCGGCTCTTCCTCGAGGCAGCGCTGCTGGCAGTATTTGCAGCGGGGCGCGAATTTGCAGCCCTTCGGCAGATTGAGCGGGTGCGGCACCGAGCCGGGGATGGATTCAAGCCGCACACCGGCGGGCGTATCCAGCCTCGGGATGGAGACCATCAGCCCCTCGGTATACGGATGGGAAAACTCGCAATCGGTGAAGAGCGTCTTCGCCGGAGCCATTTCCACCACCTGACCGCAGTACATAACGGCCACGTCGTCCGCCATCTGCGCGATAACGCCGAGGTCGTGGGTGATGAAGAGGATGGACGTGCCGTGCTCGCGCTTCAGGTCGTTCATCAGCTTCAAAATCTGCGCCTGAATCGTCACGTCCAGCGCCGTGGTCGGCTCGTCGGCGATCAGCAGCTTCGGCTTGCAGGCCAGCGCCATGGCGATCATCACGCGCTGACGCATGCCGCCGGAGAGCTGGTGCGGATATTGCTTGGCCACGACTTCCGGGTTCGGAATCTTGACGTCGGCCAGCATTTCGACAACCTTCTTGCGCGCCTCTTCCTTGCTCAGCCCCTGATGGATGATGAACGGCTCGGAAACCTGACGCTCGATGGTGAACACCGGGTTGAGGCTGGTCATCGGCTCCTGAAAGATGACGGAAATCGCGTTGCCGCGGATTTTCTGCATTTCGGAAAGGGGCATCTTCGTCAGATCCTTTCCGTCGAACATGATGCTGCCCCCGGCGATATAGCCGTTGCCATCCAGAAGCTGGAGCATGCTCATCGCGGAGACGCTCTTGCCCGAGCCGGATTCGCCGACCACGCCGAGCGTCCTGCCCGCTTCCACCTTGTAGGATACGCCGTTCACCGCCTTGACGACGCCGCGCTTGGTGGTGAAGAATGTTTTCAGATCGTGCATTTCAAGCAGTGCCATAAATTCTTCCCCTCCTTCTTATCGTTCGAGCGCCTTCGGGTCCAGCGCGTCGCGCAGGCCGTCGCCGATCAGGTTGATGCAAATGGTGCAGATGCCGAAAATCACAGCCGGGAACACCCACTGCCACCAGTACTGCTGGATGACGATGGAGTTGTTCGCGCCGTTGAGCAGGTTGCCCCACGTCGGGGTCGGCAGCGGAATGCCGAAGCCGAGGTAGGACAGCGTGGATTCGGTCAGCATACAGGTCGCGAAATCCAGCGTCATGGAGACGATCAGCAGGCTGACGACGTTTGGCAGGATGTGGCGGAACACGATCGTGTGCTCGCGAATACCCATCGCCTTCGCCGCCGTGACGTATTCCATCTCGCGCTGCGCCAGAATCTGCGCGCGCACGAGGCGGCAGGTCGGCACCCAGCTCAGCACGCCGAGCACGACCATAATCAGGTACATGCGCTGCGTCGGATCGAGCTTCGTGCCGATGACGGCGGAGAGGATCATCGCGAACGGGATGAACGGCAGGCCGCCGACGATCTCCGCGATACGCATGATGAGAATATCAATCCGGCCGCCGAAGTAACCGGCGACGCCGCCGAAGATGATGCCCAGAATCGTCGCGATGACGACGGAAATCGCGCCGACGGTCATCGTCACCTGACCGCCGTTGACGATACGGGTCAGCATGTCGCGGCCGAGGCTGTCCGTGCCGAGCACAAAGCCCTTGAGCCCCCACGTGTACATCGTGCCGTCGCTGGCCAGCGCATAGTTCTGGTAGCTGGAAACGAAGATTTTTTCGATGTTGTCCGCGCTCTGCGCCTTGGCAGGCACGTCAATCTGGCCGTATTTATTGTTGCCCCAGGAAACCAGATCGCCGTTTTCCAGCAGCGCGGTGTAGTGATAGCGGCCGCCATAGAGGTGAACGATCTTGGATTCAAGCGCCGGCACATTGGCCTCGCCCTTCACGGCGTTGCCCCAGACATAGACCTCGCCGTCCTCGGTCACAGCCGCGACGGATTTGCTCGTGGACGCGATATCCACGACGGTCTTGCCCTTCAGCCCCGCCGGAATCTTGGCGAACGGGGAGGTTTTATCCTTGTTGCCAGTATAGGCCACCGTGCCGTCGGTCATCAGGGCGATATACTCGTTATCCGTCAGCGCGACCTTGGCGATCTTGCCCTGATACTTGCTGCGGATCTTGATATCGGCCATGTTGCCGTTGCCCCAGAGGTAGAGATTGCCGTCCGAGCAGACGATGGCGGAGAACTGGTTGCCCGCTTCGAGCTGCACCACGTCCCAATCCGCGCCGCCGGCCTTCATGGCCTTCTTCATGTCATTGGAGAATTTATCCTGCTGAAGGCGCGTGTTGCCCCAGACGTAGACCTCGCCGTCCGTGTCCACCGCGACGACGTGATCCGTACCGGCGGCAATCTGCACCAGATCGGCGCTCTTGATCTCGTCCGGGATGTTCGCCACGTCGATTTTATCGGTGATGCGGGTGTGTCCCCAGGTATACAGCTCGCCCTTGTTGTCAATGCCGACGCCGTAGGTGTTGCCGGAGGAGATGTCTTTCACGCCGTTATCCAGCAGCGCCTTCGGCACCTGCATCATGTTGTTTGAGGGCGGCAGGTTGGTCAGCGTGCTGTCCTGCTCGGAGAGATCGAGCACCCAGATGTGCGGGCCGACCATCACGAATACGAAAATCGCGAGGAACACGATCAGGCCGAACATGGCCAGCGGGCGATGGATGAAGTTGCTCACCATCGCGCGCATCGGGGTCTGAATCTTCTCCTCTTCCTCGGTGGAAAGCTCGGGACGCTCGTGCAGGAAGCAGCGCTTGAACCAGCGCACGAGGAAGAATTCTTTTTTCTTGTTGCTCATTGTTCTTCCTCCTTACTTGTCCACACGCACGCGCGGATCGACCAGACCGTAGCTGATATCCATCAGCAGCGAGCCGATCAGGGCGACGATGGTATAGAACATCTGAATCGCGAGCACCAGCTCAAAGTCAAGGTTGCTCAGGCCCGCCCAATAGAGCTTGCCCATGCCGTTCAGCGAGAACGTGTTCTCGATGATGACCGAGCCGGAGAAAATGCTGATGAACCAGCCGATGATCGAGGTGATGATCGGCAGCAGCGCGTTGCGCCACGCATGGGAATAGATGACGACCTTTTCCTTGAGACCCTTTGCGCGCGCGGTGCGGATGTAGTCCATGCTCAGTGCGTCGATCATCGCGCTGCGGACGTAGCGGGTCATGCCGCCCAGCGACGCGAAGGTCATAACGATGACCGGCAGGGTGATGTGGTAGAGCATGTCGATGAACTCGTCCCACTTGGTCGCGTAAATCGCGCCCGCGGTCTTCGTGCCGGAAATCGGGAAGATGCGCCAAAGCACGCAGAAGAAGAACATGAAAATCAGGGCGATGATGTAAATCGGCAGGCTGTAGCCGAGCATCGTCACCACCTGAACGGTGTTATCCACCTTTTTGCCTTTGTGAACCGCGCAGAAAATGCCCAGCGGAATCGTGATCGCCAGCGCCAGAATCGTTGAGAAGATGTTGATGAAGATCGTGTTCTTCATCGGGTCAACGATCACCTCGGTCACGTCCTTCTTGTAGAACTGGGAATAGCCGAAGTTGCCCTGAAGCAGGCCGTTGAAGCCGTTGTTGTCGCCAACATCCGGCCAAAGCCCCATCCAGCGCATGTAGCGAATGACCAGCGGATCGTCAAGACCCATCTTCGCGCGCAGCTCCTGATACAACTGCTCATACTCCGCCGGTTTGAGGCTCTGCTTCTGGGCTTCCAGCTCAGCGCGCGCCGGGTCCGTCGGGATCAGGTTGTACAGCGAATACATTAAAAACGAAACGATGAGAAACACAAGCGCCATGTATCCGATACGCTTGGCAACATATTTGCCCATCTCATCCATCCTCTCTATGGTGTTCTTTCTTTTTCTTTCTCTCTCTCTTGTGGTGCGGCTCATACCGCCATGCACGGGCACGACCGCTCGGCCTGCCCGCGACATCTATATTTTCATCCGCAGGACAAGTGCTTTGCCCTTGAATCATCCCGCCTTTGTGTGTTCAAGGGCAGGGCGCTTGTCCTTCAAAAGGACGTTTCATTCAAAATCAAAAAAGTAGGGAAAAAAGGGGCGGGCAGAACGCCCGCCCCCAATTCTGTGATCGGAACTGAGCAAAAATTACTCGGCAACGGTCGCGTAGAGAATCGCCTGCTGGAACTCCCAGAAGGAATCCTGCGTGTAGTTCTCAAGCCAATCCGGATAGACGGTGATGTAGATGTTGGAGTAGAGCGGGATCTGCGGGAGCAGCTCGTTCCACAGCATCTGGAAGCCCTTCCAGTAGGTCATGTACAGCTGCGTGTTGCTGGAATCCACGCCGTAAACCATGTTCATGGTGAGCGCGTCCATCGCCTCGTTGTACAGACGGTTGAGGTTGTAGCCCTGCGCGACCATGTCCGGGTCGAGCGTCCACTCGTAGGACAGGTCGTAGGCCGGGTTGAAGTTGCTGGCCAGGTTGAACATGCCGTAGGTCGGAACGGCGTACTTGTCGCCCTGGGAAGCGTCGCGATAGTAGTAGTTGAGCAGCTCGGTGAGGGTCATCACGTTCTGGTTGATCTTCATGCCGGCCTCAGTGGTCTGCGTGCCCTGCGCGAGCATGACGTTGAGCAGCTCGGAAACCGGGTTGTTCTCGGAAGAGGACCACTCGATGATCAGCGGCATCAGGATGGTGCCGTCGGCGAGGGTGACGTTGTGCGCGTAGGTGCCCGCCTCGACCTCGGTGACCTTCTTGTAGCGGATTTCGCCGGAGCCATCGACATAGTCGCTGCCGTCGGCGTTGTAGACCCAGCCGTCAGCCTTCAGCTCTTCGACGGCCGCTTCCGGATCGTAGGAATACGGATTGAGGGTCATCTCCAGCCACTCTTCGGCCTCCTGATACTGCCACAGGCCGGTGCCGTACATGCCGTTGACGACGCCGCCCCAGCCCTGGCAGAAGGTGTTCGCAAACTCGTTGCGATCCAGCAGCAGGGCAACCGCGTGACGGACAGCCTCGAACTGGGTCGGGCCGAAGTCGCACTGGAAGTTCAGCATGCCGTAGCCGGCACGGTCGAACTGCACGTAGTCAAAGCCGCCCTCGGCGATGATGTCCAGCGCCGTGTTGATCTGGTTGCCGTCGGTCACGGTGTCGTAGAAGTTGAAGGCGCCGGTCTTGAGCGCGTCGGCCCAAGTCGCGTCTTCGGTCTTGGTGACGACGATCTTCTCGATGCTCGGCTTCTGGCCTTCGAAGTTGCCCGCGTAGTTCGGGTTGATGGTCAGGGTCGCCTGCAGGGAGCCCTTGTCGAACGCGACAAGGTTGTACGGGCCGGCGGAAACGCGGTCTTCACCGGCGTTGAAGCGGGCGTACTCGAGCTGCTTCTCGATGCCTTCCTTGGTGAAGTCGCCGGCAAGGTAGCAGCCCTCGCCGTCGTCCTTCAGCTCAACGCCCTCGCCCAGCCAGTACTTGAGGGAGAACGGCTTGAGGGCGATGTAGTTGAGGTCGTAGTAATACGGGATCTTTTCCGCGAGGATGGTCACGGAGAAGGTGTAATCGTCGATCAGGCGAATGCCGGAAACCGCGGTCGCCGTGCCGTCATAGTAGTCCTTGCCGCCGACATAGGTCAGGTGGCCGGTCAGCTTCGCGCCGGTATCCATCGCGACCTTGGAGCAGGCAAAGACCTCGGCCCACAGGAAGTCGGCCGCCTTGATCTCTTCGCCGTTGTTGTAGGTCAGACCCTCGTTGATGGTGACGGTGAACGTCTTGCTGCCATCCGGGTTGACGACGGACTCGATGTTCTTGGCGATGGTCGGGTTCACGACATACTCGCCGCCCTGATTGGTGACGGTGACGCCGTAATCGTTGGTCAGATCACGGATCATCTTGTCGGTCGCGTTGTTCGTCCACCAGGAGCTGGGGGCAAAGTCGCCGCCGATTTCGGTGGAAGAACCATACACGATGGTTCCCTTCTCAGACGTGCCCTCGGCAAACGCCATCGCGCTCGCAGAAACGAGCATGGCCGCCGCCAGAAGCATGGAAAGAAGCTTCTTCATGGATACATCCTCCCAGATAATAAATTATATTTCGTCCGCAGCACGTTCTGCGTCAAAATATCGCGTTCCGATCCGGCTCTTCAGACAGAGCTGGATAAACAATATTACTATACACTGTTTTTTGTTTTCTGTCAATCACGCCGACGGTTTTTTGTCTGCTTTTGCATTCATATTTTTACCCGTTTACCCTGCCGAGTTCCAGAATTTTGCACCAAGTCTCCTCCGTGACTGGAATTCCGTTCTCGCGGTTCTTCGCGCGCGTTCTGTCAAGCCCCTCGCCCGGCGCGTGTACGCCGCGGCCGCCCTCGATGGGCGGCAGGCTGTGCAGGAAGGCGATGGTCTCCTCCATCTGCGCCTCCACGGCCTTCATATCCACGACCGCCGCCGGGTGAATCGCGATGAACACCTGGCTCATGCCCTTTTCGCCGTCGCTCATCAGGCCGATCATGCGGCTCGTGCGCCCGGCGGAGAGCATCGACGCGCAGAGATCCAGCATGATGGACAGCGCGCTGCCCTTCCACATCGCCATCGGCATCATCCGGCCGCTCTCGCAGATCTTCTGGGGATCGCAGGTGGGGTTGCCGTCCGCGTCGTAGCCGCAGGGCGTATCGAGCATCTTGCCCTCCTGCGCCATGATTTCCAGCTTGCCGTAGGCGTACTGGCTCACCGCCATATCCATCACCAGACTGCCCTTTTCGCGCGGGATGGCGAAGGTGATCGGGTTGTTGCCGGTGGAGGGCTCGAGCGTGCCCCACGCCGTCAGGTTCATGCAGGTGTTGGTGAAGCAGATGCCCATCAGCCCCGCGTCCGCCATCGTCAGGCCGTATCGACCCGCGCGCAGCCAGTGGCTGTTGTTGCGCAGCGCGACGCAGGCAATGCCGTGCGCCTTGGCCAGCTCGATGGCGCGCGCCGTCATCTGCTCCGCAATCAGCGGGCCGACGCCGAAATGCGCGTCATAGACCTCCAGCGCGCCGAAGCCGCCGACCTTCTCGGCCTTTGTCACCTTCGGGTCGCAAAGCCCGCTCTCCATATCGCTGATGTATCGCGGATAGCGGTTCATGCCGTGGCTGTAAATGCCGTCCAGCGAGTTGCCCGCGAAGATTTCGGCAAAATGCTTCGCGTCTTCCTCGCCCATGAATCGGGTCAGCCCCTTCGCCATTTCGCGAACGGCCTCGTCGTATTGAACGTAAATCATGCGGATAGTTCCCCCTTATCGGCTGTGATTCCCTCGTTTTTCGCGGCGCGCCTTCTTTTTTCCTGCCAACCGTCGCTGTCAATTTCTGTCGGAGCGATTTCTTTTCGGCACGATCCGCCGCACAAGCCCGAGCAGCGCTTCCTCGATCTGCGCGCTGTATTTCATGGCGAACACAAAAATCAGCAGCCCCGCGCCGCCGATGACCGCCCACGCCCAAACCGGCAGGCTGAGCGACCCGCTGCCCAGCAGCGCCGCGACGACCAGCCCCCACGGCCTGGCCAACGCCATGATCGCGACAAACCGCCCGAGCGGAATCTTCGTCAGCCCCGCCAGCATGCAGAGCGCATCATCCGGGAAAAACGGAAAGAGCATCGTCAAAAACAAAAACATATCCTGCTTTTCCTCGATGATCGGCAGGTATTTTTCCATCACGCCCTTGTCCAGAAACCGCTGCACCGCGTTCCGCCCCAGCGCCCGCGCCGCCAAAAACACGATCACAGACCCCGCGATCACCGCCAGCACGCCCAAAATCATCGCCGGCCAGAAGCCCAGCGCCAGCGCACCCGCCATCATCGAAATGTTGCTGGGAATCGGCGCGATGATGACCGTCATCATTTGCAGCGCGAAATACACCGCGCCCGCCCAGACGCCCGCGCCCGCGATCACCTCGCGCAGCGCCTCCACCGAGTTGATTTTTTCAAAAAATCCGTTTTTCCAAAGCGCGCAGCCGCCCGCCGCCAAAAGCGCGGCGACAGCCAGCACGACCACAATGATGCGGATTATCTTTTTTCGGTTCATAAACTCCTTTAATAACGGACGCGCAATGCGCGTCCCTACAGCTTTATTTGCAACTCATTTCTCATATGAGGCCGAAGGTTTCCAAAGGGCGATCGGAAAGCCCTTTGGTCGCGCCTATAGGCGCGAAACCCTTCACAACACCGCCGCCGCGATCGTATACCCCCATGTAAACACAACCAGCAGCGCCGCGCAGACCGACAGCCCGACGGCGTGCGCCATGCGGCTTTTCAGGCTCTGCGCCTGCAGGATCGGCAGCGTTGCCAGCGCGTAAAGATATCGTGCGCCGGAAAGCAGCCACGTCGGGGACAGCACGACGGCCACGTACACAAAGCTGTACGCCGCCAGATCGAACGGCAGTTTTTTCTGCCGCGCCACCAGCAGGATGTAGATATACCCCATCGCCAGAAGCTGAAAGCCCCAAGTGAACAGCCAGTCGTCGTCCCCGCAGGTGGAAATCAGGTAGCTGACGGTGTTCGCCGTCGAAGCCCAGAACGAGCCGGGCTGCTGATACCAGTTCTCCTTCTGATAGATCAGGTAGGTCATCGGGTCGCCCGTCACCAGCCAGTTGATTCCCCAGTAGATGAACAGGCCGCCGAATACCATGCCCACCTGTGCCAGACAGCGCAGCACCGCCTTCATCCGGAGCCCCTCGCGGGGGATGCGCGCCAGAAACGCAATGATGAACAGGCCGGAGACAATCACCCCCGGCATGCGCGTCAGCGCGCTGGCCATGCCGCACAGCGCCGCGCCCCACGGATGACCGCGCCGCAGCAGGCAGACCGTTGCCAGCGTCAGGCTGATAAACAGCGCCTCCGTGTACGCGCAGGCGAGGAACACGCTCATCGGGCTGAGCAGAAAATACGCAACCGCCAGCCGCGCCCCGCGCCCGCCCAGATGCATCGCCGCCAGATCGTAGAGCAGCGCGGCACACAGCCCCGAGCAGAGCAGCGAAACCAGCGTCCCCGCCGCGAACAGGTTTCCGCCCGTGAAGGCCGAAAACACGCGCGTCACCGCGGGATACAGCGGGAAGAACACCAGCCGAAGCCGCGCGTCGCCGACGTTCGTATAGCCGTCCCGCGCAATGCCCAGATAATGCCGCACATCCCAGTGTGTCCACAGCGCCTCGAAGGAATCCGCGAACGAATCCGCCCCGCCGCCCTTCCTATAAAAGGCATACGCCAGCGCGTAGAGCATCAGGCGGGTCGCCACCGCCGCCGCCGCGGCCAGCGCCATGGCCCGTCCGTCCGGCAGCGCCCGAACCGTTTCATTCTCCAGCCCCGAGGCGCTTTCCTCCCCCCGCATCACGCGGGTCAGTCGAACACATAGGCAAACGCCGCAAACGCCCATCAAAATTGCGGACGCTGCGGCGGCTGTCGTTTGTAAAAGATTGGATAGCGCGTCCATCATGCTCCTGCACCTCAGCGCTTGCGCTTTCCGTTTTTCTGCGGGGTCTTCGCCGGGTGATAGGCCTCGTCTTTGCTGACGCGCGGCGGGAGGGCGTTGATCCCGGCGATTTCGTTGCCGTCGTCCTCCTCCATCATCTTCGCCACGCGGCTCACGAGCCCCTTCTTCGGCTTTTTCGCCGCCTCGGCGGCCTGCTGCACCTGCGGCCATTGGGGCGGATCGGGCAGCCGCTCCACCGTTTCGCCGGAAACATAATCGCTGTATGTTCTCGGCTTCTGCTGGGGCGCGCGGCGGCGGCGCGGGGCGGTCTGCGCGTCGGTCTGCGCCGCCTCGTCGCTCTGCGCGGCGCGGCGCGCCATTTCCGCGTCATAGGCCGCTTTTTCCTGCCGATAGCGCGCCATATCCTGCTCGTACTGCACCTTTTGGCGCTCATATTCGGCCAACTGCCGCTGATATTCCGCCTGCGCCTTCTGCCGCTGTGCTTCTTCATAGGCCTTTTGCTGCGCGATGCGCTGCTGCTCGGCTTCGTAGGCTTTTTGCTGTGCGACGCGCTGCTGCTCGGCCTCGTATGCCTTTTGCTGCGCGACGCGCTGCTGCTCGGCTTCATATGCCTTTTGCTGCGCGATGCGCTGCCGCTCGGCCTCGTATGCCTTTTGCTGCGCGATGCGCTGCCGCTCGGCCTCGGCCTTCTGCCGCGCCTCTTCCTGCATCTGCTGCTGCCATGCGTCGATCTCCGCGCGGCGGCGCTCCACCTCGGCCGCGCCCGGCCCTTCCGCGCGCACGGCGGAATAGCGCTGGGTTTCGGCCATGCCCTCGGCGGCCTTCGCGCCGTATCTCATGCCGGGGTATGCGCCCAGCTCCTCGTCCGGCACGCTCTGCGCGCGCTGCATGACCTCCTGCGCCTGCCGCTCGTCCATCTGCGGCTGTTGGAGCGGCAGCCACTGTTCTTCTTCTTCCTCTTCCGGCGCGCCTGAATCCGTTTGCGCATAGGCGGCAGGCATTTTCTGCGTTTCGTCGCCGCTCGGCGCGCGCTTTTTGCGCTTTTCCTCCTGCTCCGGCTCGGGCATGCGCAGAAAACGGCGCGCCCGCCTCGCCCAGAGGTGATACGGCTGCCAGCGGATCAGCCAAACCAGCCAGTCGATCGCCAGCCCCGCCGCCAGAATCACGACGACAATCAGGACCCAGTTTTTGCCGAGAAATTCCAGCAGGGTCGTGTGGTCGGTGGTAAACAGCGCCCAGATCGCGTTGACCAGCGCGCGCACCCAGCCCATCAGCAGGTTAAACAGCGAATCTGCGAGTGTTCCCATGTTTCCTCCGTTTTATGGCTTTGCCTGCAGCGTGACGGTGACTTCCGGCGAGCTCAGCGCGCAGGTGAACTCCGGCGCGTTGTCGATATGAATCTGCACCGGCAGGGTGTATACGCCCTCCTCCAGCCCGGAAACATCCACAAACAGATGCACGCTCGATGCGTCCAGCGCGTTGATGAAGGTATAGCCGCCGGTGAGCTGCGCAGTGGTGCTCGCCGCGCTGAGCGAGGCGGTCAGGTGATCCGCCAGCCCGTCCGTCTGAATCGGCAGGCGGCGCAGCGTACATTCGGTCTGCTTTTCGCTGATGCGGGCGGTCACGCCGATCTCGGTCGGCAGCGTGTTTTCAACGCCCGTCAGTTTTTTCAGGCGCACATAGCCCGTCACGTCCTCCGTCGCGCCCCCGATGTTCAGCGGCGAATCCGTCGTCAGCGCGTCGATTGCATCCAGCAGCTCCTGCCGCGCGGCGACGGGCACGGTCTCCTCCGCCAGCTCGATGGCCGTCAGTTCATAGCCCTCCGCCGGTTTGCCCGTCACAAAGCTCTGCGCCTCCAGCGGCACGTTCTTCATCGGCACCAGCTCGGTTTCCACCACGACGGAATTGGTGATGACGGATTGGTTGGTGATTTCCAGCTTGTCGGAAACGACGACGTTCCCCTGCGAATCCTGCAATTCGATGTTCAGCGCGGAGCGATCCGTCATCCGGCGCTCACTCAGCGCGGATTGATCCAGCCGCGCCACGACGCGCGCCACGCTGGCCACCAGCGACTGCGGGCCGGAGACGGACAGCGTCGTGGGATCGGTCTTATAGCTGTCCAGATACAGCCCCTCCGGGATCGTCCCGGTCATTTCGAGCACGACGGGCACGCGGCGGGTGATGTAGCGCTCCACGTTCACGGTAATTGATGCCGGTTCGCAGGAGACGACCGGGCCGTAGAGCTGAGAGGAATAATACGTCACACTCAGCTCATTCTCGCCCTCGCCGGTGATCTGGCTCAAATCAAAATGCGGGTTATAGGCCGTGCCGCTGACGCGGTTGTAGTTGGCCTGCGTCACCTCGACGGTCATCTTGACGGCGGGCACCTTTTCAAGGATGTCGTCCATCACGATGTATCCGCGGCTCTTGAGCGCCGCCTCGCCCGTCACCGTGACGGCGACGTTGGCGAACGTCTTCTGCCGCGTCAGTGTACCGTCGGAGGCGACCAGCGCGCTCCAGCAGACCACCGCCGCGAGCGCGGAAACGGTGATGAGAAACGGCTTACCGGCCACCACCCTGGCGATGATCCGCCGCAGCTTGCGGAACGGGCCGCGTCCCTCAGGCTTTCTTGTCGGCCTGCTGTTCATCATGGGCGCCCTTCCTCCTTTGCTTGAAATGCAGCAGCGGCACACGGGCGTCCTTGTCCTGTGCGTCGTAAATGCCATGGAGAATCTGCCGCAGGGATGCCTCGTCCAGATGGCGGACGAGCCTGCCGCCCTCGGCCATGGAGATGATGCCCGTCTCCTCGGAGACGATGAACACCTTCGCATCCGAAATTTCGCTCACGCCCAGACCCGCGCGGTGGCGCGTACCCAAATCGCGCCCCACGCCCGTGGTATCCGACAAGCGCAGCAAACAGGCCGCCGCGATCACGCGGTCGCCGCGAACCACCACCGCGCCGTCATGCAGCGGGGTGTTCGGCTCGAAGATGTTTTCGATCAGCGGCTGGGAGATGACGCCGTCCACGCGGGTGCCGGTGGCGATCACATCGTTCAGCCGGATCTTGTTTTCAATGACGATCAGCGCGCCGACCTTGCGCCGCGCCATGTGCTCCAGCGCGAGGATCATTTCGTCGATAATCAATTCGGCGTTGCCCGCCTGCACGAGCGCGGTCGAGCTGTCAAACACGCTGTTGTTGCCCAGCTCTTCCAGAATACGCCGGATTTCGGATTGAAACAGCACAATCAGCAGCACCGGCCCGGCGTTAATCATCCACGCCAGCAGCGCGTGGATGGTGCGCATGCCGAGCACGTCGCTGAGCCATGTCGCAATCAGCAAAATGATGATACCCTTGATCGTCTGTGACACGCGCGTCTGCCTGACGTGCACGAGCAGCTCATAAATGATGATGGTCAGCAGCAGGATATCGATCAGGTCGATCAGACGCGGCCTGTTGAATACGTTCCACAGGATTGCTGATATCTGTTCCCCAATCGCGTTCAAGGCACTTCCTCCCATCTATAACGGCATGTGTTTCTATTATACACCATCGCCATTCTTTCGGACAGGGGCTATCGTTTGTTATTTTTGTAAAATTTTGTGGCGGTTTGTGAACGACGCCTTCCGTCTGCCTCCGGCTGCCGCCTCCCTCTGAGAGGGAAGCATATGGCGCAGCGACTCCTTCCGTCTGCCTTCGGCAGCCACCTCCCTCTAAGAGGGAGGCATAGGGCGCAATCCATTTGAATGGCGGGAACAAGGTCTTCCTTACATGGGAAGCTGGCCGAAGGAATCAGGCGTTAAAAAAGATTCTCCCTCTTGAGCGGAGGGAGAACTGTGTTTTCATTTGATCCGCGCTCAGGCGCCCGCGCCGTCCGCGTGCGCGCCCGCCGTGTGCGCGGCTTCCCGCGGGGTGAAGAGCATGGAGATGCTCCAAAGCCCCGCCGCGCCGACAATGGTATACAGCACGCGGGAGATCATCGCCGCCTGCCCGCCGAACAGGAAGGCAATCAGATCAAACTGAAACAGGCCGACAAGCCCCCAGTTGATCGCGCCGACGATCACCAGCAGCAGAGAAAAACGATCCATTGCATCCACTCCTTTCCGCCATGCAGTCTGCGCGGAAAGGACGCGTTTTATTCGGTTTTTTTCGCGCCGGGGAACTCGATCACCTTGCCCCGCTCCATCCGCGCCTCCTCGGGCCACGCGCGGGCGGGCACGTCGGTCAGCAGTCCCTCCCGAATACAGGCGTTCACCAGCCGAACGGCATAGCTGAGCGCCGCCTCCGGCGGATAGCCGATGGTTTCGGACAGCGTCAGCAGTTCGTCATAGGTGGCCTGCTCCATTTCCATCGTAACTTTGGGGCGCATGCACCAGCCCTCCTCGAAAAGATTCGCAAAAGCCGCGTTCTGTGTCACATCGCGTCGGCCTCGTCGGTTTGCAGCGTCAGCAGGTCGGAAACCCTGTCCCGCCTGGAAACGCAGACGCGGATATCGTTTCCCACGTCGAAGCCCGCCGCCGAAAGCGCGCCGCATACCGTATTATATGCCAGTTCAGGTAAATTATTGTCAGTAGAAAGGTGAGAAAGAAAGACGGCGCGCGTTCCGCTTTCCGCCAGCTCGCACAGCGCGCGGGCGCAGTCCTCGTTGTTGAGGTGCCCCCTCTGGCCGAGAATCCGCTGCTTGAGCCGCTGGGGATACGGCCCGCGGCGAACCATGTCCACATCGTGATTGGCCTCCAGCACCAGCGCCTGACAGCCGGAAACCGCGCGCATCCACGTCTCGCTGATGTGCCCGATATCCGTCGCCACGCCGCAGCGCAGCCCCTGACAGTCAAAGGCGAACCCGACGGGATCGGCCGCGTCGTGCGGAATCGGGAACGGATGGACATTGAGCGCGCCGATATAAAAATCCTCCCCGGTGTAAAACGTGCGCATGCACTTTTGCGGAATCCCGGTCTCCCTCTGCAAAATGCCCTGCCACGTGCCCTCGTTGGCATAGACGGGCATTCCGTACCGGCGGCAGAGCACGCCGAGCCCGCGAACATGGTCGATATGCTCGTGCGTGACCAGAATCGCGTCGATGTTCCGAATATCCACGCCGATTTCGCGCAGATTGGCCTCCACGCGCGCGGCGCTCATCCCGGCGTCCACCAGGAGCTTCACACCGCCGCAGGCCATATAAACGCTGTTTCCCGACGAGCCGGAAAACAGCGGGCAAAGGTTGAGCTGCATGACTTTACAAATTCCTCTCTATCCGTTACAATCCATAGATGTATTATAGCGCAACTCCGGCGCCGCGTAAAGGAGAAGAAACACGATGGAGCATTATCGCCTGTGGGGGCGCGTCATCAGCCGCCACCGCATTGTAAAAAACGAAACCGTCGAGATTCACGACGGGGATATCGAGTCCGCCTTTCTGGAGCTTTGCCGCCGCTTCGACGTGCAGCGCCCGCTGCAGTTGCCCAAGCATAACCGCGAATGGGAGAAGTTCGGCCGCACGTTTTACACGAAGGAGCATTTCACCGAGCCCATCGACTTTGACAAGCTCGAAGTCGAGCTGCTCACCCCGGACGGCGAAAAGAAGCACAGCGGCCCGCGCACCCCGCTGATGGACGCTTGAGCGCGCCGGTCGTCGGCCGTTTCGCGCCCACGCCGAGCGGGCGGCTGCATTTGGGCAACCTGCTCTGCGCGCTGATCGCGTATCTCTCCGCCCGCAGTCAGGGCGGGCGCTTTCTGCTGCGCATCGAGGATCTGGATACGCCGCGCTGCCCCAAGCGCCTGTGCGACGCCGCCGTTTCCGATCTGGCGTGGCTGGGCGTCGCCTGGGATGAACCGCCGCTCGTGCAGAGCGAGCGCACTGACGTCTATCGGCGCTATTTTGACGCGCTCAATGAAAAGGGCTTGCTCTATCCCTGCTTCTGCACCCGCGCGCAGCTCCACGCCGCCGACGCGCCCAACCGCGGCGACGACATGCCTGTTTACGCCGGCACATGCGCCCGTCTCTCCCCGGAGACCGTCGCGGAGAAGCTGAAAACCCGCCGCCCCGCGTACCGCCTGCGCGTGCCGGATGAAACGATTGCCGTCTGCGACCGCCACTACGGGCTGTATCAGGAGAATCTCGCGCGCGACTGCGGCGATTTCATTCTGCGCCGCTCCGACGGGCTTTTCGGCTATCAGCTCGCCGTCGTCGTGGATGACGCGCTCAGCGGCGTAAACGAAATCGTGCGCGGGCACGACATCCTGTCCTCCACGCCGAGACAGCGCTATCTCCAGCGCCTTTTGGGCTTTGAAACGCCCGCCTACGCGCACATTCCGCTGCTTGAGGACGCGCAGGGCCGCCGCCTTGCCAAGCGCGACGGCGACACCGACCTGTCCGCGCTCTCCAAGCGCTTCACCCGCGAGGACATCCTCGGCATGCTGGCTTACAGCGCGGGGATTCTGCCCGAAAACCGCCCCGCGACCATGGAGGCGCTGATCGGCGCGTTTGACTGGAAAAATGTCAAAACGGAGGATATGCGCCTGCCGCCGTCCTTCCAATTTGCCGCCCGTTCCACTTGATAGGATTGATACGATAAAAGACGCTGCCGCAGATGGTTTTCATCGGCGACAGCGTCTTTTTAGTCCCTCTGCGTTCTGCGCAGGGCGCAGGAGAGCGCCGCCAGCGCCAGCGGCATGAGATAGATCACCGGGAAGCCGTAGCGGTCCTGATGCTCGATGCACGGGCCGCAGAGAATGACCGCCATCGTCAACATCTGCGGAAGCAGGATCGTCAGCATCCCGCGCGCTTTTCGGCTGCATGCAATCGCGCAAGCGCCCAAAAGCACCGCGCAGTAAAAGCCCAGCGTATTGAGCTGGAGCGCAAACGGGAGCGCCAGCGCGACCTGACGCAGACTGCTTTCCATCTTCTCCAGTCGGGTCAGCGTCCCGCTTCGGTGAATATCCAGCGCTTCTTCCTCTTGCGCGGAAAGCCCGGTTCCCGTGAAAATCGCCAGATTGTAGGTGCTCACGTCGAACAGCAGCGCATTTTGGATGATCGTCGCAGACAGACAGCAGCCGGGGCGCCGGATCATCTGGCTCGCCCACGCCTGTCCATACGCCAGCCAGTCGCGCGGCGTCGCCGTCTTCCGATACATCGCCTTCACCGGGTCGGAAAGCTCCGGCTGATAGCGTTTTGCCAGCTCGTCGTAAACCAGCACCCTGTCGATTGCCGCGCGCTCCTCGTCAGTGACCTCCGAGGCGTATTCCGAAACAAACCGCGCCGTCTGCTGAAACGGCAGGGACAGCGCCTCGCCCAAGCTCGCCGCCTGCGGATGAAAGCGCGCGTCAAACGCCGCGTCAAACCCCGCGCCGAGCAGAAACGGAAGCGCCGCAACTGCGGCAATCGCCGCCCGTCGTTTTCTGCCGCGCGTTCCCAAAAACAGCGCCGCGCAAATCGGAATCCAGACCATCGCGCCGTTCGGGCGCATCCGAAGCATCAAAAACGCGGACAGGGTCATGCGGAGCACAAACCCCGCGCCGAACCCGTCACTCTCCTTTTCCAGAAAACGCTGTCGAACCATCTCGCAGAGCATCAACAGCATCGCGTAGCTGTAAGGAACATCCTTGAGGATCACCGTGATGTTGTCGCAGTACACCGGCGCGAAAGCGCACAGCACAAGCGAAAGCGCCCGCAGCCAGACCGGCGCGCAAAGCCTGCGCATGATCCACTGGCTGTATCCGATCACCGCCGCCGCAAAGACCGCCTGCACCAGCACATAGGCAAACAAGCCCGCGTTTCCGCTGCCCAGCGCATGCCCCAGCCGGGTCGTCCCCAGCAGGAAGAACGCCAGAAGCGTCGGATGATGCTTGCTCCACGGCAAAAGCCCCAAAATCTGGTCAAACTGAGATTGCGTATCCGAATTCATGGAAGCCGGATAGCTGACCGCCAGATGCGGCAGCCAGCAAAGCAGCACGGCGGCCATGCAAAACAGCAGGGTATGCGCCCGATACGCCCTGCGCAGCGCGCCGTCTCTTTGTATCCGCAAATCCAGCCTTCCGTCCAGCCCGGCCTCCAGCAGGCGGAAAAGCAGCTCGAACAGGCTCGCCATGCCCAGCGCCAGCACCGCCGCCTTGAGCATCTGGCTGCCGGAAAGGAAGGGCTGATTCAGGTCGTTCGTGTTGACCACGCTGACCGCGATCACCTGCCAAACGCCGAGAAACAGCGCCGCCAGCCGAACCCGAAGCCCCGCTTTGGGCAGGCGCTCGTCCGCCCAGCTCAGCGCCAGAAGACACACCAACGCCGCCAGCGCCACCGCGCCGCTCGTCCCCACGAGCGACTGGCCGATGTTGACGTAATTGTCGCCGCTGCGCACGTTCAAATCCATAAACATCGCCCACGCCATCAGCCCGGCGCGCAGCACATTTCCGATTTTCAAAGCGCTCATTTGTTTTTCGTCACATACACCGCCGTCGCGACGGGTACCTCCTGCTCCGTGCCGGAACGGGTATACGCGCCGTCCGCCGGGAGGGTGATGGCCTCGCCAATCAGGTAGAATGTGTAAACGCCGCCCTGCTCCACCTCGTCCGCCGTGGACAGCACGACGTACAGCGCATCCTCCCACACGCCGGTGGCGGGATTGCTGACGCAGACCAGCGCGCACGGCTGACCGTCGTAATCCGTAAATTCCATCACCTTGCCACGCAGGATGAAGCGCTTCTGCGCGTACTGCGCGGGCTTTTTCGCCAGCTCGTCGTAGTCAAGCGCGATCATCTTCTGCCGGAACTGGGCGATCAGCTCGCGCTGCGTCCATTCCCGCGTGAGGGTGATGCTCCGGGTGCTCTGGGCAAAGCCGTCCGCCTTCGCGCGGAGGGTGAAGGTCTCCGTGCCCGCCTCGCTCATAAACACGCGAACGGAGAACCCGCCGTTCTTCCCCGCCTTGACGTTGGTATTCATGCCCTTGCCGTCGATATACACCGTCGCGTTCGGCTCGGTCACGCCGCGCACGGTCACGCTGCCGCCGGTGAACGTCGTGCTCTCCGGCTCGGTGATCTCCAGCCGCGCGTCCGGCTTTTCGTAGCGGATCGTGAACGTCGCGGTATCTTCCCCAGCCGTCACCACCAGCTCATGGTCGCCTTCGTCCGCCAGCCTGACCTTCAGGGAGAAGCTGCCGTCCTTCTTCGCGCCGGTCTTGGCGAGCTGCTTTCCGCTCTCCTCCACCCGGATCTCCGCAGAAGCCGCGGCATGGCCGGACAGCGTGAGCTGCGCCGAGGTCGTATACGCCGGGATTTCGTCCAGCGTCAGGCTGCCGCTGGTCTCCACCGCCGCGCTGCCCAAAATGGGTTCGGGCGTGGCGGTCGGCTGCATCGTGGCCGTGGCCTGCGGCGTGGGCGTCGCCTGCCCGAGCGAGGAAAGCAGCTTCATGCCTGAAAGGAGCTGCTCCATGCGCGCGTCGTCCGCCTCGTCCGGTTCGCGGCCCACGATGGTCTGCTCGATCATATACAGTTTGCCCAGATGCAGCGTCGCGTAGCGCAGGCTGTACACCGGCATGGACGCATACATGGCCGAGCTGGTCAGGCGCACGCAGGCGGGCGCGGTATCGACATAGGCGCAGGTTTCATACAGGCCGCTCATTTCAAACTGCGCCAGAAACGCGAGCCGCTGCTCCTGCGTCATCTTGTCCATATCCTGCACATCGGCGAATTTTCCCGCGTCCGTCACGCTGACGGCAATCTGCCCGCCGTCGTCCGGGATGACCTCCATCACAATGCCCGAGGCCACATAGCTGGCCAGCACGGCCTCGCTGCTCGTGCCCAGCGACTTGAGCAGCGCCTCGTGCTCGCCCAGATTCGTCTGCGTGAGCACGGTTTCATCCTCCCGCTGCGTGTAGCGGAATCCTTCGTAGGGAAAAACATACGTCGCCGTCTGCGCGAGCGCGCCCGCGCCCAGCGCAAGCAGCCCGGCGCACAGCAGCATACAAGCCTGTCGTTTCATCGAGAAAGCCCCCTTTGGGTGTCGGCGGTTGTTTTCTTATTTTTTCGCAACGTCGCGGCTCATGGCCGAAAGCTGCGCGAGCGCAAACATGAACATCAGGTTGATGGGCAGCATCGCGCTGAGCGTCGCGCTCTCCATCATGCCGATGAGCAAACTGGCGAACGTCATCATGCAAAGCCCCAGCGCGCCGCGCGGCCGCTTGGGCGCAAAGAAGACGCGAATCGTCTGCCAGACCGCAATCGCCAGGAAGACGATCTGCGGTACCAGACCGATCAGGCCGAAATCGGCCGCCCACTGCAGGTAGGCATTGTGAACGGCTATGCCGTCCGTCCAGGAAATATACTGACCGATTTTGTGCCCCGTCTGGTTGACGCCGTTGCCGATCATCATCATCTTCGGGTTATCGCGCCAGAACATGAAGACGGCGCGCCAGATATCGGTTCGATCGCTGAACGAGCCATCCGTGTTGGCCAGCACGCGCGCCCGTATCTTTCTGACCTGAATTTCCGGCACTGCGGGTTCGGCGGCTGCCTCCTGCGCCGACGGTTCAGCCGCCTCGACCGACGCTTCCGCCGTCGTTTCTTCGGCGCTCGGTTCGACCGGCTGCGCTTCCGGCACTTCTTCGGCACTCAATTCGGCCTGCTGCGCTTCCGCCTGCTCGGCCAGCGCCGCCTGAAGCGCCGCGTCATACGCCAGTTGGTTGTAGTGCGCAACCGCCGCGCGGGTCATCCTGTCCGCGCCCCAATAGCCGCCGCCCAGCACAACCGCACCGGCCAGCACCGCCGCCAGCAGACCCGCCGCGACATTCCGGCGGCAGAGCACACGGCGAACGCCGTCAAACGCGGCGGCGGCCAGCACGGCCAACAGCGCATAGCGGGACGTGCGGCTCTGGGTCAACACGATAACCGCCATCGACATCACGGCCGGAATCAGGCAGAAGAGCTTGAGAAGAATGTTTCGGTGGTAGCCCACGCCCATCACGCACATCATGCACAGGCTGATGACAATCATGCCCGTGATGTTGTAATGCACACCGGAACACAGCCATCCCTCGACCGCGCCGAAGCCGAACGGCCCCAGATCGGCGGCGTAAATCGTGCCGCTCCACGCGCAGAACAGAAGCGCCCCGCAGAATACATAGGCGAAGACCGCGCTCAATACGCTCATCGTCGCCATCAGCATTTCGCGCTCGCGCTGCTTTCTCTCGGAAATCGACGCATAAATGCCGAAGAACATCACCGCGTAGCCATACCACGCAGTCACGTTCTTGCCCGTAAAGCCGAAGCGAATCGCAAACGGCACCAGAATCCAGAGATACAGCACAAAGAGCGTCACCACGTCCGCCCTCGCCGGTTCGAGCGAGGACGCGCGCCGCTGCAAGCGCAGCAGGCACAGCGCCGCGCCCCACGGGATGACGATATAGCCGTACAGCAGGCTCATCGGCTCGCGATACCACGCCACAATGGCGCTATCCCCGAGCGTCGCGTATAAAAACGTCACGATCAGGAACAGCGCTTCATTGCCGAACACCGCCAGCAGGATATCCCGAATCAGGCTCTGGCCGCGCGCGAGCAGCCCGTTTTCTCGTTTCTGTTCAGACATATTTTTCCTCATCCTTTTGATTTGAAAAAAGGCGGGGAGGATTACTCCTCCACGCCCAGCACATCGACGGCAGCCGGGCTTTCCGGCGCGGCAACGGTTTCCTGCGGTTCGTTCGCAGTCTGATTTTCCGCCGGGTTCACCGGCTTGCGCGGGCCGCGGCGGCGGCTGCGGCGGCTGCGGCTCGGCTTTTCGCCCTGCGGCTTCTCGGCGCTCTTTTCAGGGCGCTCCGGCTGGTTTTTGAGCATGATGACCACGCGACGGTTCGGCTCCTCGCCCTCCGAATGGGTGGTCACAGCCGGGTGATTTTGCAGCGCGGTGTGCAGCACGCGGCGCTCGTAGGGATTCATCGGCTCGAGCACAACCTTGCGGCCGGTCTTGACCGCGCGGTTGGCCATGCGCTGCGCCAGACGGCGCAGGCTGTCCTCGCGCTTGGCGCGGTAATTTTCGGTATCCAGCGTGACGCGGATATAGCCCTCGCGCCCCTTGTTCACCTGCAGGCTGGTGAGATACTGGAGCGCGTCCAGCGTCTCGCCGCGGCGGCCAATGAGGATGCCCAGCGTGTCGCCAATCATGTGAATGGAAAGGTTATCCGCCTTGCTGTCGTCCACATAGACGTCCACCTTGACGCCCATGCGGTCGGTCACGTCCATCAGGAATTTCTGCGCGCGTCCCGCCGGGGTGTCCTCCGGATGGATGACGGGCGGCTCGGTCGGCGCGAACGTCTCGGCGGGAACCATCGGCGCGAAATCGCGCTTCTCGCTCTCCTCGCGGGCGGGGCGCGCCGGGCGCGGCTTGCGCTCGCGCGGCGGCTTGGGCGCTTCCGGCTTCTTTTCCGGCTTGGTCTCGGCCTTGGGCGCTTCCGGCTTGACTTCGGCCTTCGGCGCGGCGGGCTTGGCCTCCGGCTTCTTCTCCGGCTTCATTTCCGGCTTCATTTCCGGCTTCGCCTCGGCCTTGGGCGCGTCCGGCTTCGCTTCCGGCTTGGGCGCGGCGAGCTTCGGCGCGGCGGACTTCGGCGCGGACTTCTTTTTCTGCTCGTTCAGGCTGAAGCTGCCCAGCAGGTCGCTCAGCCCGTGATCGTCCTCGCGCTCGTCCTCCATCACGGTCAGGCGCACACAGGCGGGCTTGCTGCCGAACAGGCCGAACAAGCCCTTCGCGCCCTCCTGAAGCACGTCCACGTGCACGTCGGCAATGGTGACGCCCAGCTCGGCCAAACCGTTGTCGATGGCCTCCTGCGTCGTTTTGCCGGTGAATTCCTTGATTCTCATCAGATGCCGACCTCCTCAGCCTTGGCCGCCTTGCGGTCCTGCTGCTCAAAGTACTTGTTGAAGCAAATCTGTTCGACGATGGCGTAGATGTTGGAAACCACCCAATACAGGGCGAACGCGGAGTTGTAGCTGGCGCAGAAGTAGAGGGACATGAAGGTCATCACGTAGATCATCATCTTCTGGCTGCCCGCCTGAGACGGATCCATCGGGCTGTTCTTCATGGTCAGCTTCTGCATGAAGATCTGGGAAACGACGGAGAGGATCGGCAGCAGGAACCAGCCGTTGCCCTCCTGATAGATGGAGAAGCGGATCAGGCCGAGGATGTTCAGGTTGCCCAGACCCGCCACCGGCGCGATATACGGCGCGTAGGCCGCGGAGCTGATGAACGGGGTGACGACGTCGTTGATATAGGTCGTCAGATCGGCGGCGCCGGCAAAGCTGAGCGCCTGCGGGATCACGCCGTCGGCGACGAGCTTGGCGCTCACGTCGTTCCAGACCTTGTAATCCACCAGACGGAGGGACTGCACATCCGGCATGTAGGTCGCAAACGGGCTGTCGGGCATCCAGAGGTTCTTGATCCACAGGAACGGCTCGACCAGCGTGTGCGGGTCAATCTCCGGGTTGTGGTAGAAGGTGAGGAACTGGGACACCAGCTGCTCGTTCGCGAACGTGCGCAGCGCGTAGAACATCGCGAAGAGGATGACCATTGAAATGAGCATCGGCAGGCAGGAGCCCATCGGGTTGACGCCCTCTTTGCGATACAGCTCCTGGAGCTTCTGGTTGAGCTTCTCCTGGTCATCCTTGTATTTGGCCTGAAGGGCGGCCGCCTTGGGCTGGATGGTCGACATGCGCATGGTGGAGCGGCGGCTCTTGAGGTTGAGCGGCATGACCACCAGCTTGATCAGGATGGTGAAGACGATGATCGTCAGCGCGTAATTGTTGATGAACGTGTGCAGCGCTTTGATGAGCGTGAGCAGCAGCGAATTGAGAAAACTCATGGACGGAACGTCCTCCTTGCGTCAAGAATTGTCCTCAGCCTGTCCGCTTGGGCGAACGGCCTTCCCCGCCGGGGGATAAACGACTTTTTTGTCAGTTTTTTTCGATTTTCGGCTTCGTTTCGGGGGCACAGGGTCGTAAAAGCTTCCCTTATAAAAGGGCTGGCAGCGCAGCAGCCGCCGGATGGCCAGATAGCCGCCGTAGAGCGCGCCGTGCCGCTCAACGGCCTGCATCGCGTAGGTCGAGCAGGTCGGCGTAAACGGGCAGCAGGGCGCGTGCATCGGGCTGATAAACCGCCGGTAAAAGCGGATCAGCAGCAGCAGCAAACGCTTGATCACGGGCAATCCGCCGCCTTTTCAGCGGGTCTCGGCTTCTTCTGTGCGTCGGGAAGAAGCAGGTTCTGCCTGCGCAGCAGGTACTGCATGGAACGGCTGAGCTTGTCAAACGCCGCCTCCGCGGCGGGCTGGCGGGCGATGAACACATACAGCCCCGGCTTCATCTGGGGGAGCAGCGGCACACAGGCGGCGCGCAGGCGGCGCTTGATGCGGTTGCGCTGCACCGCGCAGCCGAGCTTTTTGCCCACCGAAAAGCCGACCTTGAGCACCGGGCCGCGCACGTAGAGCATCACCATCTCCCGCGCCCCGGCGGACGCGCCCCGGCGATACACATATTTGAACTGCGCGTTCTTTTTCAGGCTGTAAGTTCTTTGCAAATTAACAACGCTCTCCTCGGTTGACGCCAAAAACGGCAAATGAAAGAAAAAGGCCCGCTCCCGGTCTTTGCCGGGCCGGACCGAACGCCCCGAGCAGCCTCGGAACGGGTGCCGCCGATTGGCGGGCGCTGATTGTCAAATCAATCAGACGGGATTGGAAACGGTCAGCTTCGCGCGGCCGCGGGCGCGGCGGCGGGCAAGAACCTTGCGGCCGTTCTTGGTGGACATACGGGAACGGAAGCCATGCACCTTCGCGCGCTGGCGCTTCTTGGGCTGATAAGTTCTGACAGACGATGCCATTGTTACACACTCCTATCATCAGGTGAATTTGAACAAATGTAGAATCGCGCCGCGGCAGGCGGCACGTTGTTCCATGCGAAAGCGATTATAGTATACTTCACCGGCCGCGGTGAAGTCAAGAAGAATTTCCTGTAAAAAGCGGATATTCCCACTTTATCGCCGAAACTCCGCCTCGTTCGCCGCCATTTTACCGCGCGCTCCGCTTTCTGAGCAGCAGCGCGACCGCCGCCGCGCAGCCCAGACAGACCGCCAGCCACAGCGCAGGCGACGAGCTGTCGCCCGTCTCGGGCAGATTCGACGAATCAGACTTGGGATTCACCAGAATCTCAGCTTTCAGAACCTGTCCGTCGTATGCTCCCCGAAGAGCAACGGAAACCGTATGCCTTCCGGATTTGAGCCGATTGAGATAATCCTTATGAACCGTCAACAGAATGGAGCCATTCGCTACATTGTAATCCGCGCTGTCAAGCAGGGTTCCGTCGATGGATACGGATTTGAAAAAACTTGTATCAAACCCGAAAATGCCTTCGCCGATATGCAAGATTAGGTTTTCCTGTGCCATATTTTCCATATATTCAATGCTTCCGCGTATCTGAACTTTCGGGGTCGGCACAGGTGTTGCCGTCGGGGTCGCTGTCGGCGTTGGGGTGGGAGCCGCAATCGTGAAGCTGGTATCGTCTCCCCCGCTTATGCGTAAAGGTTCAGAACTTTTGCCGCCTCCGCTTGACGGATACCATACTTTGCCTGTCACATTCGTCACCCGATAACGCCCCGGCTTCAACGTGTAGGGAATCAGGATGCCCAGCTGATGTTCTCCCATTTCGCCCTGTTCGTTAAACCGTGCATACGAAAATGCCGGATCCTGATCAATCGTCGGATTGCTTACCACGATCGACTGTTTGGTATCTTCATTCGTGATTGTGAACGAAACGTCGTCGCTCAACCATACTTCGTCTACGGTTAAATTCGGCTTCGGCGGCGTTTCTGTCGACGCTAATATCGCAAACAAAATCCGCAGCTGCCCGCTCACGGGGCCCGGCTGTCCCGGCTCCACGCCGACGATGCTTACCCCCCCCGCACGCAGCCGGAGAGCAGAAATAGCGCGCCAAGCAGGATCAGCGCAAGCATTGCCCGTTTCCCTTTGTTTCTCACTGCTTGATCTCCTCTTTTCGTTATAATTCCATTTATTGTGTTCATTATAATTGTCTATCATCCCTTTGTCAATCGCATTCGATTTGTTTTTTACGCTTCATCTTTTACGGTTTAATATGATTTTCCCCCTTCTTGTTCCCCCTTCTTGACTTCCAGCCCCAAAACAGCGTATAATAAAATTAAATTGGGGTTTTGCCGCAGGCGTTCCGGCCGGCGATCCCTCGCTGATTTCCGCGCATCCGCGCGTTTTTCATCCAATTTATGAAGGAGGCATATTCTTTATGCGTCGTATCGGTGTTTTGACTTCCGGCGGAGATTCCCCGGGCATGAACGCCGCCGTCATGGCGGTCGCCAAATCCGCGCGCTATTACGGCATGTCCCTCATCGGCATCAAGCGCGGCTATAACGGCACGCTCTGCCGAAGCCACCATATTGAGGATGACATGGTCGAGCTGGATCTGGATACCATTCTGGATATCGCCGATCAGCCGGGCACCTACCTGCGCACCGCGCGCTGCCTTGATTTCATACGCCCGGAAATGCGCGTGCACGCGGCCAACAACATCCGCGAGATGGGCATCGAGGGCGTCGTCGTCATCGGCGGCGACGGTTCCTATCACGGCGCGATGGGGCTGTGCGAATTGGGCATCCCCTGCGTGGGCATCCCCGGCACGATTGACAACGACCTCGCCTATACCGAGATGACGCTGGGCTATGACACCGCCGTCAACTCCTGCATCGACGATATCCGCGCCATCCGCGCGACCAGCCGTTCCCACGACCGTCCGGGCGTGGTGGAGGTCATGGGCCGTCACTGCGGCGATATTGCCCTGAAGGCCGCCGCCGGTTCCGGCGCGGAAATCTGCCTCGTGCCGGAGGTGCCGTGGTCGATTCAGGAGGCCGCCGACCGCCTCTCCCGCCTGATCGACATGGGCAACCCACGCGCAACCGTCGTCGTCGCCGAAGGCGCGTGGGACTCCATGCAGCCCGCCGACTGGCGCCGCTACCTCATCGAGAACGGCGCGAAGGGCATCCACGAGGACGACCCGATCAGCACCGAAAAGCTCGCCTTGCTGCTCAAATACAAGTGCAAGTGCGAAGCGCGCCCGACCGTGCTCGGCTACACCCAGCGCGGCCGTACGCCGTCCGCCTACGACAGCTGGTTCGCCTTCGAGGCCGGTAACCTCGCCGTCAACCTGCTGCGCAACGGCATCGGCAATCAGGTCATCGGCATCAAGGATGGCCGTGTGTACTACCTGCCGATCATCGAGGCGCTCAAGCAGAAGCGCGAGTTCAACCTCTCGCTGTACAACATGATTAACTCTCTGTAATTTCAACATTTCATGGGACTGTCAAGCTAACAACACCGATATTTCAAGAGTAAATCTAAGTATTTGCGCCCGAAGGTTTCCAAAGGGCGACCGGAAAGCCCTTTGGTGGGGCGATGGGGCAAAGCCCCATATCCAAACAATGCTTAGACACTGTTTCTTGAAATGTTCGGTTTAAGCCTGACAGCCCCATTCTTATCGAAAAGGAGAATCCTCCATGCTCGCCAAAAACCAATGCTTTGAAATGACCTGCGACGCCTTCGGTCAGGATGCGCAGGGCGTCTGCCGCCACGAGGGCATGGCCGTGTTTGTCCCCGGTCTGCTGCCCGGCGAACGCGCGCTGGTGCGCATCGTCAAGCCGGAAAAGCGCTATGCCTTTGGCCGCGTGGAAAAGCTGCTGGAAAAGAGCCCCAGCCGCGCCGAGCCGTTCTGCCCCATCTACAAGCGCTGCGGCGGCTGCGTCTGCCAGCACATGACCTACGAGGCCTCCCTTGCCTTCAAGCGCCAGCAGGTGCAGGATCTCCTCCAGCGCGTCGGCGAGCTTTCCATCGAGGTGCCGCCCGTTTGGGGCATGGCGCATCCCTTCGGCTACCGCAATAAGGGCGCATACCCCGTCGCGCAGACGGACGGCGCGCCTGCCTGCGGCTTCTTCGCGCCGCGCAGCCACGATCTCGTCCCCCTGCCCGAAAACGGATGCGCCATTCAGGACAAGGCTTCCGCCAAGGCCACGCAGGCCGTCCTGAATTGGATGCGCGAAAACAGCGTCCCCGCCTACGATGAGCAGACCGGACGCGGCCTCGTCCGCCATATTATGACCCGTTCGACGACCTCCTGCGAGTTGATGGTCGTCGTCGTCGTCACCCGCGCGGATATCCCGAAGGCCAGTCGGCTGATCGAGCTGCTGCGCGCCGCCGTCCCCGGCCTGTGCAGCGTCTGTCTGAGCGTCAACAGCCGCCGCACCAACGTCATTTTGGGCACGGACATCCGCGTTCTCTGGGGCAAAGCCGCCATGGAGGACACGCTCTGCGGCCTGCGCTTCTCCGTTTCGCCGCTCTCCTTCTTCCAAGTGAATCCCCAACAGACCGAGAGACTCTACGGCCTCGCGCTGGAATACGCCGGCCTGACCGGCGCCGAAACCGTCGTGGATGCGTACTGCGGCGCGGGCACGATCTCCCTGCTGCTGGCGCAGAAGACCAAAAAAGTCATCGGCATCGAAATCGTGCCGGAAGCCATTCAGAACGCGAATGAAAACGCCGCGCGCAACGGCATTGCCAACGCCGAGTTCCACGTCGGCGCAACCGAGGAACTGCTGCCCAAGCTGGTGGAAAACGGCCTCCGCCCGGATGTGATCGTGCTCGATCCCCCGCGCAAGGGCTGCGATCCTGCCGTCTTGCAGGCCATTATCGCCGCCGCGCCCAAGCGCGTGGTCTATGTTTCCTGCGGCGCGCCGACCCTCGCCCGCGACGCCAAGCTGCTCGCCGAAGGCGGGTACGCCGCCGAAAAGGTTCAGTGCGTCGATATGTTCTGCTGGACGGGGGCGGTGGAAACTGTTATGTCTTTGGTCCAACAAAATCCGGATGATATCGTCAAGGTCGGCATCGACGCAGACGAGCTCGCCGTCACCAAGGCCGAAAGCAAGGCGACCTATGGCGAGATTCAGGCGCGCGTGAAGGAACAGACCGGCCTGAACGTCACGCCGCTGTACATCGCGCAGGTGAAAAGAAAGCATGGGATTATCGAGCGCGAATGCTACAACAAAGCGAAGTCCGAGAGCGCAAAGATGCTGATCTGCCCGCCGGATAAGGAAAAGGCGATTGAAGATGCACTGAGGTTCTTTGGGATGATCGCGTAAAGATTTCAAACCGGATCGGTCGGGGAATACTACCCGCTCGATCCGGTTTAATAAATTGAACCGATGTAAATCTGAGCCAGAAACGAATCCGATGGATTGATAGGACGTCGTTCTATGTCATTTTTTCATCGTGACAAATTTCTTGTTGACGAAATGGAGATTTCATGTTATACTGCCATCACCGAAAAGGATTTTAAAGGTCCATACCTGTTATTTATCGTCCATGACAAACCGAGGTGAACCCATGAAGTTAGGAGAATTGGCAGCCGTCCGAAGTGGACTGGTTTTATCCAGAAAACAGGCGCGCAAAGGCACCCCCGTCAAGATGCGGTATCCCCTACTGAGCTTTCGCGCCATCCACCCAAACGGATACATCGACATGGAACAGCTGGATGGTTTTGACGCTGCGGAGCAGTTATCACCGGAGTACCTGACACAGATCGGCGACGTCATCATCCGCCTGACCTCGCCGTACACCGCTGTTCTCATCGACGAAGCATCCGCCGGCATGGTCGTTTCATCAAACTTCGTCATCATCCGTGTTGATCGAAGCAGGCTCCTGCCCGGATATCTGGTCTGGCTGATCAACACGCCGAAGATCAGGAAAGCCATTTATGAAAACACCAGCAGCAACATGCTGGGCGCCATCAACGCCAGATTCTTTTCCGAATTTGAAATTCCCCCGCTGTCCATCCTCCAGCAGCAGAAAATCGCCGAACTGCATCTGCTGGCGAAAAAGGAGACGGCGCTGCTTCGCCAGCTGTCGGCAGAGAAGGAGCGCTACTACGATCTGCTGATCCGCAATGTACATTCGACCATGAAATGAGGTATGCACCATGACGACCCGCAACGATATCGAACGCGTTCTCTGGAAGGCCTGCGACAGCTTCCGGGGAAAAATCGACAGTTCCCGCTACAAGGACTACATCCTTTCCATGCTGTTCGTGAAATACCTGAGCGACGTCACCCTCGAAAGACGCGCCCTGTACATGGAGCAGTACGACGGTGACGAACGGCGCGTCGAGCGCGCCATGAGCCGGGAGCGGTTCTCCCTCGACAGGGAATCCACCTTCGATTATCTGTACGAAAACCGCACGGATACAGAGATCGGCCAGAAGATCAACGTCGCCCTTTCCCACATTGAGGATCACAACAGTGGAAAGCTGCGCAACGTGTTCCGCGCCATCGACTTCAACTCCCAGGTTGACTTCGGCGACGTCAAGGAAAAGAACGCGACACTCCGCAACCTGCTGGAAGACTTCCACGACCTCGATCTTCGTCCCGGTCAGCTCGGCTCCGCAGACATCATCGGCGACGCTTATGAGTACATGATCGCCAACTTTGCCTCCGACGCAGGCAAAAAGGGCGGCGAGTTCTTCACGCCAAGCCAGGTATCCGAGCTGGTGGCCTCGCTCGTCAAGCCGCAGGAAAACGACCGCATCTACGACCCCACCTGCGGAAGCGGCGGCCTGCTGCTCAAAGCTTACAAAAAGGTGCCCAGCGGCAAGGTTGCCGTCTATGGTCAGGAGCTGAACGCCCAGACCTGGGCGCTCTGCACGATGAACATGTTCCTCCACGGCGTGGATGACGCCCGCATTTGGCAGGGCGACACGCTCTCCAATCCGCAGAACCTCGAGGACGACAAGCTCATGAAGTTCCAGGTGGTGGTCGCCAATCCCCCCTTTAGTCTGGACAAATGGGACAGCGGCTTCCTCGCCAAGGCTGGTCTGGATGAAAAAGGAAAGAAGCAGGAAAAAATGTCCGCTTCTCTGGACGAGCACCATCGGTTTGACTGGGGCGTTCCGCCCTCCTCCAAGGGCGACTATGCCTTTGTGCTCCACATGCTGCACAGTCTGGATTCGGAAAACGGGCGCATGGCGGTTGTTCTCCCCCATGGCGTGCTCTTTCGCGGTGCCAGCGAGGGCAAGATTCGCAAGCAGCTGGTTGAAATGAACCTGCTGGACGCGGTTATCGGCCTGCCCGCGAACCTGTTCTACGGCACGGGTATCCCCGCCTGCATTCTGGTGTTCAAAAAGGGCCGCACCCGCGACGACGTCTTGTTCATCGACGCCTCCGGCGAGGGCAATTACGAAAAGGGCAAGAACCAGAACCTCCTGCGGGACAGCGATATTGCCCGCATCGTCAGCACCTACGAGGCGCGCGAGGCCAAGGTGGACAAGTACAGCTACCGCGCCTCCCGCGCTGAAATCCGCGAGAACGACTACAACCTGAACATCCCCCGGTATGTGGATACCTTTGAGGAGGAGGAGCTGGTGGACATCGACGAGGTGAAGCGGAATATCGAAAGCATCGAGGCGGAGCTTTCGCAGGTGCAGGCGCAGATGGCGAAGTACATGGAGGAGCTGGGGCTATGAACAACGAGATTGCGCGTTACAGCGAAGAAACCTTTGAAAGCATCAAGCACGTCAATGAGTATGGCAATGAATTCTGGTATGCAAGGGAGCTGCAATCCATACTTGAATATACGGAATGGCGGAATTTCCAGAAACTCATTGAAAAAGCTCAAACAGCCTGCGAAAACAGCGACATGGCTGTAGATGAATGTTTTGTTGAGGTCAACAAAACATCGCCCATGCCGAACGGTGGTGTTAAGCTGATTGATGACTACATTCTCTCCCGCTATGGCAAATATGTGGATGGAGGGAAAATTGGGGCTTTGAGAAATCATTATAATCCTTGCCATTAAACAGGAGAAGAAGAGAACGCAAATGGAGGATTCAGCTTGATTAAATTTTACATTACAAATCCGGAATCAAGTTCATTTTTAGCGAGTAATGTTGAATGGGTTTTGCCTCTGATCGTGACAATTCTCTTAACAATTATCAGTCTGCGGAATGAATGGCGACAAAAACAACTTGCTGAATACGAGGTCGGTATCAGTTTGATGGAAAAACGCTTAGCCTTCTTTGACAGGGAAAGAATTGTCCTGGAAAAGATTATTGACAACAACAAACCATCCCAAGTTGAAATAACCGAGCTATGCCATGCAGAACATGAAGCAATGTTTTTGTTCGGGCATGAGGTTAAAGAACATATTGATCAAGTTGCGTCTTTGGTTGATGAATTTGAGAATTATAAGCCCGAAACCATCCCTGATGGACAAGGTGGTTTTATCATAATATCTAATGCAGGGGCAGAAAAATATACCAGTAAAGCCATCGAATTATTTGGCGAGGCAATCTCAATATACCAGTTATATATTGACTTTAGCTCAATCGGCCTTGCACATTCAAAAGAACGCAACAAGCGCTATGCAAGGAAGAAGGTGCAGGAGAAATGAAGTCTCCATTCCCGCAGGATTGGAAAGAATACACCATCGGAGACTGTCTTCGTCGTGTAGAACATCCTGTTGAAGTCGATTCAGATGCCCTCTACACCCAAATTGGCATCCGCTCTCATGGAAAAGGGTTTTTCTATAAAGAACCCGTCACAGGTGAGTTGCTTGGGAGCAAGGCTGTTTATTGGGTTGAACCTGACTGCTTTATTCTTAACATCGTGTTTGCTTGGGAGCAAGCCATTGGCAAAACAACACAGGCAGAAGTAGGCATGATAGGATCTCACAGATTCCCCATGTACAAGCCGGTGAATAATCTTATCGATATTGATTATCTCGTATACTATCTGCTCACCAAGCGCGGAACGGACATTCTAGAAGCTGCTTCTCCCGGCGGAGCAGGCCGAAACAGAACCCTCGGACAAGACCGCTTCATGAAAAGCAGAATTGTCCTTCCGCTGCTTGACGAACAGCAGAAGATTGCCAAAATCCTCTCCACGCAGGACAAGGCAATCGAACTGCAAGGGCGCAAAATCGAGGAACTGAAAAGGTTCAAAAAGGGCTGTCTGGAAAAGATGTTCCCGAGGAAAGGGCAAAAGGTTCCGGAAAAAAGATTCCCCGGATTTACGGACGATTGGGAACAGCGTAAGTTACGTGAATTAGCTATTTTCAATCCAAAAGCAGAGTTGCCGGACACGTTCGAGTATGTCGATTTGGAATCCGTAGTGGGAACGGAAATGCTATCTCATCGGACTGAATCGAAACAGTCAGCACCTTCGAGAGCACAGCGTTTAGCCCAGACAGGTGATCTTTTCTATCAAACTGTAAGACCGTATCAGAAAAACAATTATCTGTTCGAAAAGCCTGATAAATACTATGTTTTTTCAACGGGATATGCTCAGATGCGCCCTGTCGTGGATGGACGTTTTCTTCTTTGCCTCGTACAAAATGATCGCTTTGTGAAGGTTGTTCTGGATAATTGCACTGGCACAAGTTACCCAGCTATCAATTCGAATGATCTGGCAGAAATCGACGTATATTCGCCTAATAATCCCCAAGAACAGAAACAGATTGGAGATTTCTTCAAAGATCTGGACAACCTTATCGCCCTTCATCAGCGTAAGCTGGAAGAAATGAAAAAACAGAAAAAAGCCCTGATGCAGCTTCTGCTGACGGGGATTGTGAGGGTACAATCATGAAAAGAGATATGGATTTATGCAGAAAAATTCTCTTTGCAATCGAAGAGCAGTATGTATGTACATCAATTTATAATCTTAAAATTGATGGATACACCACCGAAGAGGTCGCATACCATTGCAAACTTCTGTATGAAGCAGGACTTATCAAAGATTGCGTAGTTAAGCATGCTAGCAATCGCATTATTTCATTTGGTGTCAGCAGGTTGACATGGGAAGGGCATGACTTTCTTGACAAGATCCGAGAGGATACCCTTTGGAATAAAACAAAAGGATTCATCAAGGACAAGACTCTCCCAATGACGCTGGATGTAATCAAGGAGATCGTCACCGCTTTTATCTCCGAAACACTAAAGAGCGCAATGCCCGGAATGCTGTGATGTGAAAGGAGGTGAAAGCTATGGCAACAAATCCCCCCAAGGGCGATGGACATCGTAACGGAATGGTACGAGAACGCTCTCAGACCTACAATCCCAAAACAGAGCAGTGGGTCAAGAGAGACACCAATACCGGCCGCTTTATGGATGTCAAGCAGGACGGTACACCGTTCAAGGGTGTACGCAAAGAAAAGTAACGATTCGGAAAAGCGAGGCAGCCCCCCTGCCCCGCTATTCCTGCATATAACCCCTTTGCGAAAGGAGGCCCCTTCATGGACAAAGACGCCTATCTGGAAATCAACGCAAGCCAGCGCCCCGCCCTTGCGCTGTTTGAGGCCATGGGCTACACCTACATTTCCCCGGCGGATTGCGACAAGCAGCGCGGCAGCCGGTATCACGTGCTGCTCCGGGACATCCTGCGCGGTCAGCTCCGCAGGCTCAACCGCTATGCCTATGCAGGCGCGGAAAACGAGTTCTCCGCCGCCAACATCGAGCGCGCCATGGAGGATCTGGACGAACCGCTGACGGACGGCCTCGTGCGCACCAGCGAGAAGATTTATGACGCGCTGCTACTGGGCAAAAGCTACCTAGAGACCGTCGGCGAGGGAAAAATGCTCAGCTTCAATCTCCGCTATATCGACTGGGACAACCCGCAGAACAACGTGTTCCACGTCACGGAGGAGTTCGCCGTGGACAGCCGGGACAGGCAGCACAACGCCCGCCCGGATATCGTGCTGTTCATCAACGGCATCCCCTTTGCCATCATCGAGTGCAAGGCTCCGCATATTCCCGTGGATGAGGCCGTCGGGCAGATGATCCGCAACCAGCAGGCGGCGTATATCCCGCATCTCTTCAAATTTGCGCAGCTCGTCGTGGCGACCAACAAGAACGCCGTCAAATACGCGACAGCCGGCACGCCCAAAAAGTTCTGGAGCGTATGGAAGGAGCAGGATGCCGAATGGCTGCAAACCCGGCTGAAAGCGCTCGTCCCGGATCGAATGCCCACTGAACAGGACAGGAATATCGTCTCGCTGTTCAGCGCCGATCGCGTATACGAGCTGATTCGCTCCTTCATTCTCTTTGACGCCAACGTGAAGAAGGTCTGCCGCTATCAGCAGTTCTTCGCCGTCCGGGAAATCATGAAGACCATCGCCGAAAGCGACGAGCACGGCAACCGCCAGAGCGGCGTCATTTGGCATACGCAGGGCAGCGGCAAGAGCCTGACCATGGTCATGCTGGCGAAAACCATCCTGATGGAGCTGAAGGATTGCCACCCCCGCGTGGTCATCGTCACGGATCGCAAGGAGCTGGACGCGCAGATTGCCGCCACCTTCGCCCATACCCGGCTGACCCCTGCCAGAGCGACGAGCGGACGCCATCTGGTGGAGCTGGTAAACAGCGCCCGGGCAGACGTCATCACCAGCATCATCAACAAGTTCAATACCGTCGAGCGGCAGGAGATCAAAAATCCCTCCCGCGACATCTTTGTGCTCGTGGACGAAAGCCACCGCTCCAACTACGGCCTCATGGCGACCCGGATGCGCAGCGTATTCCCCAACGCCTGCTACATCGGCTTCACCGGCACGCCGCTGATGAAAAGCGAAAAGAACACCATGGCCCGGTTCGGCAGGCTGATTCACAAGTACACCATCCGGGACGGCGTGGAGGATGGCGCGATTGTCCCCCTGATCTATGAGGGGCGCTTTGTCGAGCAAAAGGTGGACGAAGAAAATATCGACCTCTGGTTTAAGCAAACCACCCGCCGCCTGACGGAGGCGCAGCGGGAGGATCTGCGCAGGAAGTGGAGCAGCATTCGTCGCCTAACCTCCACCGACGCGCGCATCAAGCGCATCGCGCTGGACATCAGCGAGCACTTCATTGAGGGCTATAAGGATACCGGCTTCAAGGCCATGCTCGCCACCAACTACAAGCGCGACGCGATCCGCTATCTGGAGTGCTTTGAGCAGTTCGGCGACCTGAACTGCGCCGTCGTTATCTCGCCGCCCGACATGCGCGAAGGCGTCGATGACGCCGACGAGGGAGCGGACGATCTGGTCGTCTCCTTCTGGAACAAGATGATGCAGCAGTACGGGGATGCCGACCGCTACGAGGAGGCCATCAAGAACAGGTTCTGCGATGGCGAAATCGACATTCTGATCGTGTGCAGCAAATTGCTCACCGGCTTTGACGCGCCGCTGTGTCAGGTGCTCTACATCGACAAGGAGCTCAAGGAGCACGGCCTTTTGCAGGCCATCGCGAGGACAAACCGCCTGCACGAGGGCAAGGACTACGGCCTGATTGTCGATTACCGCGGCCTGATCGAGAAGCTTGATACCGCCATGGACATGTACAGTGGCGCTGGTCTGGAGAACTTCGACGGCGGCGATCTGAAGGGCGTCGTGGTCGATGTGATGGCTGCCATCGGGAATCTCCGCAGCGCCTATACGCAGCTGGTAGAGCTCTTTGCCCCGGTGGGCAGCATCAGCGATGCGGAAGCCGTCGAGGTGTTCCTCGCCGATGACAAGATGCGTCAGGATTTCTATACTCTGCTCTGTGCCTTCGGCCGGGCACTGCATTTGGTGTTGAATGCGGAGCAGGCATACAACGCGCTGAGCAAGGAGGAACGGCAGAAGTATCAGGACACGTTCATCTTCTTTTCAAAGGTTCGCCGCAGCGTCAAGCTCCAGTACTGCGACGCCATCGACAACGCAGAGTATGAACCGCTGATGCAGAATCTGCTCGACACGCACCTGTCTGTCGCCGGGCTGAAGAAGATCACAAGCCCCATCGACATTCTGAACAAGGACGACTTTGAAAAGGAGCTTGAGGAGCTGGGCTCGCTGCGGTCAAAAGCTGATGCGATAGCCAGCCGGATGACCCGAAGCATCAGCGAGAAGCGCGACGAGAATCCCGCCTATTATGACAGCTTCTCCAAGCGGATCAGGGACGCCCTTGCGCTCTACAAGGAAAAGGTCATCTCCGAAGCCGAATACCTTGCCAAGATGCGCACCATCATGGAGGATTACCACGCCGGCAGGAGCACCGTCAGCTACCCGGAGCGCATCAAGAATAATGTTCACGCACAGGCCTTTTTCGGTGTGCTGACCGCACTCTTTGACGAGGTGGAGGACGAACGGATTACACCCGATTTCGTTGCAGAGGTTTCCGAGGAGATCACAAAAATCGTCGCTTCCCACAGTCAGGTGGACTGGACGAACAACAAGACCATCCACGACCGCATTTCACAGGACATCGACGATCTGTTCTACAAATACGAAAAGGAGCATGGTCTGAAGCTCTCGTTCGATCTCATCGACAAGATCATCGACAATGTCAAGACTGTTGCCCTGCGGAGGTTCTGAGCGATGGACATCACCTGCCAACGAACCATAACCGCCGATGGGTGCGAAATCCTATACAGTCTTGAAAGAAAGCAGGTCAAAAACCTCAATCTGCGGGTGCGGAAGGATGGCAGCGTGTGGGTTTCAGCAGATCCGGGCGTCCCCTGCGGGGAAATCGACACCTTTGTTGTCAGCAAGGCCTCGTATATTCAAAAGGCCCTTGACCACTTCCATGAGATGGCGCAATACAGGCCTCAGCCGAAGCAGTACGTCAGTGGCGAGGCATTCAACATTCTGGGTCGAGGTCTGCGCCTGCAGGTCACACAGGCCGCAAAGGATTCCATTTCAGCGGACGGCGTCTACATCCATCTAGGTGTTCGGGATCTCCACGATATCGAAAGGAAGCGGCGCGTCGTCAACAGATTTCTGGGCCAGCAGTGCAGAACGGTATTTGGCGACGTGATGGATGCGCTGTATCCGTCGTTTCAAAAATACGGCGTGCAGAAGCCTTCTCTGAGAATCCGGGACATGGAAACGCGCTGGGGCTCCTGTCTGGCGAAGAAGGGAATCATCACACTGAACAAGCGTCTCCTCGAAGCACCAAGGCACTGCATTGAATATGTCGTCATGCACGAGCTTTGCCATCTGGTTCACCCCAACCACTCCAGGCAGTTTTATGCCTTTCTCACGATGCTGATGCCGGACTGGAAGGAACGGAAGCAGTATCTGGACAAGACCGCAGCCTATTGGCTCTGATCACGCCAATAGGCAGCTAAAAAGAGCTTTATGAACACATTGTAAAGGCAACCACACATTCTTTGCACTAATTGTTGGAAAACAGCGGCCATGCAGTTAGTACAATTCCAGCCGGAAATCAAGTAAACCGCGCAGAAAACACAACGCCATCTTCCGAATTCTTGATTTCACAGGAGGCGTTGTGCAGTTCGAGAATCAGCCTGACCAGATACAGCCCCAGTCCGCTCCCGCCGGATTGACGGCTGCGGGACTGCTCCACGCGGTAAAACGGCGTGAAGAGCTGGGGCAGAGCTTCTTCCGGGATGGAAACACCCGTGTTTTCAATCGTCATCGTATGCGCATCCAGCAAAATGCGGATGCTCGCGCCCTGCGGGGAATAGAGGATGGCGTTCATCAGAACATTGTCCAGCGCGTTGGTCAGGAGATCCTGGTTTCCCCGGATTGTCACGTCCGAAGCCATGTGCTTTTCAATGTGCAGCCCCTTTTGCGCAAGCAGCTCTTCATCCAGCTCCAGCTGCCGTTCCATCATCTCGCTCAGATTGACCGTATCCGTTTTGAGGACAAAGCTGCCGGCCTCGATTCGGCTGATGATCAGAATCTCCTTGATGAGGCTTTCCATCCTGCCGGTAACCTGAAGCGCCCGTGCCAGGTACTTGTCCCGATCCCGATATACGCCGATTTGCGCCAGCATACCGCTCAGCTGCCCCTTGAGGATCGTCACCGGTGTTTTCAGCTCGTGCGAAGCCGCTGAAAAGAACGCGGAGCGCTGACGCTCCATGTCCCGTTCGCGCTCCATATCCTGCTGCAGGCGTTCATTGGCGGTTTTCAGCTCCGTCAGCGCGTCGGAAAGATTGTCGGAAAGCGTGTTCAGGCTGTCGCCCAGAGCTCCGATTTCATCCGTGCGATGCTGTGCCCAGCGGGAGCTGAAATTAAGCGAGGCAATGCTTGCGGCGATATGACTGATGTCCACAATGGGCCGGGTAATCCATCTGGCGTAGAAAAACGAGGTCAGCAGCGAGACGCCAAGAATCAGCAGCGCGAGAAACGGCAGCGTCTTCTTCATGGCCTCCGACGCCTGATTGACGGCCTTTTTCCCGCCGATGACCAGCAAATGCCCCATCGTTCCATCCCGGAAGAAAAAAGTTTGTGCTTCATCGGCGGATATGTACGCATCGGTGACGGTGATCTGATGGATGACGCTCTCCGCTGTGCCGGTCGCGTCTCCGGCCTCTGTGGCCTGCATAACCGCATCCTGTTCAAGCGTTTCACTTTCTTCCGTGGTGATCGCCGCACGCTCTGCGATGCCTTCCACAAGATAAGCCTCAGACGAAATCGTATCGTACAGAATTCGCCCATATTCGTCTGACAGACGGAGCGCTGCGCCCGTCTCCCTGCAAAAGGCGGAAAGCAGCTCGTCGCACGCAGACGGCTCCCGCCCGGACAGCGCGGTCAGGAGCGCTTCGGTCTTTTGGTCGAGGTCCTCCTGCAAAATGCTCGTATAGGTGAGCGGCGTCAGATACGCAATCGCGCCATATGTGGCAGCGCAGACGGCGATCATCAGGCCGCAGGTCATCAGAAAGATGCGAAGCGTCAGGCTGTGCTTAATCCTTGTCCACACGATAGCCCACCCCTCTGACCGTCCGGATGTAATCCGCACCCAGCTTGCGGCGCAGATTCTTGATATGGCTGTAAATCACGCGATCGTCGCCCAGATAGTCATAATTCCAGATGCGGCTGACAAGCATCTGGTAGGTCATCACGCGCCCCTGATTTTGCAGCAGCTCCCGCAGGCATTCGAACTCGCGGTTGGTCAACTCCAGCATCTGGTCGCCGCGCATGACGGTATAGGCGTCCAGATCGAGCGTCAGGTCGCGGTAGCGCAGCAAATTCGCGCCCGGGCGATCCTCGCCCCGGCATCGCCGGAGAATCGCACCGATTTTGCGCAGCAGCACGGGCATGGAGAACGGCTTGGTGACGTAATCGTCAATCCGCAGATCGTAGCCGCGAAGCTGCTCCTCCTCTCCGTCCAGCGCGGTCAGCATCACGATCGGGACATTCGATCTTTTGCGAATCCATTCGCATACGCCAAAGCCGTCGAGCCTCGGCAGCATCAGGTCGAGCAGCACCAAGTCAAATTGCCCGCTTTCAAAAACCTCCAGCGCTTTCAGTCCATCCTCCGCCTCAGCGGTCTGATACCCGGCTTCGGTCAGCCAAGATTGAAGCAGCTCCGAAATATCAAAATCATCTTCAACGATGAGAATACGGTACATGTCCTGCGCCTCCTTATACAGGACAGTATAGCATACCTTTTTGGATTTCTTCTGAATTTCCCGAAATATTCACAAACCTGCGAAAGAGCCATTGCCCCTTCGCAGGTTTCGCATTTATCGCACTCTTTCTGCCATCATGCCGATCAAAGCGCCATCGCCGTTTGCGTCCGGTTTGGTATAATCACGAATGACCTCAACATCGACCTCTCCCTGATCGTCATCGCAGCAGACTATGCTCGTCATGCTGCCATGGAAGCGTCCGCTGTCAAGCGGTTCGCCGTTGCTCTGGCGAATGTCCAGAAACCGGCGCACACGCTGTCCCTGAAAGACCATCTCATCGCTCGCCGCATCGTAGCACAGTCCAAATGCCGCGTAGGGCGCGAAGAAGGCCTGCTTTTCGGCAGCAGTCATTTCACCCTCTGAGGTGGCAGTCATTTGGGGCATCCGCTCGCCTTTGCTACGCTCAGCAGACTCTTCCTCGGTCAGCACGCGGATTCCGGTGAGCAGGCCCTCTGGGCTGAACGAGCCATCCGCATGGCGAATCAGCCGGGTCTGGTCGCGCTCAGTCTGAAGGTCGATGGTCCCTTGCTCGTCCGTGTATTCGATGATCTTGCACATCCCTTCGCGCACCGAATAGGCATCTGTGAAGGAGCGCACCCGCTGCCCTTGATACATGAGCGTCCTGCTTTCCGGGTCGCAGCGCAGGCCGTATTCCGCATACGGCGCAAAGCGTCTGGCCCAGGCTTCATCATTCTCTGGATACGAATAGGAGTATTGCTCATACACCGCAATGGCCTCCGCAGCTTCGTATGCCGCCGTACCTTCGCAGATGACTGTGGAATCGTCCGTTTCCTGCCCGGCAGCAGCAGGATGCCCATCCCGCATGATCTCTGTACCTTCCGTTTGGTGAAGCTCCAGCACGCGATCCGGCAGCCCCGGCTCCTGAACGACGACGGACTTCACGCCGATGATGAACGTCTTTCCATCGGCCTGATAGGTTCCCTCTCCGCCCGTGAACGTGTACACCTTGCCGTCCATGGCGATGCCGGTCGTCTGCGCCAGCGCAGATGCACAAAGCAGGCACACCAGCATCAAAGCAAGCAGAGACACACAAAACACTTTTTTCATCGTACAACCTCCTTTTTCCCTTTCATCTGGGATGCACCGAGTATACCTCTGCGCTTTGGAGTTGGGTTGTACGGTGTTTGAAGATTGTCTGAAGAATCAATTTAGTGACTGGCGGTTTGGTTTTGTTAAGAAATATCAGGAGACTATGATGGTGAAATTCCTACTGTTTATCCCCGATATGCAAGGTTGCAGGCTCCATCTGTTCATTGGAGATATACGCTGCCTCAAAGCTCGGCTTTCTTTGCACAGAGCGTTTTGATAATAGCCTCAATAATGGAATCAGCGCGGCAGACTCATGGTTGGAGAGCCTTCATGAATTTCATTCCCAGCTTCCTTTCATCTCCGTTTATAAGCGTGTCCCCCTTTCCCTCGCATGCTCATCTGTTTCTTGAACAGCCTGGACTTCTGCAACATGCTTCTGAACGCCCGGACCTCTTCCTCTGTGATCTTCTCCTCCGGGATCTGCATCTGAGCGCAAAGCTGTTTCAGGAGCATCGTCGTTTCATCCTTTTGATCAAGTATCGAGTGCATCAGCACCTTGATTCCATCCTGTGTAGGCGTTGTTTCATCTGCCGTAGTGGTGTCCTTGCGATGATTCTCCCGGATGGTTTCAGTGATCTCATCCATATCTTCGTGAATGATATACGAAAAGTAATCCGTCTCATTGATTTGCGCCACCTCAAGCGTGCGCATATAAACATCCATCTCATCAGGCGCATATTCCTTCATGACCTTCTGGCGCGCCACTTCCAGTACCGTGTTCATATCATGAATTCGCATATCCGCGATGCGATCTACGACGATCTCGATGTCTGCCATCAGCTGGCGGAATCTGGGGTGCGTCATCATTTCACAGAGCAAGTGGTTATTGATCTTCCCGCTGCGCAGCAGCTCCAATACTTCATCACTCAGATGCAGGGACGCCACGTCCACATCTGAGTGATTTTTTTGTTCTGTCAAGCCCAGGAGATAATCGGTGGATACGCCATAGAACTTTGCCAGCTTCTGAATGGCGTAGTGATTGATGTCGCCGCAATCCTCGTTCTCATATTTGCCAAGTGCAGACTTCGATAAGCCGGTCTGCTCCGCCAGCTGTTCCAGCGTCAGCTTCTTATCGATCACACGAAGGTCCTTCAGACGCTCGGCCATTGTCAGTTGAACGTACATTTTCCAGCCTCCATAACCAGTTTCAACCCTATCATACCACATTTCCATAAGCGTGGAAAGACAGGGGTTTTTGCGGGTTTTCCATCGTTTCGGGCATAGGCCAAAGCATGGGGTTTGTCAGGTATACTGTCTGCGTTCCACAGAACACAGAACCTTGACAACCCATCCCGAAGCCCTTTGCCCGATATACCGCCATGACCTTCCGGTTACCCCCGCGTCCCCCTGGCAAGCACCTTCCCCGGAAGCAAGCGCCTCTTCAGGACTGACTGTGAGCCAAACAAGGTTTCTAGCCGGGAACAGGCAAGGGACACCCATACAATAGAATTCCAAATAAGAAGCATAACCTTTACTCTAAAAAACTGAAAGAGAGGTACATTATGAAACAGCTTAAGAACATGCAAATCATCGGAATTGACACTGGCTACGGCAACCTGAAAACCGCCAGCGGTATCTTCCCCGCCAGCGTCCTGACCTTCGACCACGAGCCCGTCCACGCGCAGGACCTGCTGGTTTACGACGGCAAATACCACGTCATCGGCAGCGGACACCGGGAGTTCACTCCGGACAAGGTCAGCAACCCGGATCACTATCTCCTGACGCTCGCCGGCATCGGGCAGTCCAACCAGCGCGCAGGCCGCTGCGTCAGCTTCATGCGGAGCGCGGCTTGTCCTACAGCGCGCTGATCGTTCCGGCGGTCAATGCCTATTACGGCAAATCACCTACGGACGAAGGCCTGCGGGAAACGATTCGTTCCATCGTCCGGGAGGAGCTGGCAGTTGCGCCTGTTCAGCTTGGAGATTTGCTGCAAGCCCTGAAAACCGCCGTTCCTGCATCTCCCTTTGCTCACGATGATGAACCGGACGAAAATGATCTCGATGATGCGCTGGACAGCTTCGGCTGCTGATGCTCTTTGGTGCTCATGCGCACCGAATTCTTGAATCAATCCTCCTGTCGTCCTACTTCCACGACACCAGAACGCACCATCGCGCACCACCTCCGCAAAGCAGGAAGCCACGCCGTCAAAAGCATGGCTTCCTGTCTTTGAGCCGGGTGCAGGGTGGCAGCACCTGCGCAGGATGCAAAGGGAAGCCCCTTGCAGTGAGTGAGGCCGAAGGCCGACTCGCTCAGCAAATGCTTGCATTTGCCGAGCGTAGCCTCGAAAAGCTCTGCTTTTCGAGGCCGAGAAGTCCAGAGGCGAAGCCTTTGGTCCACGGCACTTTGCTGGATTCCGCAGGAAGACAGAAAGTGTCATAGTGGGTAGTTACACTTTCGCAGAAAGTGCCGTGCCCTCGTCACCCCGTGCCCCAAACGAAACCCATCACACCATCAAAGAAAGACTAACTATTAAAAGTCAAGCTGAAATGAGAGGAAAGGTGAGAAAAATTTAGACGGTCAAAAAAGGTATAGCAAAGCTAGCATCCCGAAGGATGCCTGCATGAGCTTAACTATCTTGGATACAATGCCGGATCTGTTGATGGTCGTTTGGGAACGAACACGAAGAATGCCGTCATGGCTCTTCAGTAAAACGCCGGAGCATATTTTAACCTCGCAGTTGACGGAAAAGTTGGAGACCAGACTAAAGAGACCCTTGCATTTTCCAAGGCTTGGCTTGTCTGATGCTTGATCATATGTTATTATAACATTGTGGAAGGAGAGATGATCGATGAAGAAGACCTCAGCATTGCTCGTATTGATATTTTGTACTTTCCTTCCAGTTTGTGGCATAAGCGGGCAGCGCGGTTTATCTCCGGATATCTGCGAGGTGCTTAGTTCGACCATATTGATGCCGTATGAGATTCCCAATGCAACAAGAGGAAACAAGACTCAGAAGAATACGCCGGCAGCCTATTATTATGATGAACATGGTTATGCTGCCGCTTGCGCTTTTGTCAGGGTCGAAGGCTGCAACGAAGTATTCATACTGGGAAAGCATGATGGAACCTGGCAAATTGAAAATAGAAGCCGATCGATTGTTTATCAGCAGAATGAAAGATTCCCCAGTATAACATGTGAAGAGTATGGCAAGTTCTATTTGGCATATCTTGCAGAGGACGGTCAAGCGGAAGAAATGCTGACCATCGAAAAAACGAACAATGAATGGCGTGTGACGGCGTACAGCTTGGGCGTGGACAGTTACGTCAATATTGAAATGAACAAAAAGGGTGCTTCCTATCTTGGAGACATTACGCAATGGAAAAGAAAGAAATTAAGGGCAAAGGGAGTGCTCAAGACAGCTATCGAGGATTTTGACATCATCCGCCTGAACGAGATCGCAAGCAACCTGATCGCTCAGGAAAAGAATTGATATGTTTACGCTGTATTATCCGATGCAGCGTATTTTGTATCTGTTGCACGCGCGTATACTATATTTACAACTTCACATAGCAAGAAGGCAGCGCATGGCCTTCTTTTTTTGTGCCAACGTAAAGAAAAGAAAGGAGGTGCTTCCATGGCAAGAAACGATGGCGTGAATCGCACCACTGTGCGCAACCAGCCCCGAACGGAGAGCAACATTGCAGACGCCGAAGCTCACAACGAGCGACAGAAAGCCTGCTACCGGAACGAGGATATCGTCCCCGAACGCAGTCATCTGAACATCCACTTCAAGGAGCCTTCCGGCAGCTATCAGGAGATGTTCCAGCAGATGGAGCAGAACGGCACCATCTCCACCCGAGGCCTTAAGCAGGACGCCGTCCACTACGGCGAGCTGGTCTTCGACGTCAACTCCGCATATTTCCACAATCACGGCGGCTACGAGTTTGCACAGGCGTTCTACGCAGAGGCATACCGGGCTGCCGTCGATATTGTCGGCGGCGAGCAATACATCCTCTCCGCCGTCATGCACGCTGACGAACGCAACCAGGGCATGAGCAAGGCCCTTGGCTACGACGTATGGCACTATCATCTTCATGTGGTCTATGCACCCACCACCGATCAACCCTTTATTGGAGGAATCATGGCTTTGCTCAAAAGAACGCCTGAACAGAACGCCGCCTTTGAGCGGTGCGTCGGCTTTCTTGCCGAAATGATCGAAAAGTACAGCGGGAAGGTGGAGTTTCCCGTTCTTCCCGCTGACAGCAAAACGAGTTGGGACAGTTTATCCAATCCATCATCTCAAACAAATTCAGAAGAACCATTGACAAATGATATGGCAGCGTAATAAAATGCAGTTGGGACAAAATACACGAACAGTTACTGCACGATTGACAGGAGGTGCACCATGCTTCAGAATCATCCTGCTCCTGAGAGCCGCACGCTGCCCCAACATATCACCGACGAGCACAACGGCCTGAGCTACACCCTTCACGGCGATTATTACTTTCCGGATCTGGAGCTTCCGGAGCAGCAGCCCATCGGCAAATGGGGCCGGCTGCACCTCCGGCACCTGGAATCGAACCATCCGGGTCATTTCCAAAGGCTTCTGCTCACGGGAGCACTAAATGCCTATCTGCACACTGTCGATGAGCAGGCCAGCGAGCGTTTCGATGTTCTCATGAAGGAATATGCCCAAAGCTGGGGCATCACCGAAGCCCTGAAGGCTGAAGATCCCATGAAGTGGGTCAGGCTCATAAATCTGGCCCGAGCCGAAGCGGAGCACAACGTGATGACCGAAATCATCTGCACCTGAACCCCCTTCCTTCACCAGCTCGCAGCCAACCGGGCCGGGGAAGGCTTCCATAAACCGCACGAGGAGGAATGTCCATGTCCAGAGAAAAGCAGACGCCTGCGCCCATCCGTTCCAGCGCGGCGGAGGTGCTGACCTATGTCGCCTCCACGGGCGACCCGCAGGGCAGCATCGAAATACGCTACGAGGACGAAAACATCTGGCTGACGCAAAAGACGATGGCGCAGCTGTATGATGTGAGTGTCAAAACGATCAATTATCACATCAAGAAAATCTTCGATGATTCCGAGCTGTCAGAGGATTCAGTTATCCGAAAATTTCGGATAACTGCCACAGACGGCAAAAGCTATTCCACCAACCATTACGCGCTTCAAATGATCATCGCGGTCGGCTTCAAGGTCAATTCCGAGCGCGCCGTTCAGTTCCGCAAATGGGTCAATCAGATCGCAACGCAGTACACCATTCGCGGCTGGGTCATGGACGACGAACGGCTCAAGCAGGGCACCTATCTGACCGACAAATACTTTGAGGAACAGCTGGAGCGCATCCGGGAGATCCGTGCCAGCGAGCGCAAGTTCTATCAGAAGATCACCGACCTGTATGCCACTGCTATCGACTACGACCGTACTTCCGCCGCCACGAAACGCTTCTATGCCACGGTGCAGAACAAGATGCACTTCGCCGTGCACGGGCACACCGCCGCCGAGCTGATCATGGAGCGCGCCGACCATACGAAGGATCACATGGGTCTGACCACCTGGCAGGACGCGCCGGACGGCAAGATCAAAAAGTCCGACGTGTCAATCGCCAAGAACTACCTCACCGAGGACGAGCTTGGGCAGCTGAACCGCATGGTCACCTCCTATCTGGACTTCGCCGAGAACATGGCCCAGCGCCACATCCCGCTGACCATGCAGGACTGGGAAACCCGCCTGAACCGCTTCATTGAAATGTTCGAATACGGTCTTCTCAGGGATGCGGGCAGGGTGTCTGCAGAAATCGCCCGGCTGCACGCAGAAACCGAATTTGAGAAGTACCGCGTCATTCAGGACCGCGAGTTCCTGTCCGACTACGACAGGTTCCTCCTTGAGCTTGAGGAGCACGCCGACGCGGCAAAGGCTGGACCGCAGGAGGAAAAGCTATGAAGCGAATGAAATGCTACATCTATACCCGCGTCTCCACCTCCATGCAGGTGGACGGCTACAGCCTGGACGCGCAGAAGGACAAGCTGCGCAAGTACGCGGAGTTCCAGAACATGCTCGTCGCCGGGGAATACTGCGACGAGGGCAAATCCGGCAAGAACATCGAGGGCCGCCCGGAGTTTCTTCGCATGCTGCGGGACATCGAATCCGGCAAGGACGGCGTCTCCTTCGTGCTGGTGTTCAAGCTCTCCCGCTTCGGCCGCAACGCCGCGGACGTGCTGACCTCCCTGCAACGGATGCAGGACTTCGGCGTCAACCTCATCTGCGTGGAGGACGGCATCGACTCCTCCAAGGACAGCGGCAAGCTGATGATTTCCGTTCTCTCCGCTGTCGCCGAGATCGAGCGCGAGAATATCCTTGTCCAGACGATGGAGGGCCGCAGGCAGAAGGCCCGCGAGGGCAAATGGAACGGCGGCTTCGCGCCCTACGGCTACAAGCTCGTGGACGGGCACCTGCAGATTGCCGAGGAAGAGGCCGAGGTCATCCACATCATCTATGACAAGTACATCCACACCACCATGGGCACCGCCAGAATCGCAAACTGGCTCAACGAGCACGGATACAGCAAGGTCTGCCGTCACAACAACAAGCGGGAAGCCTTCACGGGTTCCTTCCTCATCGGCGTGCTTGACAATCCAGTGTACTGCGGCAAGCTGGCCTACGGGCGCAGGCATAACGAAAAAATCCCCGGCACCCGCAACCAGTACCACATCGTCAAGCAGAAGGACTACGCGCTCTACGACGGCATCCACGAGCCCATCATCTCCGAGGAGGACTGGCAGCTCGCGCAGAAGCAGCGCCAGCAGACCAACAAGCGCCAGCTCAAGACACACAGCCTTGACCACGAGCACGTCCTGTCCGGGCTGCTCAAGTGCCCCATCTGCGGCGGCGGCATGTACGGCAACGTGAACCGCAAGAAGAAGGGCGACGGAACCTATTACCGCGACTACTTCTACTACGCCTGCAAGCACCGTCTGCATGTGGACGGCAAGCGCTGCGACTATCACCATCAATGGGGCGAAGACGTAATTGATGCTGCCGTTGAAGAAATTATTCGTCAGTTAGTCAACACCCCCACTTTTGAACAGGGATTACGTGAAAAAATCGGGAGCCGTTTAGATACAGCCGATTTAGATCAGGAAATCGAGCAGCTTCGCAAACAGCTCCGACAATATATCGGAACCAAAGATAGGATTAGCGAACAGATGGATGCGCTCACCTTTGACGATCCGCATTACGATCGGAAACTTCAAGACCTGCAAACCCGTCAAAACAAGATTTACGATCAGATTGCCTCCGTCGAATCCGAAATCGCCGACACACAAATTCGGCTTGAAAACATCCAGCAAAACAAAGTTTCTGCTGATAACGTATATCAATTTCTTCTCTATTTCGATAAACTCTACGGCAAATTTTCAGATATCGAAAAGAAGACCTTCATGAACAGTTTCATCGAGCGCATAGAAATTTTCCCGGAACGTCAAGAAAATGGACGGATTCTCAAACATATCGAATTCCGCTTTCCTGTTTTCTACGAGGGCCAAACACTGACCGGTTTGGATTGGGACTCTAACGAATCCGTTGAGACGGTGATGGTGTTGTCCAAACTTTCCGACGCCGAACAGACCGGGCTGCGATAAGACAGGAAAAAACAACGCTCCGCAAAAAGCCGACGCCGCTCCACGCGGGAGCAGCATCGGCTTTTTCTTTATTTCCCCATTCTTTTATCGCCGCATGGCCTTTGTTCTGCGCAGCAGAATATCCGCCAGCAGGCAGGCCATCGTCAGCATGGACAGCGGCAGCGTCGGGTCAATCGGCTGCGCCACCGGCGGCAGTTCCACCGCCTGCGCATCCGCCCACGAGGAGAAGACCGTGCCGCCCGTTCGCGCGCACATCTCCATCAGCAGCGCGCCGCCGTCCGGCCTGTCCAGCAGATCGTACTCGCTCGGGCGCGTCTGCGTCTTCGATTCGTCAACCGCCGAGAGCGTCTGCGGCAGCAGGCCGTGAATCATCTTCTGAATCATGCGCTTTCCCTGCTCGCTGGCGTACCACGTGCGCGACCATTCGCCGCTCAGGTCGCTCATCCAGCTCGCCGCCTTGCCCGCTCCGGCATTGCGCACCGCGTAGATGGGCCGCCCCTCCGGCGTTTTGAGGATCACATCCGCGTCGCCCTTTGCCGTCGCACGCACATAGCCAAAGAGCTGCACGATCTCCTCTTCATCGGCAAAGGCCGCGTCATACGCGCCGCGCTCGGGCTTAAACGGCGCTTTGACCGTGTATTCCACCTGCGAGAGCACCGAATCCACCGACATGATATCCGACAGGTCCCGGCCGCTTTCCACCAGATAGCAGCGGCCGCCGCCGATATACGCGAGATTTTCCAGCATGTTGACCACGTTGACCAGCCGCCCCACGACGATCGTGGAGAGCGTGATGCCGTTTGCGCGCATCTCCTTGGCAATCTGCTCAAAGCCCGCCTGCGCGTCCGCCGGGCTGCCGTCGGTGATGAACATCACGTGCTTGCGCTTTGTGCCGTCAAACGCCTTGAGCGTGTCGCAGGCCAGACGCAGCGCCCCGGTAAATCGCGTCAGCTTGTTGGGGTCAGCGGTTTCGATGCTGTTGATCGCGTCCAGCACCGGCTTCTTGTCCCCCATCGCCGTCATTTCCACAAGCATCTGCGCGTCGTCTGAAAACGTGATGACGCCCGCGTAGTCGTTGCCGTTGAGCGCGTCCACGCACTTGATCGCGCCGCGCCTCGCCATGTCGATCGGCACGCCGATGGATTCGCGCGTCATGGAATCCGTCGTGTCGATGACCAGCATCAGCCCCACCGGATCGACGCTCTCCTTTTCCTCCACGCTCATCCGAATCGGAAGCAGCGCCTCGTAGCCGGAATCCTTCATGCCGCCGTAGAGGTACGTGTTTTCGCCGCCCGTCGTCAGCACGCTCCGCCCGTGGTTTTCCACCGCCTGCCGCAGCACGTCGTCCCAGCCTTCCGGCAGGTCGCCCACATGCACATTCATCAGCACCGTCAGGCCGTATTCGCACAGCGCATCGACGCTTCCGGGCACATTCTTCGGATCGGTCACGGCCACCTGAACGCCTTCCGCGCGGAGAAGCTGCTCAAGCTGCTGCGCCTGCGTACCCGTTCCATCCACCAGCAGAACCTTTTCCCCGCGGCTGACGTTCATCGTCGCCGTCAGGCTATCGTTTTCCGCAATCGTGTCGCCCGGCAGCGCCACCTCCGCGCGCAGCGTGTGCGCGCCGACCGCCCCGGCCTCGATGGCGCAGGCAAACGTCTGCCTGCCCGCCGTCAGCGCCACGCGCTGTTCATGCAGCAGCGTTTCGCCGTCCCAGATGCGCAGTGCGGCCTCGCCCTGCGTGTCGGTCAGCACCGTCACCGCCGCCTCCATGTGCCGCCCTTCCATCGCCTCGGCGGGCAGCTCAAACGCCGCCAGCTCCGCCTGCGGCGCGGGGAACTCGGGCTTCATCTGCACCGCGTCGAGCCGAACGCCCGCCTGTGCCGCGGCCTCTGCCGCAGTCAGCGCGTCGCCCTGCGTCTGCACGCCGTCCGAAATCAGGATGATCCTTCTGCCGCCCGGCCCCGCAAAGCGCGAAGCCGCCTCGTCGATGGCCGCCGCGATATCCGTCCCGTCCGAAGCGATTGCGCCCGCTTCATCCAGCGCGGCAAACGGCAGAACCGTCGTGTGCTCGTCCCGCTTCGCTTCCTGCGCCCATGCGTCCGCCTGCGCGCGCACGGGCTCCATGCTCGCCGATTGATCCAGCAGCACCACCGTCTGCCGCTCGGTCAGGTAGCGCGTTCCCCCCGGCCCCGCGGCGATGACCGCCAGCAGCGCCACAGCCGCCGCGCGCAGAATCGTCGCCGCGCGATCCGTCCGACTCTTTTCCTTTTCCCGGCGCAGCAGGCGCGGCGCCAGCAGCACAAACGCCGCGGCCGGAACGGCCAGCAGCAGAAGCCACGGCTGCGCAAAGAACAGCTCAATACTTTTCACGGTGATACATCCCCCATTCCGCCAGCAGCAGCGCCAGCAGCGCCAAGGCCATCAGGCGCGCCGGATAGAATACGCGCGCATGCGCCGGGGCGCTCTCCGCCTGACCGCCCGCCGTCAGCGTCAGCGGCTGATCGACCGGCTGCGTCTGCGTCGTCCTCTCCGCCTGCGGCACCTGCGCCGCAAAACGCACCACCTGCTGCTGCCCGCGCACCTCCTGCATGAGCGTATAGCTGCCGGGGCTGTCCACGCGAACGCCGTCTGCCGCCCGCGCGGGGTCAAGCGCTTCCAGCCGCATATCCGGCGTCTGCAAAAACAGCCTGCTGCACAGCGGATGCGGCTGCGGATAGACCCGTGTTCCGCAATCCACCGTCTCCGCGTCCAAAAGCGTCGGCGCGCTCGCCTCCAGCATGTTGTTGACCAGCACGACGAAATCCGGCAGCAGCGGCAGGTTGCTCTCCTGAATGTCAAAGGGCAGCACCGCCTGCAAACAGCCGCTCGCGTTGGTTCCCGCGGCCATCACGGGCATTTCGCCGCACAGCAGAACGTTTTCCAGCCCGCCCTGCGCCGTCATCTCCCTGAACCGCGCGACGGCCGCATCCCGCAGCACGAGGCCGCGCGTCAGCCGTTCGCCCAGCTCTGTATCCGTCCGCGCGCCCTTCACATAAGCGCCCATCAGCCGCTCGCCCAGCACCACGCCGACCTCGCGCGGCGAGCGCGGCGGGTTGAGCAGCCAAACCGCGCCGTCCTGCGGCAGCTTCTCCGGCAGGCAGCCGTCAAAGGCATAGACGTCGTATGCCTCGAGCGTCGCGCCGCGCCAGTCTTCCGCCGTCGTCAGCTCCACCCTCGGGAAGGCCTCCAGCGCCTTCTGCCAGAAATACGGGTTTTCGCCCACCAGCAGCACGCGCGCCGGGCAGGCCGCCTGACGGCTGAGCCGCACCGCGTTATCCTGCGCCATGCCGTCCTCCGCGCAGACGCGCACGCTCGCATCCGTAAAATCATATACCTGCCGCAGCAGCAGGGACACGCGCTGCGCCTCGCCCTCCGGGCAGTATACGGTCTGCGTGGTCTGCTTCTGCCCGTTCACGCGCAGTTCGATTTCCTCCGCGCCGCGCGCCTTGCCGTCAACGATCAGCTCAAAGCTCACATCCGCGCTTCGGCCAAAGCTCTGCACCGTGGTTTCAAACGCCGTGCCGTAGATGGAGCCGCTGGTCTCCAGCGCGCCGAGGCTCACGTTCCACTCGTCCCCGCCGCGCAGGGAGACGACCTCCAGCCCCTCCGCCTGCGCATACGGCGCGTCCGTGTACAGCCGCACGTCCGAAATGCCGCCCTCGTCGAGCATCTGCTGGCACAGCGCCGCCGCGCCCGCCACGTCGCCCGCGCCCCAGCCGCACGAAACGCCCTCCAGCGCCGCGCGAAGCTCCGCGCCGCCGCTGACGTGATCCGCCGCAACGCGCGCCTCGTCCCCGGCCAGCACCACCGTCACGCTCGCGCCCCACGGCAGCCTGTCCATGTCGCGCTCCGCCGCCGCCACCGCGCGGGCAAAGCGCGTCTGTCCGCTCCCGTCCGCCATCTGCATGCTCGCCGAAGCGTCGAGAATCACCGCCACGTTCACGCCCGAGCCGGGCATGGGCATGATCGGCTGCGCGATCAGCAGCGCCGAAAGCGTCAGCGCCAAAAATTGCAGCGCGAAAAACAGCGACCGCTTGAGCGTGCGCCAATAGCCCTTTTTCTTGCGCCGCTGTTCGGACAGCCGCCAGAGGTACGTGCTGGATACGGGCGTCACCTCCGAGCGATGCCGAATCAGGCACACCGCGGCGAACACGCCCAGCGCCAGCAGCGCCCACAGCCCCGCAGGATATACAAAACTCATCGGATCAGCTCCTCCATGCAGCCCTTCGTTCTGAGTGCTTCCTCCGCGCGCTCGTCGCTGCGCATCAGCATATAGGGCACCGCGCGCGACGCGCAGAAGCGGCGGGTCTCCGCCAGAAACTGGCGCACCGTCTCCCGGTATGCCCGGAGCGTGTCGCGGTCAACGTCCATCGTCAGGCGGGACACACGCGCGCCCGTCTCCTCCGCGTCGCAGAAGGTGTGCCTCCCGCTCAGCTGGGGATCGAGCTCCGCCGGCGAGAGCACCTGAATCAGCATCACCTCGCGGCGGCGGCTCAGCAGCAGATCGACCGCCGCCCGCCAGTCGCTGTCCGTCAGCAGATCGGAGAGAATAAACGTCACGCCGTCGTCCGCGCCGGGATTCGGATCGTTTCGGATGCACGCATACAGGTCGGTCTCCCCCGCGAATTGCAGCGCGTCGAGCTTCTCGCCCGCGCGCAGGAACGATTCCCGCCCGCTGATTCGGGGGCACAGCTCTGTGCAGCGCGTGCCGGACAACAGCCGGAAGGACACGCTGTCCATGTTGCACACCGACAGATAGCCCAGCGCGGCGGCCATCCGCAGCGCCGCGAAGCCCTTCTCCGGTTCAAAGCCCATGGAGGCGGACGTATCCAGATAGACGCAGTTGCGCCCCTGCTTTTCATCGATGAACCGCTTAATCAGGTATTTGTCAAACCGCGCGGCCGCGTTCCAATCAATCCGCCGCAGGTCGTCGCCCGGCACATACTCGCGGTAATCGGCAAACTCCGGCGAGGAGCCGTAGGCGCGGGAGCGGCGCGCGCCGCTGTAATGGCCGCTCTTCATCTGCTGCACATTGATGTCCAGCGTCTCCAGCGCGTCAAGAAACGCGCCGTCCAGTATCCGCATGCTTCTCCCTCCCGCAATGCGCCGTTATCTGCGCTTTTTCTTCATGTCGTCCACGAGCTTGGCGATGACCTCGTCCGGCGTGACGCGCTCGGCCATCGCCTCATAGCTGAGCTTCACGCGGTGGCGCAGCACCGGGCAGGCCAGCGCGTCGATGTCCTCGTGGCTGACGTTGAAGCGGCCGGATACCATGGCGCGCACCTTCGCGCAGGTGATGAGCGCCTGCGCGGCGCGCGGGCTCGCGCCCAAACGGATCATCCGCGCGGCGGTCTCGCCCGCCTCCGGCGAGGAGGGCTGCGTCGAGGAAACCAGACGCATCGTGTAGTTGATGATGTCGTCCGTGACGGGGATTTCCTTGGCGGTCTCGCGCATGCGCAGCAGCGTTTCGCCGTCCACCACGCCGTCTGCGACCTCGTCCATGGTCTTCTGCGTCATCAGAACGATCTGCTTCATCTCCTCCACCGTCGGGTAGCGCATCAGCAGCTTGAACATGAAGCGGTCCACCTGCGCCTCCGGCAGGGCATAGGTGCCCTCCTGCTCGATCGGGTTCTGCGTCGCCAGCACGAAAAACGGCTCTTCCATGCGATAGTCCTTGCCGTCCACCGTCACCGTATGCTCCTGCATGGCTTCCAGCAGCGCGCTCTGGGATTTCGGCGTGGCGCGGTTGATTTCGTCCGCCAGCACGATGTGACTGAAAATCGGGCCGGGGCGGAACGTGTATACCGCGTTGCCCTTCTCATCCTTCTCCAGCACGTTGGTGCCGGTGATGTCGGCGGGCATGAGATCCGGCGTGAACTGAATCCGGGAGAAGGGCAGGGAAAACACGCGACCCAGCGAACGGATCAGACGTGTTTTGCCGATTCCCGGCACGCCCTCCAGCAGCACGTTGCCGCCCGCGATCATCGCGATCACCGTCAGCTCCACGATATCCTCCTGACCGATGATATCGCGCCCCACCTGCTCAAAAATCGCTTTGCACTTGTCGGCAAACAGCCGCACATCCGCTTCGTTGACCATCCTGTTATTCCTCCTGCATCCGTTATAATCCGTTCATATAGGCCTGCGCCGCTTCCCGAAGCGCCTGCGGGAACGTTTCATCCTCGATCATCGACAGATACGCCGCGTAATACCGGCCGTATACCTCGCCGTAGGGCACCGCGCCCATCGGCCGCTCGCGCGTGTCGGCCGAAAGCCGCTGCCGCTCGCCGCGCTCATTCAGCGCGCCGGGCTGATAGCCGCTGGCCTTGAGCGCCTCCGGCGGGTCGTAGACGTATTCCGTCTCCATCCGGCTCTTGGGCTTTTCGACGTTCGCCGCCTCGGCTGACGGCGCGCCGGACGGCTTGCTCCCCTTCCCGTAATCCATATGGGCAAAGGGATCGTAGCGCTCGCCCTCCTCGGGCACACCCAGATAATCCCGGATGTACGTTTCCACCGTTTCCAGCGCCGTGTCGATCATCTGCGTGTTATCCCGCCCGTTGTAGACCATCTCTGCGGCGCTTTCCAGCCCGCCCGCGAACATCATCATCGCCTGCCGAAGCTGCTCCTGGCTGTTGTCCCGCAGGGGCTTGGCCAGCGAACCGTTGACGTCGTAGACGAGGTTCATCAGCGCGTCCACCTGCTCCATGCCGGTCTTTTCATGCAGTCGGCGGCCCATGCTGTCCAGAATCATAACGACCGTGTCCATGTTCTGGTCGTAAATCGCCTCGCCCAGCTTTTGCAGGCTTTCGTATTCGATCATCGCCGCCGTGTAGGTGTCGCGCGGGGTCAGCTCCTGCACCGTCTGCTCCATGCCGGTCATCGCGTCGCGAATCTCCTGCACCGCCGCGATATCCGCATAGCCTTCGTCCAGCCGCGTCAGCAGCTCGTCCAGCCGCGCCACCAGCTTGTCGCGCTCCGCCGCGTCGATGTCGCTTTCCGCCACGTCGGCGCGCAGCGTCTGCATCATTTCGCGCAGCGCGGCGATTTCCTCGCTCTCCTGCTGCGTCTCCGGCGCCGCCGCCGCGACGAGCGCCCGCACGCGCTCCACCGCCGCCTCCGGCAGCAGCGGAACCGCCGCAAGCATCGCCGCCAGCACGCAGCACGCGGCCAGCGCCTTCTTCGGCCAGCGCATCGGCAGCGCGCGCACGTCCGTTTTTTTCAGCCTGTCCGCCGTGTCTTCCCGCTGAAGGCGGCAGAGCACGCCGGAATCGCCGGAAAATTCCATCGCGGTCGCCACGCGATCCATCCCGCAGAGCGCGTCCAGCCGCGCGGCCAGCCGCTTCTGCGTCGGGCGATAGCGCAGCGCGTACAGCGCCGCCGCCAGCAGCGCCCATACCGGCAGCATCAGCGCCTCCGGCCTTCCGACCGCGCCGCCGAAGCAGCGCCGCGCCAGCGCGAGCGCCAGCCAAACCGGCAGCGCAAACAAGCCGCTGACGCACACCGCGCGCAGCGCGGCTTCCGCGGCCAGCTTTTTTTGAAACGGGCGCAGCGCCCGGCTGATTTCCTTCTCCATCCCGCTTCTCCCGTCGTTCACACCTCGCGCGCGGTCGCGCTCAGCGCTTTTTCGCCTCGTCTCCGCCATGGTTGGCGGTCATCATCTGCACGACGTATTCCACAAACCGACGCTCCGCGTCCGTCATGGCCACGCCCCGCATAACGGCCATGTTGAAATCCAGCGTCAGCCCCAAATCCTCGATTTCCCGCGTCTGGAGCCGCGCGTTGCTGAGGTTACCCGGCGGCAGACAGAACGAGATATAGCCCGCGCTCTGGATCAGCTCGACCGCCTGTTCCCATTCCGCGCCGTCGAGCATGATCTGCGGCGGACAGCCCACGCTTTCCAGCCGGTTTTGGAGCTGGCGCATCACCTCGGGGTCGCTGTTGACCAAAATAACCTTGCAGCCCCTGAGATCCTCCATGCGCAGCGCCGCCTTTTCGCACAGCGCGTGCGTCGAGGACATCAGCACGCGCAGCGGCGCTTCCCGATGAAAGAGAATCTCCAGCTCCGGATCGTCAATCCGCCCGAAATACAGCCCGATCGTCTCGCGATACTCGTTGAGCGCCTCCTCCAGCTCCTGCAAAGAATAATTGTGCGTGCTCAGCGACATATCCGGGTTGGAGAGCACGAACCGTGAGAGAAAGTTGCGCGGGAAGAAGCTCAGCATGCCCCACGTCATGCAGACCTCCGCGCGCATCTCCCGCTGTGCCGCCGCCTTGCGGACATTGCTGACAATCATCTCGTATTTGCGGATATAGCGCGGCGCATAGCGCGCCAGCGCCTGCCCCGCCGGGGTCAGCGTCACGCCCGAACGCCTGCGCACAAAGAGCTGAACGCCCAGCTCGTTTTCCAGCCTGTCCATCGCCTTGACCAGACCGGGCACGGAGATATAGAGCTGCTTCGCCGCGGCGTTGAAGCTGCCCGTGCTGCTCACCAAAGAAAAATACTGGATCTGCTTGACGTCCATGCGCACCTCCCGCGTCGCGCGAAATAAGCCTTTGCCGCTGAAAACAGCAAAGCCCGCCGCCTCTTTGATGAGACGGCGGGCCGATACGGCTGATTACATCCTCAGGTCGGTCGGGTCACTGCCCGCCTCCCGCCGGATTTTTTGGAAATCAAGATTAGGAGGTCTTGTGAGAGAACGCGGTCATAATGCCGCCGGTGATGGCCTGGCAGTCAACCGTCGCGCCGGAGACGGCGTCAACGCCCATATCCTGCGTCTCGATGATCTGCTTGGTGAACTCGGCGAACTGCTCGTCGTTCATGAACATGTTCTCGCGGCCCTCGCCCACGGCGATGCCCACAAGCTTCTTATCCTTGATGGTGTAGATGACCTCGAACGGATCATGCAGACCCTGAACCATGACGGAGTAGTCGCCATCCGCGGCCTCAGCCCACGGAGCAGCAGCGCCGCCGCCGAAGGTCGGGGTCAGCTCGGCACGGCCGCCCAGCATGGTATCCACCGCGGCACGGCCGGAGCAGATCGCCTCATGCAGGTAGGTGCCGTTCTGGTACAGGTTGCAGACCAGGGAGCCGATTTCGCCGGCGGAGTAGAGACCCTCGATCGGCTCGCCGTCCCAGTTGAGAACCTGACCCTTGATGTTGCGGCGCGCACCGCCGGAGCAGGCCGGCATGGACGGCACTTCCTCGACCGCGTAGAACGGGCCCTGCTCGATCTTCGCCATCGTGGTGATGTCGCGGCCGAAATCGGTGTCTTCACCGGCGTCGACCATCGCGTTGAACTTATCCACCTCAGCGCGCAGCTTCGCCGGATCCTTGCCGATCTTCTCGGCCAGCTCCTCGATGGTGTCCGCCTTGATGATCCAGCCCTTTTCCAGCTCGACGGAGTTGTCGTCGGACCAGTGATACGGGTTGCGGCAGGTCACCGGCCAGCCGATCCAAGCGTTGACCAGCGGCTGCGCCTTGAAGCAGTTGTCGTCCATAATCATATGAACCGGCTGCTGACGGGCGATCGGCACATCGACGTACTTGCCGTGCTCGTAGTACTTCATGTGCTGGCGCTGATAGGACTTCGCCTCGTTGTAATAACGGGTGCCGTCGGCGGCGACTTCCATCCACGCGCCGTGCGCCATATAGAACTGACGAACGAACGTCGTCTCAAAATCCGGAACCTTGATGCCGTGGAAGTAGCCGCAGGACATGGTCTGGCCGTCCATATGCCAGAGCTGAGCGCCCAGCGCCATTTCCATCTTCACGCCGTCGCCCGTGACGTACGGGGAGCCCGCGTTGTAGATGCGGTCGCCGCCGTTGAACTGGCGGTACATGTCCATATCGCCCTCGTAGCCGCCGGTGGCCAGCAGAACGCCCTTGCGCGCCTTGGTGTAGATCACGGAGCCGTCCGGCTTCTTCACGCCGACGCCCTCCACCTTCTTGGTGATGGCGTCCTGCACGAGGCAGATAACCTGATGCTCGTAGAGCGGCTTCGCGCCGCGATAACGGGCAGCCTTGTCAAAGCCGTTCCAGCAGCCGCCGTTCTCGAAGGAGAGGCCGCCGTTCTTGTCGCGGAAGTGACCCGTCGCGCCGACGAAGTTCGCGCCCGGCAGATCCGGGAATTCGACCAGCAGGGTGCCCCAGCGCAGCGCGCCGCCGCCGGAGTAGCCGACTTCGTAATCGACCGGCTCGAGAACCGCCTGAATCCACGGCAGATCCGTCGCGAACTCGTTGGTCAGCCAGTTGAAATCCTCTTCCGGAATGACATGCGGCTCGTTCATCGCGCGCATGTAGGTACGCCAGGTCTCCAGATCGTTGGGGTCAACGAAGATGACGCACTGGCCGGAGGCAATCGCCTGACCGCCCGCATTCGCTTCGTCGGACTTATCGTAAATCACAGCGTCAACGTTGTGGTCGATTTCGTAAGCCTCGATATAAGCCGCCGTGCCCGCCATGCCGTAGCCGCAGATGACGATATCGTGCTCCTCGTCCCACTTCACGTTCTGGCTGTCCAGAACCCACTTGCTGGAATTCTTGTGAGCCGGCTTTTCCTCTTCCGCTTTCGCGTTGAGCACGCCGGCGCCAAGCAGACCAATGCCCGCAGCGCTCATCGCGGTCGCTTTCAGGAACTCCTTACGGGAAATGTTCTTCGCCATGTAAATCCTTCCTTCCTTACATGTGTTTGTCGAACCTGTGAGGGCGGCGCGGCGCACAATTGCCCCGCGTCCCTTCTTTGATAACAGATTATCACACTCATTCCGGCGTGTCAAGACATATTTCAACCTGTTTTTCACATTGTAGAAACTGTTGGTTTATACGAGACGTCCGACCAATTTGCCCTTTTTCCGTGTACGCATCTGCATTTTTTCATGTATCATTCGTCTTTCATTCGTTTTATTCGCGGATATGCCCTTTTCGCGCATTTTCCGGATTGTTTGTCATAAACCAAACAGATATACCCGATTTTGCGCGCTTCCCGCCGCCCTTTTTCGATATAAAACCGACACGAAAACAGAAAGGAGAGCCGCCGAACCCTCGCCCGACAGCTCTCCTGTTTTTATGCTTCCTTACGTTTCGCGATGCGCCGTCTCGTCCTCCCCGGACAAGCAGCATTTACTCATTCCACCGGCACGAGCTGGCCGTCCGCGCCGATCTTCATCACATCGTCGTCCATGCCGCCGACGACGAGCTGATCCGCGTCGCTGAGGCCATATTGATCGTAGGCCGCGCGCAGGTCGGAAACGTTGTACTGCATCACCGCCGCGCCGCTCTTGTTCAGCAGGGTCACGGTCGTGATGTTCGTGCGTTCCAGCACCTCCAGCACCTTTTCGTCAAAGCGCATCGTCAGCTTCTCCGGGTTTTCGTCGTTCACGCGCAGGCTGACGCTCTTGCTGCCGCCCGCGCTCCAGCTCAGCTCCTCGCGGAAGTTTTCGCGCGTTTCGCCGACGAACAGGCGCAGGTTGTAGCTGTGGTAGCCCAGATAGAGCTGCTTCACCCAGTACGGGCTGCCGTATACGCCGCCGATGGCCTCCTCCTGACGCTTCATCTCCATCTCGTGGCGGAATCGAGCGGCTTCATAATACTCATCCTCGAAATCCTGCTGATTCTCGATATGCACCGGCACATAATGGAAAACCTCTTCCCCGTTTTCATCTTCCGTGATGACCATCACCAGATAATCGCCGGGCGAATCAAACTGAACCATTTCGCCGACTCTCCGCTTGATCTCTTCTGCCGACGGGTTGCCGCCAAACTGAGCGATCATGCTGACCGCCCGCTCCGTTCCATCCTCCATCTTGAGGGTATACGGTTCAAGCGAACCGCTGCCCGCGACCGTCAGCCTGCCGTTTTCCGCCGCATAGCTGCTCAGCGGGACGCCTTCGCCGTTGCCAATCTGGCCATCGTTCTTCAAGCTGGCGTTTGCCCCGTCCGCAGCGCCGATGAACGCGGCGGCCGCGCTGCCGTTATTGGTCACGTTGACCGTCGCGCCCTTGTCCCACGCGTCAATGCTCAGCTCGCCGCTCAGCTCCCTGCTGATCTCGCCGTCTTCCCATTCGATTGTAACCCACGTTTTTCCGTCGCCTGTCAGCCGGCCATTGTTTTCGACATTCAGCATGCCGTTCTCGCCCGCGCTGACATACATGCGATCCGCTTCGCCGTTGTTGATGACCGTCACATCCGCCTTCATGCTCTCATGGCTGGCATCTGCGCGAATTTCTTCTTTGACCTTTCCGTTGTTGACAGCGCTGACTCGGCCGCCGTCCGCACCGGCGTAGAGGCTGTTCACCGTGCCATTGTTCTCGCCGCTGACCTCTCCGCCTCCTCCGGTGTAGAATTCATATTGACCGTTCACCGTGCCGTTATTGGCGGCCACGTTTCGGCTTCCCTCATGGTCGGCCTGATTCATCACCCCACCGTTGATGGTGCCGTTGTTGGTGCTCTCGACAAAGCTGCCGCCGCCTCTGGCATAATTGTGCAAAGACTCGTTCGTTACGTTCGTCACGTTGATTGTACCGTTGTTGGTGTTCTTAAGCATACCGCCATCAAAGGCGCCGTTAAATAAATGTTCGCCGCTGATCGTTCCGTTGTTGGTAAAGACAAGTTCGCCCTTCTCCGATACGCCGTTATCCATACCGCCTGTGATCCGGCCTTCCTTGTCGTTGACAAATTCAAGACGGCTGCCTTCGCCATGTACCTCGTTATTCATGCCGCCTGTTATTTCACCGTTGTTTTTGATGGCGGCCTGCGCCTGATTATGGACGATCGCATTCAACGAACCCATTTTGCCCTCGTTAGTCAGGCTCAGATTCGTATCTTTTCCATGCGCGCTCACGTTGACTCTACCCTTAACCTCCGAACCGCTGCCCAGAATGACCGCAATCGTCTTGCCGCTGTCCTCATGGGCGTTCAACTGTTCTATCCCGATATTCCGGAAGAGAACCTTGAGCGAATCTGAAAATTGCAGCAGTTCGCTCACTTCGACGGGATTGCCGATTTGGCCGCCGGAAATGACGTATTCGCCCTCACTCGTTCGCGTCGCCGTGGTCTTTCCATCCGTGAAAGTGTCGCTCGCCTGAAGTCCGGTCACGATTTCGCCCCATGTCACGGCGCTCGCCTGAATCGGCGTGAGCAGAATAATGACCGATGTTATGATCGCAATCATCTTTTTAAACACGCAATAGTCCCCCTTCTGTCGTTCGTATTTGGTAAACTATAATCTAAGCTATTTATAGTTTATCTTTTCCGCGGCAAAGAAGTCAATATACAACTTTTATTTTTGTGCATTTCTTTTTTTTTTTGTAAAACGGGCGAAAAACCTTCAAATAAAATGTTGTGACTTCACAATATGCTTTTTGAGGGAATAATCGAAGCCCCTCCGGATTCCCGAAGGGGCTTCAACGATGTTCTCACCTGTGTATTTTTTTCGTGCTCCCGGCTTCGCCGAAGCCGGACAAGCAGCATTTTGCGCAAAAATAGGCAGGTCGCCCGACAAACGTCAGACGACCCGCCCTTCGGGGGATTCCCTTACATATTCTCCCTGACCACGCGCTCGATGTATGCTTTCTGCGCCTCGGTGAGCGTCGGGAACGGCTTTCGGCAGCCGCCGCAATCCACGCCCTGCGTCTTGAGGATGTGCTTGATGGACGGGAACAGCGAGCAGGAGACGAGCGCCTGCATGATGTTGTTCGCGCGCTTCTGAAGCGCCTGCGCCTTCGGGATATCCAGCGCGCTGTACGCCGCCTCGATTTGGTTGAACAGCGGCAGGGTGAAGTTGAAGGTCGAGCCAATCGCGCCGTCCGCGCCGAGGATGCGCGCGCCGATGTATACCTCGTCAAACCCGCCGTAGATGACCAGCTCCGGATTCAGGTCGCGGATGCGCTCCATCTGGTAGAGGTTGAGGCTGGTCTGCTTCACGCCCGCAATCGTGCCGTCGGTCAGCATGCCGCGGATGTGGTCGTCCGCGATATCCAGCTCCACGCCGGTGTTGCCCGGAAAGTTGTAGAGGAACAGCGGCAGATCGACGGCCTCGCGCAGCGCGCCGTAATACGCGCTGATGGCCTTCATGCCGAATTTGTAGTAATACGGCACGGTGGAGATCATCGCGTCGTAGCCCAGCGCCTTGGCCGTCTTGGCGTATTCGATGGCCTCGTCGGTCGAAATCGCGGCGACGGAAGCCATCAGCTTCGTCTTTTCGCGGTTTTCGTATTGCGCGGCGGCCTGCAGGCCCTCCACGCGCTCCTCATGCGTCAGCAGCGGGCACTCGGCGCTGCTGCCGCCGATCAAAAAGCCCTTCGCGCCCTCGGCGATGGTCTTGTCCATCAGCTTGTGGAGCGCGGGCGCGCTGAATCTGCCCTGTTTGTCATACGGGGTCACGGCGGCGACAAAGAAGCCGCCCATATCCTGCATCTTCTTCATGCGAATCTCTCCTTTTTATCCTCGAAACGGCACGAGAACGCCGTGCGTGACGATGTAGCCCTCCTGCGCGGCGGCGAGCAACGGGCCGTCCGCCTTCGCGTCATCGGTGTACATGGCGCGGATTTCAAACGCGCCGACTGCTTCCCCGATGCGGCGCAGCTTCTCCTCGCCCTTGCAGTTTTTGCCGATCAGCGCGCCGGTTTCCGCGTCGCACTTCGTGCCGATGAGCCGCGGCACACCGAGGATTTTCGCCGCGTATTGCAGCTCAAACTCCGGCGACGCGGACGCGATCACGATCGGCAGATCGCGCGGCCGGTCAAAAAACCACCGCCCCAGCTTGGCGCGCGTTCGTTCGTCCTGCCAAAACAGCTCGGCCTCCTTTTCAAGGCTGAACCGCTTGGCCATTTCGCCAAAGAGCACGCTCTTGAACTGCGTCAGATTGCGCCTGCCCAGCGCAAGCAGCACCGATGTGCCGATGAACCGGGGCAGCCCCGCCAGCACGGCGGGATGACGGCGCAGGCAGAACCGCGTAAAATCCACCGTGGAATCGCCGTCGTAAATCGTGCCGTCAAAATCATAAACGTCGATGCGCATACGTTCCTCCGTCCTTGTTTCCGTCGCGGTTAGTATACCATGTTTCGCAAAAAAAGAGAAGGGGAAAACGTGCCCGCCGGTTTCGCGCGCGCGGGGCGTTTTTCGGCCAAGCGCGCCTGAGCCGATAGATTTATGGTTGGCTTTTGGCCGGTTTCCCGTTATAATGGAGGTAACAACATCAATCAGAAAGGGGCTTGTTTCTATGTCCAATCCGAATATCCCGACGCCGCACATCACCGCCAAAGAGGGCGATTTCGCCCGCACCGTGCTGATGCCGGGCGACCCGCTGCGCAGCAAATTCATCGCCGAAACGTATCTGGAGAATCCCGTGCTGGTCAACGACACGCGCGGCGTTCAGGGCTATACCGGCCTGTACCACGGCAAGCGCGTCTCCGTCATGGCTTCCGGCATGGGCATACCCTCCATCGGCATCTATTCCTACGAGCTGTTCAATTTCTACGGCGTGGAAAACATCATCCGCGTCGGCACGGCGGGCGGCCTGTCCGACAGCGTGAACGTGCGCGACGTGGTGATCGGCCTGTCCTCGTACACCAATTCCAACTTCGGCCGCCAGTTCGGCTTTGACGGCAACGTTGCGCCGTGCTGCTCGTTCAAGCTGCTGGAGCAGGCCGTCGCCGCCGCGCGCCGGATGGGCATAGAGCCGAGCGTCGGCCCGCTGTATTCCTCGGATATCTTCTACGACGAATCCGGCATGTCCGGCAAGCTCAAGAAGCTGGGCGTGCTGGCGGTGGAGATGGAATCCGCCGCGCTGTATCTGAACGCGGCGCGCGCGGGCAAGAACGCGCTCGCCATCTGCACCATTTCGGATCACCTCAGCAAGAACGAATCGCTCGACGCGCAGGCGCGCCAATCCTCCTTCACCCAGATGATGGAAATCGCGCTGGACATCGCGTGAAAGGATGATGCACTGTGCTGAACCGGATTTTTCTTTCCGCCGATATTGAAGGCACCTGCGGCATCGCCCACTGGGCGGAAACCGAGCTGGGCAAGCCGGATTACGAGCCCTTCCGCCGCCAGATGACCCGCGAGGTCGCCGCCGCCTGCGAGGGCGCGTTCGCCGCCGGATGCGAGGATCTGCTGATTAAGGACGCGCACGACAGCGCGCGCAACCTGATCCCCGCCGAGCTGCCGGAGCGCGTGAGCATCTTCCGCGGCTGGGGCAGCGACATCCACTCGATGATGTCCGGCATTGACGCGAGCTTCTCCGGCGCGATTTTCACCGGCTATCATTCCTCCTCCAACACGGACGCCAGCCCGCTGTGCCACACGATGAACCTGGATAACGTGTCCATCCGCATCAACGGCATTCAGGCCAGCGAGCTGGTCATCAACACCTTCGCCGCCGCGCTTTACGACGTGCCGGTGCTGCTGGTGACGGGCGACTTGGGCGTGTGCGAGCAGGCCAAGCGGCTCTGCCCCGCGGTTTACACCGTGCCGGTCAGCCGCGGCTGCGGCAACGGCTCGATTTCGATCCATCCGTCGGAGGCCGTCCGCCGCATTCGCGAAAAGGCCGAGCTGGCCGTCGCGGACGGCGTCGCCCACCCGGAGAAATTCGCCGTCGCCCTGCCAAACAACTTTGACGTTGAAGTGGAGTTTGTGAAGCACAACCGCGCCCGCCGCGCGAGCTTCTACCCCGGCGTGAAGCAGCTCGGCCCGCGCACGGTGCGCTTCTCTTCGGACGCATACTACGACGTGCTGCGGTTCTTCATGTTCTGCTTATAATGCCTTCCGCCGTGTGCGAAAATCCATCCATAAAAAAAGCAACTTGGGCAGATTATCTTTGCCTCAGTTGCTTTTCTTTTGTGTATACGGCGTTATTCCCTCGCCTTTTCCGCCTTTTCGACGATCTCTTCCATATTCAGCCGATGGTGGCGCTTTTTCGGCGGCGTGAGCAGATACAGCCGGTAGCGCTCGCGCACGTCTTCCACGTCCTCCCGGCTGGCGGGATAGGCGCGCTGGTGCATAATCAGCGTGTTGGCGCTCGTGCGCTTGAAGTGCATCTGCCCGTAGACAAAGCCGTGCTGCGGGCAGACGGAGATCGCCAGATAGCGCTCCCGCCCGCCGTCAAACCACGGCGTATCAAACGCGGTTCGCTTGCCGCAGGCGGGGCAGGGCAGGCTCATCAGCCGCTGATCCGCCAGCGCGTCCGTCTGAAACATGTACGGCGTGGGCAGTGAGCGCAGCGCGGAGGCGGCAATGCGGCTCTCCTTTTCCAAAATGTGCTCAAGCTGCATGCGCCGCTCGGGCGCGAGCGCCGTCACCGCCCGATCCACAATGGGCAGCAGCGCCGCCGTACATTCCGCGTCGTTCACCGCGCGGTGCGCCGCCACATCCAATTCGACGTTCATCAGCTCCATCGCCGCGTGCAGGTTCATCTGCTTGTGCTCCCCGCCGAGGCAGCAGAAGCCGAAGACGAGCTGCGCGTCGATCGGCGGCGCAAACGGCATCGGGGTCATAAAAAACGCGGCGTTGCGCTTGAGCACGGGATAATCGTCCCGCCCCCACGTCACAAGCTGCGCATCCTCGCCGCACCACGCGATAAAATCGCCGAAGACATCCGAAAACGAGCGCCCCTGCGCAAGCTCCTGCTCGGTGATGCCCGTCACCTGCTTGATATGCTTATCCAGCCGCTTATACACGCGCGGGCGAATCAGCTTGCTGAAGCGCGAAACCACGTTCCCCGCGCGATCCACGCGGCACGCGCCGATTTCGATGATCTCGTGCGGCATGCGGTGGTTCGGGTTATAGCCGCTCTGGTTCCATTCCAAATCAAAAACGATGATATTTTGTATATCCTGACTGAGCAAAGAAAACATGTTCCACATCCCATTAAACGCAAATCCGTATTCTTTTTTGCTTTGCAGCACATCCTATTGTACCGCATCGGCCTCCATTTTCATAGAGGAAATTCTGTTTTGCGGCCATTTTAATCAAAACTTTCCATGCGCATCGGTTGAATCTCCGCGCGTTTTCTGCTATGATTACCCGTAAAAGCGGGCTGAGCCCGCCTTCGCCTCCGCCGAAGTCGGCAAAGCGTCCAAGTTCTGCTCACGCGGGCGATTTTACGCGATTTCTTATACGTTCACGTTAAAAAGCGGGCTGAGCCCGCCTTCGCCTCCGCCGATTTATGCAAAATTTCGGATTGGTTCAATTATCGCTTTACGTTAAAAAAACACGAGGGGAGATGAACACGGATGAATCTTTTCGATATTCTCGGCCCGGTGATGGTCGGGCCGAGCAGCTCGCACACGGCCGGCGCGGTTCGGTTGGGGCGCATCGCGCGCAGGCTGCTGGGCGAGGGCACGCCGTGCAGGGCGGATATCACGCTGTTCGGCTCCTTCGCCGCGACCGGCTGCGGCCACGGCACGGATCGCGCGCTGATCGCCGGTCTGCTGGGCTTTCAGCCGGATGACGAGCGCATCGCGGGCAGCTTCGGCTGGGCGGAAAAGGCGGGGCTGTCCTTCTCCTTCGCCACGTCCCACGTCGGCGGCGAACACCCGAACACCGCGCGCGTGGATCTGGTCGGCCGGAGCGGCAAAACCCTGTCGATGACCGGCTCGTCTCTGGGCGGCGGGCGCATCATGGTGGTGGAGATGAACGGCCTGCGCGCCAACTTTTCCGGCGACCTGCCCACGCTGATCGTGCAGAACATCGACCAGCCCGGCCACGTCAACGAGGTCACCGGCATGCTGACCGAGCGCGGCATCAACATCGCGACCATGCAGCTCTACCGCGACCATCCGGGCGGAAACGCCGTAATGATTATCGAGACGGACAAGGCCGTTCCGCTGGACGGCCTCGCGTGGCTGGAACGCTGCGAGGGCATCACGCGCGTGACGTTCATCGACGCGGAGCGGGAAGAATAACAGGGGGAATCGGTATGGCCATTGAATCGCTTCAGGCGCTTGTAACGGCAAGCGAAAACCGGGATATCTGCGACGTCATCATCGAGAGCGACTGCGTGGATCGCGGCGTGACGCAGGCAGAATCCCTTGAAAAGATGCGCGGCCTTTACGCCGCCATCCGGCGCGCGCAGCGCGGCTATGACCCGAAGCTCCGCTCCGCCAGCGGCATGGTCGGCGGCGACGGCGAAAAAATGCGCGCCTATGTGCAGCGGGGCAAAACCATCTGCGGGGATTACATCGGCGGGGTCATCGCGCAGGCGCTGGAGATGGGCGAAAGCAACGCCTGCATGAAGTGCATCGTCGCCGCGCCGACAGCGGGGAGCTGCGGCGTTCTGCCCGCGGTGCTGCTGCCGTATCAGCAGCGCGAGGGGCTGAGCGACGAGGCGATGGTGCGCGCGATGTATGTCGCGGGCGCAATCGGTCAGGTCGTCGCGGCCAAAGCGTCCATCGCGGGCGCGGCGGGCGGCTGTCAGGCGGAAATCGGCACGGCCAGCGCGATGGGCGCGGCGGCGCTGTGCTATCTGGGCGGCGGCGACGCGCAGGCCGTCTGCCACGCGGCGGCCATCGCCATCAAGGCCATGCTCGGGCTGGTCTGCGACCCGATTGCCGGGCTTGTGGAGGTGCCTTGCGTGAAGCGCAACGCGGCGGGCGCCGTGATCGCCATGTCCAGCGCGGATATGGCGCTGGCGGGCATTCGCTCGGCCGTGCCGCCGGACGAGGTGATTCTGGCGATGCGCGAGGTCGGCGACAAGATGGACGTCTCCCTCAAGGAAACGGGCGTCGGCGGCGTGGCGGGCACGCCCTTCGGGCAGAAGATCGCCGAAAAGATGGGGATGGCGTAAACTATTATACGGCAAAGGGCTGCCGCAGAAGGCCATATCGGTCTTCATGCGGCAGCCCTTTATGATGATGCGCGTTTATCCGGCGAGTCGTTACGGCTCGATGATGTTAAAGGGGTTGGTTCCTGTAATCCGGAACTGGTTCATGTTCTCCATCATCCGCGTCAGCAACTCGGCGCGGCCCTCGATTTGAACGGCCTTGGCGACGGTTTCCTGATTGTTGGTCAGAATCGCGAAGAGCGCGTTCTTCGGGCAGGTGACGGATACGTCCGCGCTGTCGGACAGCGTGTTCTTGTAAACCAGCAGCACGCCGTTCTTCACGCGGAGCATATGCCGCTCGCCCACGTCGGGCAGCGTCACATTCACGGTGAAATCCTCGTCCGCCAGCGCCTGCTTATCCATGACGATGGCCATATAATCAAACAGCATCGGCGCGGACAACGCTTTGACCATTTCGTCGGTGTTCTTCGCGGCGGCCGTGAGATTCGCGTTGCCATGGCGCAGCTCCTGCGCGGCGGTCAGGTATTCGTTGCGCCACGGGCCGGATTCCGCCTGATACCCAAGCTGCTCCATCGCGTCGGCGCACAGCAGGCGCGCGTCGATGTTCGTCGGATCGGCAAACACGATGGCGTTCGTGATCTCGGCGACCCACTGATAGCCTGATGTATTCGAGAAAACTTCTTGAGGTTGGGGTTGGCATCTGGTTTGATACGGATGGCATCCTCAATCTGGACAAGGACGGTGAGCTTCGTCTGTCGATCTTCTCGGCACTGGCGCAGGATGAATCCGCAAAAAAATCGGAAGCCGTTCGCTTTGGTCAGCAGGAAGCAATCAAACGCGGTACGGTATTTGGGTTTGACAACATGTTTGGTTTTCGAAAAAGAGACGGAAAGCTGGAGATTGACGAAAGCGAAGCCCCGGCCATTCGAAAGCTGTTTGAGCTGTATGCCACGGATCAATACAGCATGAAGCAGATTGAGAAAATCCTATATAACGATGGGTTTCGCAACCATAATGGCAATAAACTGTCCCACGCGACGATGGCACATATCATCAGAAATCCGAAATACAAAGGATATTTCTGTGGCGATAAAGTTGGAACGGAGGACATGTTTACCAAGAAAATGGTCTTCAAACCTGAATCGGAGTGGGTGATGTTTAAGGATGAGCGCATAGTTCCTGCGATTTGACATAGAACAAGAGCCATCCCCGCAAAATAGGGATGGCGCTTGGCATGCGTAGTCTGAACGAAGCGCTTACGCCTTTCCGCTCATGGAGCGTTCGGCCTGCTCGATGAGGCGCTTCGTCATATAGCCGCCGATGTAGCCCGCCTGACGGGACGGCAGATCGCCGTTATAGCCCTGCTTGAGGTTGATGCCCAGCTCGCTGGCGATTTCGTATTTCATCTGGTTCAGCGCGCCCTTGGCCTCCGGCACGACGGTGCGGCCGCTGCGGGAGCTGGAGGAAGACTGCTGCGCGTTCTGCTGATTCTGCGGATTATTCTGATTCTGATACATGGAAATCAAGTCTCCTTTCAATCGTCAAAAGGGAGCCGCGCGCCGGATGCGGGCGCGCAGCCGGAGGAGTTACCAGCTCTGGCCGGCCATCTGGTGTTCGGCCTGCTCGATGAGGCGTTTCACCATGTAGCCGCCGACGTAACCGGCCTCGCGGGAGGTCAGGTCGCCGTTATAGCCCTGCTTGAGGTTGACGCCAAGCTCGCGCGCGATTTCATATTTCATGTTGTCCAGCGCACCCTTGGCCTGCGGCACGTTGATGCGGTTGCCGCCGCTCGTGTTGTTCGCCATTCGTTGTTTCACCTCCAATCGGTTCAGCCCTATTGTGGCGCGCGATAAATCGCGATATTCTGACAATAACCGCCTGTCCTGCCATGGAAAGGACAAAAATGACCACTTTTTTGCAAAAAGGGTTGACAGCGGCAGTGGATCGTGTTAAAATAATCTTCGAAAGTGAGCGATGCGGTAGTAGCTCAGTGGTAGAGTGCCACCTTGCCAAGGTGGATGTCGCGAGTCCGAATCTCGTCTACCGCTCCACTGTGGCGCCATGGCCAAGCGGTAAGGCAAAGCTCTGCAAAAGCTTTATTCTCCAGTTCGATTCTGGATGGCGCCTCCAGATGAAGACTCAGACTAAGCGTCTGGGTCTTTTCTTATGGAGAATGGCGCAGAGCATCAACCGAAAAAGAAAAGCGCGGGTTTGATCGACCCTCGCTTTTTTGTTACGCATTGGAATTTGTGCAAAATTTCGGATTTGCTCTTTTACGGTTCTATATTCATTTGCGCATGGCGCACAGGTCGATCATCAGGCGGATGGCGAACTGCTCAAAGGTGGAGAAGTAGGCGATGTCCTTGAAGAACGCGCGATGCGTCAGGAAGAACGCGAGATAGGAAAGCGGCCTTCGCTGCTTGATGAGGCGCAGGCGCTTGGTTTGCAGCGCCTTCCATGTGTCACGCTGGCGCTGCTCGGTCTCTTTGCAGGCGGTCTTTTCGAAGACGGATTCGTAGGTCGCCAGCGGAATACTGATGAGCTCCTTTCGGCTGGCCGCCGGGTTGCCCTCCAAAAAGGAATACTTGAACGCCAGCGCCAGTGCATAGGGCTTGCGGATACAGGGAATATGGCGCTGCGCGTGCTCGCCCTGCGCCATGCCGATGACGTTGGAGCCGTGCAGACGGTAGAACAGGAGCGGCTCGCGGCAGTAATACAGCCCGCCGTGCAGCGCGGCCAGCAGGTTGAGAATCCAATCGTGCGTCCAGAGCTGGTTCAGACGGATGTATTCCTGCACCAGTTCGCGGCGAACGGCCATGGCGCAGCCCTGCCCCTGATTGCGGCCGAGCATTTCGGATAGGGTGATCTGCGTCGGCGAGGCGGGCGCGCGCAGAACGCGGTCGGAAACCCAGAGGTTTTCCGTCGGCGCGTTCGGGTTCAGAAGGTTTCCGTCCACGTCGATGGTCTTGAAATCGGAGATGAGGGAGAGCATGGCGGGGTTGGCCTCGAAGTGGCGCAGCATGGTTTCGACCTTGCCGGGCGCCCAGCGGTCATCCTGATCGCAGAGGAAAATCAAATCGCCGCCGCAGGCCTTGAGGGCGCGCAGAAAGCTCTCGCGAAAGCCGTGATTCTCCGCGGAGGGCAGAATTTTCCAGTGAATCTGGGGATGCGCCAAACGAAAATCGTCGAGGATGCGCAGCGTGCCGTCGGAAGAGCCGTCGTCGCTGACGACAATTTCATCGACGGGGCGGGTTTGGGCGCAGATGGAGGAAAGCTGCTCGGCGAGAAAGCGCTCGCCGTTATAGGTGCTCATGGCGACGGAGCAGAACATAATCGGCCTCCTTGGAGTATGTAGAAAGAATTTTCCTTATTATAGCATGGATGGCCGCGGGATGCACGAAAAAACGGGGATGGCGCGTTCCTGTTTACCTGTGGCACATCGGAAAAGAAAACAAAGAAAAACCCTCAACGGCGCGAAGCTCGTCAAGGGTTTTATGAAAATCTTGAAAAAGCAAGGCTTACACTTTTTGATAAGTCACTTTATTTCCTGCTCAAGTTTGTCAAAGACTGGGGCGGTGAAAAATTCGCTGAGCGTGATATCCAGACCGTCACAGAGTTTTTTGATAGTGGTAATGGAGATTTCACGGCGCTTTGGGTCGAGCATACTGTACACCGTAGACGGCGTTACTCCGGAAAGAACCGCCAGTTCGTTGATTCGGATATCGCGCTGGAAACAGAGCTCACGAAAGCGCTGTGCAACTGCGTCTTTAACCATCATCACGTTCATCACCCGTGAAAGATAGTATCGAATGATGCGCAGTCGCGTATACGCGCTTGCGTAATTGCGGACAAAATAGTATAATGACATAATAAGAAAATGCGTACAGGGGGCGTAACGATGATTCAAAAGAAGATTGTATTGGCGGGTATGTTGATTATGTTTGGATTTTGTGGAAGTATGGACAGCGTAGCCAGTGCGAGCAATTTGAGTAAAGCCGAAGTCGTCGTAGAAAAAAATGAAGTGAGAAACATTGGGAAAAATATACAGGCAGATGGAAACGGCGTGCTTGTGAAAAGTGGTGGAAAACCTGTAATTAGTGGAAATATCAAGGCGAAAGATTGCGGGATTAGGGCAGAGTCTTCTGCAATTACTGTTTATGGAAATATAAAAGGTGGGTCTTCGGGCGTGCATCTGTATCAGGGCGTGGAAGCTGATATATACGGGAACATTGAAGCGGATGAGATTAGCATAGATTATACTGATTTGGATTATTATCGTGAATATGGAGAGTGGAGAACATACTACGGAGAAGGATTAGCCGTCGTAAGTGATGGGAGTTCCTCAAGCAAAAATGAAGTGAATGTAAAGGGAAATATACGTGCGACAGGAACGGGGGTTAGAGTAAATTCTGGAAACGTTTTTATAAAAGGCAATATAGAGAGCTTAATTGGAAACAATGCGTTGACACTCTTAACAGAAGAATTGACTTCGGTGAAGGTTGAGGGAGAAATTTTTGGAAATGAAAAAGACAGTGCGGTCTTTATGTGGAGCGAACCGAACGCAAAGCTAATTGTAGAAGGGAATATTACAGCAAGAGACTGTCAAAGTGCGATAGAAATATACGGACTAAGCGGGGAAATGGACTCGTTGCGAGAAATACCGGCAATCACTGTCAAAACGCTGAACGTTGAAAGCGGCAACTATTTCAAAGCGCTGACTCACGATGAAAACGGCGAAGAAATCGAATCGAAAGCCCTTGCGGAAGCAGCGGCAAAAGCGACTTGGTACATTGTCGATATCAGCCAGCCGACGAACGGCGAAATCGAAGTGGATGGAATAAGTGCGAAGGAAGGTTTGCTTGTTGCGCATGAAGGAGATAAGCTGACGGTTACGGGAGCGCCGAAGAAAGGATATCGCCTGACTGGAATTGATGCGGGTTCAAAAGCGCTTGTTACGGAAAATGAGGATGGTACATACACGGTAACGGTGGAACGCGGCGGCGACGTTACGATATCGGCCTCGTTTGAGGCTATGCCGGAAATGCCACTGACGGGAGATCAGATTCCGATAAAAACAGCGATTTTTCTTGCGGTCGTATCGATCACGCTGCTGGGAATGCTTTGGAAAACAAAAAGAGCATAAAGAAAGCACCGAAGCGTAGAACCTTGGTTCAGACTGTCGACAAAAGGCTATTCTCCCCCGAAGGAGGGAGAATAGCCTTTTTCGCAAATGAAAGAATAGCTGAATTTCTTGATTTTGCTATTCAAGTCAAGTTTGCTTATGTCAACAAGCTGCACCGAAGTGTAGAACTTCGGTTTTTGATATAAACAAAGAAAAACCCTCAACGGCGCGAAGCTCGTCAAGGGTTTTTGTGGTGCACCCAACAGGATTCGAACCTGTGGCCTTTTGATTCGTAGTCAAACGCTCTATCCAGCTGAGCTATGGGTGCGATTTTCAATTTTCCGTTCCTTTTTGCTCGGAACAAAAAGTATTATACTGCACGGCGCGAAGAATGTCAATACTTTTTTGAAAATTATTTTTCATTTTCTCCCTTCGGCTGGAAACGGGGGAATTTGGGGCAAAATCCCGGCGACTTTTGGGGAAAAACGGGTCGCCGAAAATGAGAAAGAAAAACCATGTTTTTTCCTTGTAAAGAAAAGAAAAAAGCGTCGAAAACCGAAAACGGCGCGTCGAGCGGCGGAATGCGCCGGAGGACGGAAACATCCGACGTTACGGTGCGCACATCTGTGGATAACGATAATTATCCACAATTCAGCCCCGAAAATGGCGATTTGCCTGTGGACAACTGTGGATAACTCGGTGGAAAACCCGATTTTCCAGTGATTTCTACAAAAAGCGCTGTGGATAAAACCGGGGATAACTGTGGGGGAGATGTGGGAAAACGGGGGATAACCGGCGGCGCGGTTCGACAAATTGGTTGCGAAAAAATAAAATTGAGCGAAACCATAAACTTTATGGCGGGAGTGTGTCATCTTTTGGGCGCGGCGGGCATAGTTCTGGCTCGGGGAACGGAGAGGGGGACGGCCGATGCGGGAGAGGACGATGAAGGGCGCATGGCTTGCGGCCAGCGCGCTTTGCACGGCGCTGCTGCTGGCCTGCGCGGGGGAAAACGCTGTGCAGACCTTTCACGCGCAGACGCGGCAGAGCGAAGCGGCGCGGCCGCAGGAGCGGGGCGCGCTTGCGGGCTGCGTGATCGCGCTGGACGCGGGGCACGGCGGCTATGACGGCGGCGCGGTCGGGCGGGTGAGCGGCACGCCGGAGAAGGGGCTGAACCTCGACGTCGCGCGGCGGCTGGCGGCGATTTTGGAGGCACAGGGCGCGCAGATTGTTATGACGCGGACGGACGACTACGCCCTGTGCGACGAGCATCCGCCGATTCGCAAAAAGTTGCAGGATATGCAGCGCCGCGCGGCGATCATCGAGCAGAGCGGCGCGCAGATGGTGCTTTCCATCCATATGAACGAATACGCCGGCCGGAGCCAGAGCGGGCCGCAGGTGTTTTATCGCGAGGGTTGCCCGGCGGGGAGGCTTCTGGCCGGGGCGATTCAGGAGGCGATGAACGAAACGCTCGCCCCCAAAAAGAAGCGTTCCGCGCTTGGCGGGGATTACTATATCCTGACGCTGGGCAGGCCGAGCGTGCTGGTGGAATGCGGGTTTTTATCCAACGCCGGCGAGGAGGCGCTTCTGCTGACGGCGGATTACCGCCAGCGGGTCGCACAGGCGATTGCGCGGGGCATATGGGCATGGGCGAATCTGCCGGAGGAAAAGCCGGAGGCGCTCCCGGCGGTGGAGCGCGGCGGCGAGGCGGAAGCGGAGACATGAATGTCAAACGACTTGTCAACCTTCAAGGTGAAATGTATTCAAGTATTGACGAGGCAGCGGCCTTTTTTGATGAAATATGGCTTGACAGCCTGTGGACGGCGTGATAAGATATGGACACATATTTCGGCGATGACGAGGAAGAATCCGCGTGGAAACGCTAAGCGAGGGAGCGGCGGTGCGAGGCTCCTGCGGGGGCGCGCGGGCTGGTCGCCTCAGAGCCGCAGGCTGAAAGCCGCTCGGGCTGCGTAGGTCTGCCGGTTTTCCTCCGTTACAGGGAAACGAGCATGATGGTTGTGCTCAATGAGCGTGCGTAGGCACGGAATTTAGGTGGTACCGCGAAAGCAGCCTTTCGCCCTAAAGCGGGGCGAGAGGCTGCTTTTTTAACGATCAGGAGGAGTGAACGATTCAGATGAAACTCAACGGAGCGGCGATTCTGATTGAATGTTTGATTGAGCAGGGCGTTGGAACCGTGTTCGGCTTCCCCGGCGGCGCGGTTTTGCCGATTTACGATGAGCTGTACAAGCGGCAGGATCGGATTCGGCATGTACTGACCGCCCACGAGCAGCACGCCGGTCATGCGGCGGACGGCTACGCGCGCGCCAGCGGCAAGACGGGCGTGTGCATCGCCACCAGCGGCCCCGGCGCGACGAACCTGGTCACGCCGATTGCGACGGCGTACATGGATTCCACGCCGATCGTCTTCATCACCGGCAACGTGCCGCAGAGCCTGATGGGCACGGATTCCTTTCAGGAGGCGGATATCTCCGGCATGACGATGCCCGTCACCAAGCACAACTATCTGGTGACGCGGGTGGAGAAGCTGGCCGATATCGTCCGCGAGGCGTTCTTCATCGCTTCGAGCGGCCGCCCCGGCCCGGTGCTGATCGACATCCCGAAGGATGTGCAGATCGCCGAGACGGAGTATGAGCCGGCCGCCGGTGAGGCGCTGATTCCCAAGCTCTCCATGAAGCACCCGACGGTGCAGCTTCGTCTGGAGGGCGAGGCGCTGGAGCGCTACAAGGTGAAGGCCGCGCCCCGGCTGGAGCAGGCGGCCCGGCTGATTGCCGAGGCGCAGAAGCCGCTGATTTACTGCGGCGGCGGCGTGATTCTCTCCGGCGCGGAGCGGGAGCTGGCGGCGTTTGCCGATCTGGTGGATGCGCCGGTGGTCTCCACGCTGATGGGGCTGGGCGCCGTTCCGGCGGACAACCCGCGCATGCTGGGCATGCTGGGCATGCACGGCACGCACGCGGCGAACATCGCCATGCAGCGCTGCGATTTGCTGATCGCCGTCGGCGTTCGCTTTTCGGATCGCGCGCTGGGCAATGCGGAGACGTTCGCGGCGCAGGCCAAGGTGCTGCATATCGACATCGACCGCGCGGAGATCAACAAGAACGTTTCCACCACGCTGCATATCACCGGCGACGCGCGCGTGGTGCTCGAGCTGCTGCTTTCGCGCGTGGCGCAGAAGGCCAACGGGCAATGGATGCAGCAGGCGCGGAGCATGATGGAGGAATACCTGAGCGACGAGCTGTTCGAGCCGCGCAAGATCCTCCGCCAGATGGCCGCAATCGCCCCGGAAATCACCGTGGCGACGGACGTTGGCCAGCACCAGATGTGGACGGCGCAGCATTTCCCGTTCCTGCATCCGCGCCAGTTGATTACCAGCGGCGGTCTGGGCACGATGGGCTTCGGCCTCGGCGCGGCGATGGGCGCGGCGGCGAGCGACCCGGCGGGCAGGCCGGTGGCGCTGGTCACGGGCGACGGCTCGTTCCGCATGAACCTGACCGAGCTTTCCACCATCGGGTATTACGGCATTCCGGTGATCGTCGTCATCTTCAACAACGGCACGCTGGGCATGGTGCGCCAGTGGCAGACGCTGTTCTTCGGCCACCGCTACAGCCAGACGACGCTCGACCGCGGGCCGGATTTTATGAAGCTGGCGGCGGCCTACGGGCTCTCCGGCGCGCGGGTAGATACGGTGGAGGCGTTCGCGGCGGCGTTCAAGGCGGCCGTCGAGAAGCGCGAGCCCTGCATCATCGAGTGCATGCTGGATATTGACGAGATGGTTGCGCCGATGGTCGCGCCCGGATCGCCGATCGACTCGTTCTGCCTGAATTGACGGAGGTGACGGCTTATGGTGATGAACCCCGACAAACTGCGCCGCTACACCGTCGGCGTATTGGTTTCCAACGAGCCGGGCGTGCTCTCCCGCGTGTCCGGCCTGTTCTCCCGGCGCGGCTTCAACATCGAGAGCCTCGCCGTCGGCCCGACGCAGGATCGCGAGGTCTCCCGTATCACGATCGTGGTGCTGGGCGACGACGCGCACATCGAGCAGCTGGTGCAGCAGCTCTACAAGCTGATCTGCGTGCAGAAGGTGCAGGTGCTCAGCAATAAAAACGACGTGGAGCGCCAGCTCCTGCTGGTCAAGGTCGCCGCGAGCGTGAAGGAACGCGAGGGGCTGATGCGGCTGGTGGATATCTTCAAGGCGAAGGTGCTGGACGTGACCAAATCCTCGATGATTCTGGAAATCACGGGCGACAACGACAAGATCACCGCGATGATGCGGCTGCTGGAGGATTACGGCATACTGGAGCTGGTTCGCACCGGCGTGGTCGCGCTCGAACGCGGCGACGAAGTGATGAGTTCAGATATATTTGACTAAACCAACGAAGCCAAACAACAAATCCAAAAAACAAACGGAAAAGACGGACAAGGAGGAAAAATACAATGGCACAGATGTTTTACGCGCAGGATTGCAACCTCGAATATCTGATGGGCAAAAAGATTGCCATCGTCGGCTACGGCTCGCAGGGACACGCGCACGCGCTCAACCTGCGCGACTCCGGCTGCGACGTGGTCGTCGCGCTGTATGAAGGCAGCAGGAGCTGGAAGAAGGCCGAGGCGGCCGGGCTGACCGTTATGACCACGGCCGAGGCCGCCAAGATCGCCGACATGATCATGATCCTCATCAACGACGAGAAGCAGGCGGCGATGTACCACAAGGACATCGAGCCGTATCTGCGCCCCGGCATGATCCTCGCGTTTGCGCACGGCTTCAACATCCACTTCGGCTGCATCAAGCCGCCGAAGGACATCGACGTGGTGATGATCGCGCCGAAGGGGCCGGGTCACACCGTCCGCAGCCAGTATCTGGAGGGCAAGGGCGTGCCCGACCTCGTCGCCGTCTATCAGGACGCCTCCGGCAAGGCGCAGGATTACGCGCTGGCGTATGCGGCGGGCATCGGCGGCGCGCGCGCCGGCATCCTCAAGACGACCTTCCGCGAGGAGACCGAGACCGACCTGTTCGGCGAGCAGTGCGTCCTCTGCGGCGGCGTGACCGCGCTGATGAAGGCGGGCTTTGACACGCTGGTGGAGGCGGGCTATCAGCCGGAGAACGCCTATTTCGAGTGCATCCACGAGATGAAGCTCATCGTCGATCTCATCTTCGCGCACGGCTTTGCGGGCATGCGCTATTCCATCTCCAACACCGCCGAATACGGCGATTACGAGATCGGCCAGCGCCTGATCACCGAGGAGACCAAGAAGGAGATGAAGAAGGTGCTCACCGAGATTCAGGACGGCACCTTCGCCCGCAACTGGCTGCTCGAAAACCAGAGCGGCTGCGTCCACTTCCTCGCCAAGCGTCGCATTGAGGCGGGCAGCCAGCTTGAGGAGGTCGGCAAGGATCTGCGCGGCAAGATGAGCTGGGGCACGAAAGTAGAGGAGCTGTAAGATGGCAGTCAGTGATCGCGTGAAGAGCGGCCCGGAGAAGGCGCCGCATCGTTCCCTTTGGAAGGCGCTCGGCCTGACCGACGAGGAGCTGAAGCTCCCGCTGATCGGCGTGGTCAGCGCGAAGTCGGAGTGCGTGCCGGGGCACAACCACCTGAACAACATCGCGCAGGCCGTCAAGGACGGCATCCGTCTGGCGGGCGGCGTGCCGGTCGAATTCCCGGCCATCGGCGTGTGCGACGGCATCGCCATGGGGCATGTCGGCATGAAGTATTCCCTCGCCTCCCGCGAGCTGATCGCCGATAGCTGCGAGTCGATGGCGATTGCTCATGGCTTTGACGGCATGGTGTTCATCCCGAACTGCGACAAGATCGTGCCCGGCATGCTGATGGCGGCGCGCCGCCTCAACCTGCCCGCCATGGTCATTTCCGGCGGCCCGATGATGCCCGGCCGCATGCCCGGCGGCAGCGGCGACATGGATTTGAACTCCGTGTTCGAGGCGGTCGGCGCGTATAAGGCGGGCAAGATGGACGACGCGCAGCTCAACGCGGTGGAATCTGCCGCCTGTCCGGGCTGCGGAAGCTGCTCCGGCATGTTCACCGCGAACTCCATGAACTGCATCACCGAGGTTATCGGCATGGCGCTGCCGGGGAACGGCACGATTGCCGCCGTGGACGCGGCGCGCATCCGTCTGGCCAAAAAGACCGGCATGCGGGTCGTCGAGCTGGTTCGGGAGGGGCTGACCCCGGAGAAGATTATGACCGAATCCGCGTTCCGCAACGCGCTCTGTCTGGATATGGCGCTGGGCTGCTCCACCAACACCGTGCTGCATCTGCCCGCCATCGCGCACGAGGCCGGGATCGACTTCGACCTCAACTGGGTCAACGAGGCGAGCGCCAAGGTGCCGAACCTGTGTCATCTCGCGCCGGCCGGCCATCACCACGTCATCGACCTGCATCTGGCGGGCGGCGTGATGGGCGTGCTCAGCGAGCTCAAGGGGCGCGGCCTGCTCGACGAAAACGCGCTGACCGTCTCCGGCATGACGCTGGGCGAGGAGATCAGCCTGAGCAAAAACTACAACCACGAGGTCATCCGCCCGTTCGACGATCCGTATTCCCCGACCGGCGGTCTGATGATCCTGCGCGGCAACCTCGCGCCGGACGGCGCGGTCGTCAAGCGCAGCGCCGTCGCCAAGGAGATGCTCGTTCACGAAGGCCCTGCCCGCGTGTTCAACAGCGAGGACGAGGCCATCGCCGCCATCTACGCCGGTCAGATCAAGCCGGGCGACGTGGTGGTCATCCGCTATGAGGGCCCGAAGGGCGGCCCGGGCATGCGCGAAATGCTCAGCCCGACCAGCGCCATCTGCGGCATGGGGCTTGACAAGGAAGTGGCGCTCATCACCGACGGCCGCTTCTCCGGCGCAACCCGCGGCGCGGCCATCGGCCATGTTTCGCCCGAGGGCGCGAGCGGCGGCATGATCGGCCTCATCGAGGAGGGCAACGTCATCGCCATCGACATCCCAAACGGCAAGCTCGAATTGAAGGTGGACGACGCGACGCTCGCCAAGCGCCGCGAGGCGTGGGTCTGCCCGCCGCCGAACGTCACCAAGGGCTATCTGGCGCGCTACGCGAAGCTGGTTTCCAGCGCGAACAAGGGCGCCGTCGTCGAATAAACCGTTTTTCAAACACAATAATCAGCAGATCGGGCCGCTTCGCTCGCCGGAAGGAGAGGAGGCGGCCTCTTTCTTTTCTGAAAAAAACATGGTAAAATAGAGCGCAATGGAAGGATCAACGGGAGGATGAAACGTGTGACGATCGTAAAACTGGCGCTGCTTTTGGGCGGGTTGTTCGGCCCGTGCGCCGCGCTGCAAACGACGAAGGGCTGGCGGGCGGAAAAGGCGCTTCCGTTTTCGATGTGCGCACATTCGCTGCTGCTGTTTGCCTTCGGCATGTTTTTGCCGTTTTCGTGGTGTGTCTCGGGGCTGCTCGTGCTCGATGCGCTGGCGTGGCTGTACGCGGCGAAAAGGAGCGGTTCGGTTTCCGGGTTGCTGCGCGTGTTCAAAGACCCCGTTTGGTGGCTGACGGTGCTGATTGTGCCGGTTTTGTATTATGCCTGCTGCAACCGGCGGCTGATGTCCTACGACGAATACAGCCATTGGGGGCTGATGATTAAGAACATCGTCGCCTTTGATGCGCTGCCCAGACGCGGCGCGGGTGCGGCGTTCGTGCTCTACGATTATCCGCCGATGGGCGCGCTGTTTCCTGCGATGGTCTGTCGGATTTTCGGCTATCGTGACGGCATGGCCTATTTTGGGTATGAGCTGCTGCTGCTGACGCTGGCGGCGGGGCTCGTGCCGCCGGAGGCCACGACGGCACGAAAGACGGTGGCTTACGGGCTTGTGCTGCTCTGCCTGACGACGCTGTTCCCGTTTTCGGTGCTGCGGCTGTTTTCCGAGCCGATGATCGCGCTGCTCTTTGCGCTGTGCCTGCGTCCCGTGTTCCGCAGGGAAGCGGATGGGATGGAACGGCTTGCGGATTTATGCGCTGCGATGGCGCTGGCGCTGACGAAGAACGACGGAATTTTCTTTGTTGCGCTGGCGCTGGCGATTCGTCTGGCCGCCGGGGAAAAGAAGGAGAGGCGGGACTGCCTGAAGGATGGAACGGCGGCTGCTTTGGCGTATGTTGCCTATGCGCTCTACCGCGCGGCGAACGGCATCGCTTCAAATTACCAGCCGGAGACGGGCGGCCGACTGGCCGACTGGCTCTCCGGTCGTTTGGCCAAGCCGTTTTCCGACGTTCCGGGGCTGTTTGTTTCAGTGTTTTTCAGCCGAAAATTTCCTCAGGCCGACGTGTACTCGTGCTATGCGTTAGGGGTCAGCGCGGCGGTTCTCTTTGCGGCGCTGACGCTGATTTGTGCATGGATTGTGTTGCTCAGTGTGGACAGGAAAAAGACGGCGCGCCTTTTTGGCGCGCTGTATGCGGGGCAGGCGCTCTATCTGCTGATGCTGATGGCGACGTACATGTTCTTTTTTGCGGAGGATGAAGCGCAGTGGCTGGCGGAATTTGACCGCTATGTGTCCCTGCCTGCGTTGCTCATTGCGTTGACGGCATGCATGGCGCTGACGTGGAACGGAAGCCGAATGAGGACGAGAAGCGGCGCGGCGATGCTGGCGATGACGGCGGCGCTGATTCCGCTCGACCACCCGGAATTGATGCGCGAGACGTTCATCACGCGCGAGGCGGCCATCAAGACGCTGTGGGAAAACAGCGGAACAGATTCCGTGGTTGCGTTCCTGCGCGAGAATATGGAGCTTTCGACCATGCGGCGGCTGTATCTGATGGGCGACTGCCGGTATATCTTTCTCTATGAGCAGCTTATGCCGCAGGCCATGGTGGAGGAGCAGCGCGCGGACAGCATGGAAGCGATGCAGAAAAGGCTGGACGAGGGACGGTATGATTACGCCTTTGTCGGCAATTTGGAGCCGGACGGCTTTTTGGCGCAAGGCGGCTTGCAGGCCAATACGCTGTACGCCGTGGTTTACGACGAGGCCGGACGCGCGACGCTGGAACGCGCGGCGAGCATGGAATGAGCGAACGGAGCGCCGACAGAACCCCGCACGACGCGCTTTTGACGCTTGCCCTTTTTTCGGGTTCATGGTATACTATACCCTGAAAAAATGGCGGAGTGCGCCGTTTGTGAAACGATAAAGGAAGTGCCCTTTTGCAAGGCGAAGAAATCAGGGCGGCGCAGGCCGCGTTTTCCCTCCCGGACCCGAGGGAGTTGAACCCGCTCCAACTGGCTTACGTCGGCGACACGCTGCACGATCTGTACGTCCGCAGCCTGCTGGTTTCCAGAAAGATGAGCGTCGGGTCGATGCACAAACAGGCGGTGCGGATGGTCAGCGCGGCGGCGCAGGCGGCGATGCTGACGGCGATTGAGAACGAGCTGACCGAGCAGGAGGCCGACGTCACGCGGCGCGGCCGCAACGCGCAGGCCAAGCACGCCGCGCCGAAGCACGCCGATCCGGCGGATTATGCGCACGCCACGGGGCTGGAGGCGCTCTGGGGCTATCTCTACGTGACCAACCAGACCCAACGGCTCGACGAGCTGATTACCCTTGCGATTGCACGCACGGAGGAAATATGGCACAGGCAAAACTCAAAGTAATTCTGCTGCGCGCCACGCCCGACCCGGATGAGCTTGTCGCGCTGAGCGCGCGGCTTTGTTATGCCAGAGCGGATTTGGACGCTTTGCAGCAGAAGGTAGAGAGCGGCGACCAGCGCGGCTTTGTGGAGCGCGTGATGCAGCGCGGCCATCTTTCCGTGACCGAACACGCGAGCTTCACCTTCGCGGTGGAGGGCGTGAGCCGCGCGCTGCTGGCGCAGCTTACGCGGCACAGAATCGCGTCGTTCTCCGTGCAGAGCCAGCGCTATGTCTCCATGGCCGACGGCTTTGACTACGTGATTCCCCCGGCCATCGAGGCGCTGGGCGAGGACGAGCGGCAGGAATTCATCCGCCAGATGGAGACCATGCACACATGGTATTGCCACTGGCAGGAAAAGTTGGGCGGGGCGAAGGAGAGCGCGAACGAGGACGCGCGCTTCGTGCTGCCCAACGCCGCCGCGACGCGCCTGGTGATGACGATGAACGCGCGGGAGCTGATGCACTTTTTCTCGCTGCGCTGCTGCAACCGCGCGCAATGGGAGATTCGCGAAATGGCGTGGCAGATGCTCGCCCTGTGCAAGCAGGCCGCGCCCGCGCTGTTTGAACACGCGGGACCCGCGTGCGTATCCGGCGCATGCCCGGAGGGCAAAAACACCTGCGGAAAAGCCGCCGAAGTGCGCGAAAAAGCAGGCAATTTATAAAAATTTGACCGAGACAGACCACCCGCCCGAATGAGAAAGGAAACCATTATGGCATACTACGATCAGTTTACGAAAAAGCCCCGCAGCCCGCGCGACGATTGGCGCGACGACGAGGAGACCCTGCGCCCGGAGCGCGACGGCGAGCAGAACCGCCGTCCGTATGGCGGCCGCCCGAACAACGGAGAGCGCCGTCCGTATGGCGAGCGCCCGAATAACGGCGAACGCCGCCCGTATGGGGATCGCCCGAACAACGGAGAGCGCCGCCCGTATGGGGATCGCCCGAACAACGGAGAGCGCCGTCCGTATGGTGAGCGCCCGATGACGCCGCCCGCTCCGCAGGAGGAAGAGACGAGCAACCTGCTCGTCGGCCGCAACCCCATCCGCGAGGCGCTGAAGGCGGGGCGAGACATGGAGAAGCTGCTGGTCGCGAAGGGCGAGCTCATCGGCTCTGCCCGCGAAATCGTCGCGATGGCGCGCGAGCAGAAGGTCATCGTGCAGGAAGTGGACAGGGCGCATTTGGACGCGATGGCGCCCGGCCATCAGGGGCTGATCGCCGTCGTTTCCGCGTATGCGTATCAGACGGTGGACGACATGCTGGCGCTGGCCAAGGCGCGCGGCGAAGCGCCGTTCCTCGTCATCCTCGACGGCGTGACCGACCCGCATAACCTCGGCGCAATCATCCGCAGCGCGGAGTGCGCGGGCGCGCACGGCGTGATTATCCCGGAGCGCCGCGCGGTGGGGCTGACCCCGGCGGCCGTCAAGGCGAGCGCGGGCGCGGTGGAATATCTGCCGGTCGCGCGCGAGGTGAACCTGACCCGCACGATCGAGCGACTCAAGAAAGAGGGAATCTGGATCTACGGCACGGCGATGAACGGCGAGGATTACCGCAAGGTCGATTTCTCCGGCCCGAAGGCGCTGGTCATCGGTTCGGAGGGCGAGGGCATGAGCCGGCTGGTCGGCGAGAGCTGCGATAAGGTGGTTACCCTGCCGATGAAGGGCAAGATCGAATCCCTCAATGCGTCCGTGGCGGCGGGCATCCTGCTTTACGCCATGATGGACGCGAAGTGAGATGAAGCCCCTGCTGCTGGTGGACGGCTACAACGTCATCGGTGCGTGGAGCGTGCCGCGCGAGGAGCACCTGAGCATTGAGCAGGCCAGAGAGCGGCTCGTCCACCTGATTGCCGATTACGCGGGCTATTCCGGCGAAGAGGTGATCGTCGTTTTTGACGGCCACTATACCGACCGCCCCACGCGCTCGCGCACGATGATGCACGGCGTGGAGGTCGTCTTCACCAAGCACGCCGAAAGCGCGGACAACTACATTGAGGCGGCCTGCGACGCCGCGCCGAAATGGCGGCGGGTTCGCGTGGCGACCAGCGACGCGGTCGAACAGACGGTGACGCTCGGGCGCGGCGCGGAGCGCATCTCCTCAAGGGAGTTTTTGATCGAAATTACGCAGACCCGACAGACCGGACGGGTGCGCATGCGGGAGGAAAAGGTCTCCCGCGGCGACATCTTTTCCCGGCTGCCGCCCCATCAGCGCGAAATCTTTGAACGGATGCGCCGGGGCGAGGAATGAGCAGGGAGGAAGCCATGCACCACGACTTTGACGGCATGACCGATGAGGAAATCGCCCTGCTCGCGCAGCAGGGAGACGCGGACGCATCGGAATATCTGCTTAACAAGTACAAGAACTTCGTCCGATCCAAGGCGCGATCCTACTTTCTGGTCGGCGCGGATCACGAGGACATCGTGCAGGAGGGCATGATCGGCCTGTTCAAGGCGTTCCGCGATTTCAGGCCGGATAAGCTCGCCTCCTTCCATGCCTTTGCCGAAATCTGCGTCACCCGCCAGATCATCACCGCCATCAAGACCGCGACGAGACAAAAGCACATCCCGCTCAATTCCTACGTGTCGCTCAACAAGCCGATTTACGAGGAGGAGAGCGACCGAACGCTGATGGACG
>ERZ827524.129-NODE-129-length-104828-cov-306.232302_pt1 | contig 104828 bp, 111 predicted proteins | sample MGYA00519702_ERZ827524 | MGnify/ENA primary metagenome ERZ827524 (study PRJEB31778, sample SAMEA3449341) | human gut metagenome | biome: human gut; feature: human-associated habitat; material: faeces | place: United Kingdom | collected 2010/2012 ...
TTGAAACGAGTTTCAGGCATCTCTCGTTTTGAGAATGAAAAAAACACCTATAAAAAATATAGATGTTTTCTTATTCTCTAAATATTTAATTGTTTTATATGTATTTTTCAAAAAAATCTTTTAAATCCAAATCATTTTGTTGTCTTTTATTAATATTTTTATATATTTCATCATACATTTTATCTGCCTCTTCATTACTTGATAATTCTAGTACATTTGCTAATTCAATTATTGGAATAAAATCACCAACTTCTAGACAAGCTTTTATCTTGCTTTCATTGCAAATTTTTCCTATTTTATAGATACTCTCTTCAAAATCTTTTTGCAAAATGATTAACTCTTTCAATAATAGTTCTGCAATTTTTTTATACTTTTTTTCTTTCTCCATAAAGATTCCTCCTTTTGTTGTGATGTTAACTCTGTATTCATTGTATTGCAAGTCTTTCTTGGATTTTTTTATTTTGTTTTTTTATAATAAAATTTAGAGAGAGTTCAAAAACTCCCTCTACTATCTAATATCCTGTTCTTGGTAATTTCTTTACAGGTACTTCTTTTTCATAAACTTTTGTTGTATGATCGTCTTCATCCCAAACCATATATGTTTTGTTATATCCCTCAATTCTTGTTTTATTTGTAAATATATCATCATTTTTTACATCTGAATTTACTCTTACAAATATATATGGATTTACAACTGATTCAAATCCCACATCAACAGTACCAAAGTCAGCTTTAAATTCTGTTACATATTCATCCGCTTCTAATTCTAAATTAGAAAAATCTATATAATTATTTACTTTTGTATTAAGATTATCTTTTAATAATTTATAATCATTTTTATTGGTTTTATAATATATAGAATAATTTAAATCTTGATTATATGTTCCAGTTATTAATTTTGTAATTCTTACATAGTCAGTAGGTAATGAATCTATCCAAGTAAAATCACTTAATGGAACATTACCTGTGTTCTTAATTGCAAATTCATATTTAATCTCTTGACCTGCTGTCGTTTGAATTATCCCTGTTTTCTCAATATCTACATCAGGTTTTTCAGATTCGTTTTTTATTTCAACATTTACAACTTCTTTATGTTCTTTTATTTCTGCAATAAATGTATTTTCATTTAATAAATACCACTCACCTGATTCAACTTCTTTTATATAATATGAGCCTTTATCAAGTAGTTTTGTTATTGCTATTCCATCTGCAGATGTAGTTAATTCATCTACAAGATTATTATTTACATCGTAGACTTTGAACTTAACATTCTCAATTGGACTACCTGCCACTTTACCATTTATAAAGTTATCATCTTTACTAGTTTTTATAACTTTAATTTGACCCTTGATTCTGTCATTTGTTATATCTAATCTTGAAACAATATCTGTTGTAACATCAACTTTTATTATATTCTCATTTAAAATGTGCATATTATCTGTTTTTACTTCTTTTAATTTATATTCACCAATTGGAATACGAGAAGTTATTGCATATCCGCCTTTATCTGTTACAATAGTTTCTACAACTTCATTGTTAGAATTTATAACCTCGAATTCTACTCCTTCAAGTTTAATCTCATTATTTTCGCTATCTACTTTATATACTTTAATTTGCCCTTTTAATTTTTCATTAGTAATTGTTACTTCTGTTGTTTCATTCCACTTAATATTAGCCTCAAATGTTTCATCATTTAATTTGTATATTTTATTACTTTTAGTTTCTCTTATAGTAGCTATACCAGTTCTAATATTTTCAATATATGCTATACCATTTTCATCAGAAATAGCTGTATATTTATATCCATCTTTGTCTATAACTTCAAATTCAACATCTGGCACAGGTATTGTATTATTATCTAAATCAACCTTATGTATTTTTAAATTACCTTTCTTATGTTCGTTTTCAAATTGAATATTGCAGATTTTATCTTCTTCAACATTTATAGTTTTTATATCATCATTTAAAATATATTCTTCATTTGTACCAAGACTTATCTCTTTTATTTTATAGTTACCAATTGGAATTCGAGATGTTACAGCTTCACCATTAGAATTTGTTTTTATTGTTTCAATAATATGATTGTTTTTATCTATTATCTGAAACTCAACTCCCTCTAATCTTACTTCGTTATGGTCTGCATCGACTTTTATAATTCTTATCTGACCTTTCTTCTTTTCATTCTCAATTTTATATTCCATAGTTTCATTCCAATTTACTACAACATTTTGATCTACTGCTAAATTGTATTCCTTTTTAGTTAAAGTCTCTCTTAATGTGTAATTGCCAGTATTTATGTTTTTTATCTCTGCTATACCATTTACATCAGTTACTAGATGCTTTACTATTTTTCCAGTATAATCAATTAAATCAAACTCAACAGCACCTATGCTTAAATCGTTATCATCTTTATCAACTTTATATATTTTTAGATTGCCTTTTTTGTGTTCATTAGTTATATTTCTAGTAGTTGTTTCACTAGGGTTTATAACTATATCATAAGTCATTTTATTATTTATGTAATTATCATTACTCTTTTTTTCTCTGATTTTATAACTTCCTGCCTTTATTCTGTTGAATTCTACAATTCCTTTATTATCAGTTGTTCCTGTTGCGATTATATTATTATTAGAATCTAATAATTCAAATATTGTGTTATCAATAGGTTTATTAGTTTCTACATCTGTTTTACTTATTTTCAAATTACCTAACATATTTATTTTAATATTTAATGGCATTGAAACTGGATCATTATAATTTAATGAGTATAATTGATTTTGCACACCTTCTTTAAAAGTAAAAAATACTGTTGTATCATTATCTACTGTCTCCTTCTTTATTATTCCCCAAGATTTCATCTTATCTTCTGTTATTTTTAGATTTTCTTTTGTATAGTTTTTATCTACAATTATTGTCATTGTATTTTCACCAATATTATGTTGAATTCTTAATCCATCTATATTTTTATCAAAACTAACAAAATCCTTTAAAACATTATTAGTATCAGTTAATACTGTAGATGTTCCTACATCTACATTTATTGTTGAATATACAAAACTAGGCTGTTTTTGCATATTTGCTATTTGATTATCAATTTTTGTTTTAAAACTCTCATATTGACTTTGTATAGACACATCTACAAATTTTGCATCACTTTGTCCCATCGATTCCCAAACATATTGCTGTGTAAATACATAATCAAGAAGTTTTTCCCTATTATCAGCTGACATTATTCCACCATTCATTGCCCAGTTGCCATATTTATTATACCATCCGAAAATATGCAACCTTACAAGCTCTTTTTACAGCTGGATCACTTGGTACACTATGTGTTGCTAATTCTATTGTACCTGTAGGAGAGTTAATAAAATGTTCTCCACAAAATACTGTTATTTTTTCTCCTGTATTGTAATTTACAAGTCTACGCAACAACATTCCTACATTATTTTTATTTTCAGTAGTAAAAATTCTTGAATCCCATTGTCCTGCTACCCATTTGCCAGCCCCTGTACTACTAACAGCAAAAACAGGTTGAATTGTTCCTACTAACATTATCACTAACATTAAAATTGCTAGTATTTTATTGTTTAAACTTATTCTATTCATTTAAAAATTTCCTCCAAAAAAAGAACAAGTCCTAAACTTGTTCTAAAACAATTTAATTTCTTAAAAATTCCTATAATAGAAGTCCATTGTCCATTTTTTACATCTTGGGCAACTTATAACTTCGTAGCCGAGATGGGCATTTTCTCAAATATTTTTCATAGGCACCTTCGCTGTCATCGTTTTCCCATTCCTCGCCATATTTTGCTATTACACTATTATAATAAGCATCTGCATCTTTCTTTGTTTCAAACCACTTATTCGAATTACCTGTTGCTATAAGATGATTATTATTTTTACATTCTTCCTTTTCAGCTATGCTTACTTCATATTCACTATAGTTTTGCTCCTGTTTCTTCTTTTCCTCTTTTGGTTGTGTAATAGTTTCTTCTTTTGTGATTTCTTTATTTTGAGTTTTTTGCTCCTCGTTCTTTGTTTCCTTTTTATTTGAAGTAGAGTTTTCTTTAATTTTACTTTCAACTTCTTTCTTGGCTACAATAGTAGGAGCATTATTAACCTCTGTATTTTTTTGTTCTTTGATATTATTTAAATTATCTGCGACTTCATTATTTATCTGTGATTCTTGTTTTTTATCCTCTACTAAATTATCCTCACTTATTATAGATATTTTATTTTCATATACACTATTGTTAATCGTTTCATTTGTTGGCTTTGCTTTATTATATCTCACAACTACTGTTACAGTAGCCACAATTATAATAAACAAAAGTATTAAAATATAAATTTTTCCTATTATATCTGTACTCCAAAATTTTCTCCAAAGCCACATAGAAATCATCCCCTTTTTTCTTCTATTGTAACTCTGAATCTATTCTATTGCAAGTCTTTTCTGTAGCCTGAACACATAACCTTTGTTTTCTTTTATTTGTTATACAAGTAATTAAACTTAATTTATTTTCTTCTGTACTTTGTAATAAACTCCAATCGGTTTCAAGTATTACCTGAATATTATCTACAACATAAGTTCTCTCATAGAATTTAGTTTTATATTTTATTTCATCACCAATTTCTAATTCATTTATTCTAGCAAAATAACTGTTTTTACATCCTCTGTTATGTCCTGCTAGTCCAATATTGCCATCATAAGTAGCAGTATTATCTATATGTCCTACATATTCTAGTAAAACATCTGATGTTGTCCCCTCTTTTACTGTTGCATTTAAACCAATTTTTTCGATGGTTATTATTCCAAGTACAGAATCATCCCATACATTCTCTGTATTATTATAAGTAATATCCTCATAATTGTCATCTGTTTTTATATCTTCTACATTAACTAACTTACTGCTATTATAATTTGCCAAAAATATCATAACTCCTGTTAGTAATATAAATATTATTATTAAACATATAACTTTTATTTTTTTCACTAATTCTAACCTCCTAAACTATGATCTCAAACTCTTTATTCTCAACTTTATAAGTATTTTTCTTGTCAAAATATTTAAGTGTAATTGTTTTACCTTTTATTGTTTTATACAATGATTTTGATAAAACTATTTTATATGCTCTAGTTTGAAAGTTTACTGGTGTTAAATCTATGAATAATTTATCTTTATTTATATGTACCTTTTTTACTAACTTGTATTCTCCATCTTTTAAATTATATACTTTTGCATTTTTTATTTTTAAAAAGATTATTCCACTAACAAATATAATTCCTGTCGTTCCAATTATTGCTGGTACTACATATTTATATCGCTTTACCTCTTTATATTTCATTGTAAATGTAGTAGTATCAGGTACTTGCTTTTCTAATGTTCCTGTATATTTTACTGTTGCAGTATAACTTGTTATAATTGTTCTTGTTTTTACTCCTTCATAGTACATAGTTCCATTATATTTTACAGGTACTTCATTATTAGCCACCATTTCTGTTTCTGCAATATTCCATACTGGATTTACCAAGTAATAAGTAGTTCCATTTTGCTTTATTTCTTTTGGAATATCATTTAATTCATTACTAGAAACATTGTTATATGTTTTTTGTAAATATACCTTATATTCCTCTTTATAACTATCTTTTATATTTATTTTTAGTGAACTATTATCTCTTGTTATTGTTCCTACATATCCATCTTGTTCAATATCCTTTGTAGGATTAAACATCTCAATGACTTTCTCTAAATTATTTGTAGTAGTTTCTTTTGTGTCTATTACTTCATAATCCATTGTTAATGTTTTTAAATTATCTTTTCTATCAATATTTTCTAATTCATAATATGTTTTATTTTCAACTAATGATTTATTTATTTTAGAATAACTATCATCAGCCATTTTATAATCTACTGTAATTTGCTTTTCTAGTGTTTTTAAATTACTACTTTCAAAACAAACACTTAAACTTGCAAATATCATCATTATTATACTTAAACTTAATAATATCTTTTTACTCAAATTCTTCTTCCTCCTCGCACTCTTTTAATTCTTCACTTAAAGTTTTATTTAATTTTTCTATGAAGTCAAACTCTTTCATTAATTCAGGCAATTTTGTTCTATTTCTAAATTCTATGTCTCCGTTTTCTTCTCCCATTCTGCAAAATACATATCCATCTTTTAGTTTATTTAATGACTTTTCTAATGCTTGTACTTCTTCAAATTCTTTATAATATTTTATTGAATATAATGTTAGGAAAACAAAGTCCTTCGCATTTTCTTGATAGTCAGAAATTTCTGCATCTGTATTCAGTATATTAAACTCACATTTTTCTTGATCTCTTTTAATTTTTTCAAAATCATTTTTTGTTGTAGCAATCATTACATCACTATAATATCCCATAAAAATTCCTTTCCTATTTCAAACCAAATATTTGAAATACTAATTCTCTTAATTCTTCATTTAGTAATATTGTAAGTCCTACAGAAGTCAGTCCAAAAATTGCTAAATAACATATAAATTTTACAAGTCTTGTTACAGCTTCTAGAAGCAATGAAAAAAGATATACCTTATTTGTTGGCATATCTATATTAGTTTCTTTTTTGCTTTTGCTTTTTGGGTTTGTTCTCAACTGTTTTAACTTATCTGTTATCTTATTCAATTTACTTTCTTTTTGAATAACTTCTACTTTCTTCTCAAACTTCTTTGCATCTTTCTTTTGTAATCCTGTATCTATTGCTATATTTAGTTTTTCTGCAAATTCTAAATCATTTATAATATTGTAAAATCCTAAATCATACAGATTTGTTAATATTGCACTTTGGCAATCATATCCTGCTGCAATTATAATAATTCGAGCTCTAGTATATAATTTTGAAAAATTATATATACTTTCTATTATCTCTGTATCCGAATTTACTAGTGCTGAAATATCAATAACTAAATATTTTATTAGATTAAAATTGACCTTTGTTTCTTTTATATACTGATTTATATCCGTTTCTCCCTCTTGCGAATTCAATATCAGTATGTTTTTACTTTTGTAGATAGTTTGAATTATCTGTGCTGTATTTATATTAGCAATATAACTAAGCATCGGACTCACCCTCCTTTTAATCTAGCCACTTCTCTTCAAATGGCACATTATAAGTTATATTGTTTTCTTGCAAATATTGTACTTGCTGTTCATTATTTGTATTATTGTAATTAGTTTCCTCTTTTTGCTGTCCTAATTTCCAAAATACATTATTGCATATTATTAATATTATAACTATTGCTAGAATAACTCCGTAAAATACAATTTCTTTTATTCCTTCCTTTTTCAAAGCTACACCTCCTAATCAAATAAATAACTAACTGGATTTATTTTGCTTTTATCTGCTAACCTTATCTCAAAATGTAGATGATCCCCTGTTGAGTTTCCTGTTGTTCCCTGAACTCCAACCACTTGCCCTTCTTGTAATATCTGTCCTTTTGAAACACATATTGAATTATTTTGCATATGGGCATAGAAAGTATAAAAAATCTCTCCATTATCTTCTTTGTGTTTTACTTCTACACAGTTACCATATCCATTTTGCCATCCTGCCCAAGTAACTTTCCCTTCTTTCACACATAGCACTTTGCTGTCCTTATTTCCAACCAAATCAATTCCTGTATGAAAGCTTTGTTTACCGAGTAATAGGATGAACTCTTCCTCCAAATTTGCTAGTAACTACTATAAAATTTTCAACAGGCATTAAGAATTTACCTTTATATACTATTTCACCTATTTGTACCTCTTGATTTACATTCTTATTTTTTCCATTAAAAATAGATGCACTATAATATGCACCTAATAATAATATAAATAAAGTAACTCCTATTATTATTTTAAATTTCAAAGTTATTACTCTCATTGGATCACATCACTTTTAAAATGTTCATCTATAATCTGTAGCTCTTTATGTGGCACTTTAACATTTACAAATATCTTTCTATTACCTGCAGATAGTAAGCACTCTCCTCTTTTAGCATTATATATTAATTCTTCCTCTTTTTTACTTAAACTAAATACTTTTACTACATCTCGCAAATCTTGACCATCCATTTTAAAAAATAGTTTATATGTACTATTTGCAAGTAAACTCTGTCCATATAATTTTATTTTTTCATTTAAAAAATCTTCAATAGACTGTGTAATTACAATAATACTAGAATTATACTTTCTTGCTCTTTTACTGATATTTCTAACATATTCTAGTGTTTGTGGAATGTTCGGATCAACTAAAACATGGCACTCATCTGCAATCAAGCAATCAAACTCATCTTTATTTTTACTGATTATCTCCCAAGCATAGCTCATAATGTTATAATACTGTGCTCTTTTATATTGAATCTGAAACTCTTGCATATTTTTTGTATTAAATACTGTTAATCCTGTATCTACTGTGATATCTGTATATCCATTCCATAAGCTAGATGCCTGACCTATTGAAATTGGTCGAATTAGAGAAAGTAGTTTCTCATACTCTGGTTTATACTCTACTTTATTTTTATTTTCTAATAAATAATACAAATCTTCTAATAATGGGAACTCCGTATTTTCTAGTCGAGATACATCTGTATTTGTTGTTATATTAAATTTTAAATATAACTCTTCTAACACTCTATCTAATATTGAAAATTCAATATCAGTTAAGCTAGGAAATAGTATCTCGAAAAAAGTATGTAAAAATTGAAAGTGAATTGCTAATGCATTTAAGTTCTCTTCATCATCTTTATTAATTCTTACTTGTAAAGGATTTAGTGTATATCCTGAATTACTTCCACCGCATTCTATTATTTTCCCTTTTAAATTTTTTGCTAAATATGTATATTCAGCTTCAGGATCTATAATTAACAATTTTGTTCTTGGAAGTTCATTATATATAATATGTTTTGTTGCTAGACTTTTGCCTGAACCTGAACTTCCAACTATGACCATATTACTGTTTGTTCTATCATAGTCCTTTTTCCAAATGTTAAATATAATAATCCCTCCATTTTGATTTATTCCAAAGCAATAACCTTCTTTATCTATAAATGTATTTGTATTAAATAAAAATCCTCCTGTAAATGAACTTGTTAAAATATTTCTCTTAAAATATTCTGTTAAATCTTTTTGTATTGTAAAGAAAGGTGCTACTGCCTTAAATCCACTTTTTAATAAAAAGTTAGTTACTGGTCTTATTTTTAATTTTAGTTTTTGAACAACTCTTTCTACTTCTTTGCATTTAGAAATTAAATCTTGCTCATTTTGTGCAGAAATACATATATAAATCGTTAAATATGATACTACTTCATTATTATTTATCATTCTACCAATTATTTCTGATGCCTCTTTTACTTCTGCCTCTCTTACTTGTTTTATTGATTCATTCTTTGCTATTTTTGAAAGGCTCGATGCATCTCTTATCCTAGCATCTAGATGTTCTATAAGTTGTGCATTATCAATTGGTTCAATATTTATTGAAAATATTGCTCCAACATCTTCTGTAAGTTTTGCTAACCATCCCATATCAATATTTGATGGGTAATGAACTATTGTATATATTTTTGAGAATCTATCTCCTAAATATAGCTTGTTTTTATCAAATTTTAGTCCGACCTATTGGTGTTATTAAATCAATTAATTCATAATTATTCTGTATTTTTTGTTTCATTTGAATTTACTTCTGCAAGAGCTTCCTCAACTCTTCGCTTTGCAATCTCATAGTATTTTTTATCTATTTCAAAGCCTATAAATTTTCTATTTGTATTTATTGCTCCTACAAGCGTTGTGCCACTTCCACAGTAGCAATCTAAAACAACATCTCCTTCCATACTGGAATTTATTATTAAGTTTTCTATAAGAGGTAGTGGTTTTATTGTGGGGTGTTTCCATCTCTTTTTATCAACTTGATTTACTCCTGAAATGTAATACTTTCTTTTAGTATGATAATTACCATACAGCTTAACTCCCTTTTCTCTTGCAAATACTACATATTCTGTATCAGGCAAATAATTATTATTTATTAGTGGACTAGGATTCATCTTATGCCAAGTTAATATTTCATAATTGCAGTCCTTTTTTATAAAGTAATCTAATAGATCTTTTACTTGCCTTTTGCTGCAGAAAATATATATATTTATTTTTTTCATTTTTTGCACTAACAAATCTAATACTTTTAAATCAAATCCATCCTTCAATCCTATAAGCTCATTTGCATAATTATTAAATGTAGTAGTCTTTTTTACTTTTGTTATGTTTAATAAGTATGGTGGATCTATAATTACTAGATCTATACTCTTATCATCTAATAGTTTTAGTCCTTCCATGCAATCCATATTATATATTTCATTTGTATTTAACATTAAGCTCCTTTTCTTTTAATTTTGACAATATTATCTGTATAATCTGTCCCCTCCGTTCTAGCGAATTCAGGTATTGTAAAACTTTTTATTAAAAGAATTATATCTCTTTCCTCTAAAATTTCACTTTTTAATCCACAATTTTTTAGTCTTCCTACCCAGTTATTCGCTCTTTTATTTAATTCAATTTCTATATTATCTTTATTTGAATCATAAAACATAATATAAAACTCATTTTCTATTATGTTTTTGTTTTCTATCATCTCTGTTGTGCTTATAATCCTATTATTTATTATTTCTATACAGGTATCATCTGTAAGTTTATTTCTTAATTCTTCTTGCTCTCTGATATAGTCTGAAATGTCAACTGCTCTTGGAACAACTATAATTTTATAAGGATATTGTTCATTGCTAAATTCTATACTAGAAGAATCCATTTTTGTTTCTAATTCCTTATCAGATAATAGTTCTATATTCATAGGATTTACTTTAATAAAAGAAATTACCTGTTCATCTAGTGTGTACAAGTAATTTTCCTTTATATTCTTAATATTTAAAAATTCATTTAAACTTTGAGTATTTTTATTTCTTTGAAATAGTTTTATTATTAAAATCACCTCTTTCATATCTATATTCTTTTTGCATAAACTCATATTTTACTATATTTTTTATCATATCAGCCATTGAAAAATTGTTATTTCCTTTGACAAGAGATATAACTGCAACAACTATTGCACCAATTACTAATAGCGTTGATATTATAGTTTGATTTGTTATTTTATATACTATATATGCAATTACTCCTGCAATAGCTCCTATAATTAAGGTTTTAATCAATTCCTCCATACCAAAACCAACAAAGAATTCAGTTTTTAATCTTATCTGTCTAGGTATTTTTACTTGCACTTTATCTTGTGCCACCGACCTCCACCTCCTCCTGAAGATCTATTGCCTCCACCTTCATACATCATTCCACCATTGCCTTCACTTGCTTTAAGTTTTTGATATTGTGGATAGGTAGTATCTCTTGGAAATATCATTCCATCACTATCTCTATAATATTTTATATCTGCAAAATAGCCTTTGAATGTTCCTTGCGATTCAGAAAATAGCCTTAAAAAACTTACATTTTCAACAACCTTTCCTGTACTATATAAACCAAATGATGTTACATTATCAAGTGAATCATTATCAGTTAGTGCTCCTATTTTCATATTCGTATCAGTAACAACATACCATTTACCATCAATATTTATAGTTTCACGATTTTGACAATCTTTATCTTTCAATTCTGCAATTGTAGTTTTTGATACTGTTTCATCTACTATTTGCATATTGTCTCCATAATAATTTTTAGGAATGTCTATAAGAGAAAATGATAATGTTATTAAAACTGTTGCAATTAGTAAATGTTTAGTATATTTAATATATTTTTCTTTATATTCAGGTTCAACTGCAATTTTTATCATAAACACAATAAAAGTTATTCCTGCAATTGAAACTCCTATTATTTTTAATACATTAATTATTGCTTTTAATGTTTCCATTTTCTAATGCTTTCTCGGTATCAATGCTCTCATTGATCTCGCTGTATTTCCCATCGCATTAATTGGACTTGCTGATGGTTTAATCATATATCTACTCATAATCATTGGTGTATTTACTGCTACAACTGCTATTGCAATACCATAAATTAATTTGTTCATAAGTAATGTTGCAATCGATAGATTTAATAATGATAATTGAACTACTACTGTAAATGCTGTCATAAGAAAACTTCTAATGTATTCAGGAAATACTCCATTATCACTATTCAAGAGTCCTATACTTGCAAATGGGATTGCAATTCTCATAACCAATAATTCTATACCCTTCATAATAAATTGGCAAATTAGTATTAACCAACATATTAATAAAACTAGACAAGCAACTGCTGTAAATATTCCTCCCTGTATATTATTAGAAAGTGCCTCTGCTAAATTTACACTATCTACTTGCATTACATTAAGTATTGAATTTAAAAATTCTCCAACTACACCAACACCTATTGTATATATTTCTTTAAAACAAATCATTACAATAATTGCTTTTAGCATTCCAATTACTAATTGAATTGGATTTTGTTCATTATCTCCATCTTTTAACAAGAAGTATATTTTTATTGCTTTTACAATAAACACAATTACTAACAAATATATTGCATAATCTACGACAACTTTATATATATCATTAAAATTTATTTTATACTGTTTTAAGATTTGTCCTTCAGGTATATACATAAGTTCTCGTTCAATAAAAAACACTAAATTCAACATACTATTAAATATTGAATTTAATGTTGATTCTGCACCTCCAATAAACTTTTGTATGAGTTCTACAAGCATATCAGCCATATTCTCACCTACTTTATATTAACAAAGTCTTACTTTGTATTTACTTGTAAAATCCCAAAATAGTGTCTATTAGAGCCAAGCCACAGGTTATTAAAACCATACATATTAAAGTAGTTTTTATATTTTGAATATTTCTTCTCCTTTCTCCTTCATCATTTGTTTTTAAACAATAAACATAGTATATGAAATATCCTCCACACACAGTTATACCAATACCAGTCAACCACGAAATAATTGCATTAACAAGACTTTGTGTTCCTGTTACCAATTTTGTACTTTCAAGTGATGTAGCAAACACCCCTTTAAACATTAGTGCTGAAAATAAAAATACTACCCAAGCTAAAACTTTTGCTGTAATTCTTAATACCTTTTTAAATTTTTTCATTTACCTTTTAAATTCTTTCTGAAGTTATCCTGAATAACTTCTACCTTCATTCTAGGCACTTCTTCTTCTGTTTGTTTATCCCAAATATTCCAAATTTTAATTGGTTTTATTGGTCTTTCTACTCTTGCGTTTTCCCTATCAATTCTTAATTTTTGATTATGCTCTTTACTTCCCATACCATTTATTTTATTAAAATACATTTTTGAAATATCAGGTATTGTTGTTATTGCAGGTGGTTTTCCTGATACCATAACCAATGCATAAGGATTTTCTATCATTAAGACTTCATCTGGTGTGAGCAATTTTCTTGAAATTAAACTCATACTACTACTTGATTTATCATACTTACTGTTTGAATTACTACTTTCTCCATAGCTTTGTGCTGTATATGTACCAAGCCTTTCTGAAATTTTATTTGCTGTTTCTATATTACCTGTTTTTAAATACATTAGCATACAGTTATCTATAATACTTTGTGCTCCTTCTTTTCCGTACTTTTCTTCTATTTGAGAAAGTAATGATTGCAAACATAAGAAAAATCTAATATTTCTACCTCTTGCAACTGTTAGCATTGCTTGAAATGAATCTATTTTTGTAAAGTTTGCAAATTCATCTAGTATAAAGTTCATTCTGTTTTTTAACTCTCCACCCGTTTGTCTACTTTGTTCAACAAGTGATGTATATAATTGCTTAACTAAAATACTACCAAGTCTATGGTAAGTATCTCTATCATCAGGTAGCAAAATATATATTGCTGTTTTTTTATTACCAAAATTATTAATATCAAAATCGGATGTTTGAATATTATTTGCAACATATTCATCTACAAACATTTGAAGTGTAGATAGTGCAACAGCAACAAAACTTGCTCTTGTTTTCTGTGGTGCTGTACCGTGCTATTGCAAAGAATTTTTTAATTGGATCGTTTGCCTCTTTTTTAGCCATATATTCATCTATTGGCATCTTACCATTTCTTTCTTTAAACATTTCTGCAACAAAGTAATATGCATTAGGTAATGTTTGATATTCTCTTCTTCCTTTATTTTCTAATACAACAGCCATAATTGCTGTTTTTATTACACTCATTTCACCATTTTTCCATATAGGTTCTGTTTTCTCATTTTTTTCAACTAATATATTTACTAAATCATTTATCAAACTTTCTGCTAATGGTATATTGTCTTGCTCTACTGCATTTATGATTATATCTAAATAGTTATATTTATTACTTTTTAAAAAATTGATGTAATCTATTGCAATTACATCATATCCTATCTTTTTTAAATTTTCTGCTGTATATAAATATAACTCTCCCTTAACATCTGATATACACATATTTTCTCCTGCTAATCCAAGCATTGTTATTGTTGGAATTATAACTGACCTACTTTTTCCTGATCCTGTGCTACCAACTAATAAAGTGTGCAAGTTTTCATTTATATAATAAATCTTATCTAAATTACCATCTCTTTCAAAATGCGTTACTATACCTGCAGATTTTAAACATACTTGATTATACTCTTTTGTTCTATCTATTACATTACAACCAAATACTTTATTAAAATCTTTTTTATTTAACCACCAACCTGTGCCATATTGTCCCTGTCCAATGGGCTTTGGCACTTTTATTTTTGGTGTTAGCTCTACTTGTTCACTATAATATATATTTTTATTTCTATTAGAAAATAGTAATAAAAAAGAGGCTACTATCAGTTCTATTATACAGAACATTGTTAGCACTCTTGAATCATTTACTAATGTATTTATTATTGTTTTAATATTTATCTGTAACAAGCTATTAAAATTATTACTCAATATTAAGTGTAAGCTAACTGAAAAATATGCAGATATCCATATACTTAATATAAGGGCAATAATTAATAAAATTCTTCTACTAATTTTTATTCTCCTGTTCTTTTCAATTCACTAATTGAATTTTCCCTTTCACATTAAAATAAGAGTAGATTTACTACTCTATAATATATTTTAACTATTTTCATTTGGGATAATTTATTAGTCGCAACCACCCAAGAGCGACACATATTTGTCTAATGAAATAATTTATTAATCGCACCACCTAAGAGCGATACATATTTTCTCAATATAGTTTTATATCTCCAACTCTGATAAATCATTATCATTTGTTGCTTTACTTATTGTTTCTAATAAAGAATGTTGTTTGCCAATATTTGTTACATCAATTTGTTTAACGCAATTCTTTAACCATTTTAATTCTATAGACATACTTTGAATGATTGCGAAAACCTTACCATCATTTAGAGAATCCTTTGAGATATAGCCTGATCCCTGCCTATGTTCAAAATTGTTCTTTTCTAGAAATCTCTTTATTTCTACATATGCCGTTGGAGAATGTTTTCCTGTGTTTTCTTCATATTTTTTAGTATCTAAATCAAAGTTCAATGCTTTCCTCATTTATATATTACTCCCTTTTAAGCATTTACTGCTTTCACTTCATAATAACTCTGTAAACAATCTTCTTTTTGTAGTCCTAATCCATCACCCTCGTCTACATACCAATACCATTCTTTAATAACCTTTAAAAACCAACTTGTATATGGGAATTTTGCTGTTTCTCCAAAAGCATTCCAATCTTCTTCTTGCCCTTCAAAAACTCCTTTTTCCGTTTCAACAATTGTATTACTTTTATAACTATTAAAGTGTTTTCTAATTACATTTAAGCATTGTTCCTCTGTATAACCTGATTTTTTTAATTTATTTTCATCAAATATAAATTCCATCTTCATAGCTTTTTATTTCCTTTCCATATATATTATACTATATATCCCAAAATAGAAAATATTATTTTTATTATTTTAAATCTTTTTTATATTGCCTATTCAACTATTTACATTTTACCATATTTTGTTTTTTTGTTCAATATTTTATTCAAATTCTTCTTCATCTTCTAAAATATACTCTGCATAATGTTCGATTTTATCTAATGTTTCTTGTAATCTATCATATTTGTCTATCATTCTAATTTGCTCTTCGTTGTATGGAAATATTTCTTTCTCTCCTTCTAATTTACCATTATCTCTCCAAATATTTCTTAATTCTATGCCACCTAAAATTGTTCCTGCAACCATAATACTTGAAAATCTACCTTTTATATTATCTTCTTTGAAAATTTCTACTAATTTCTTATCATTTATTGTATTTTTCTCAAAATCAATTCTAAGTTTTTGCATCTGTTCATATATTTCATCGCAAATTTTTCCTAATTCTTTTCTTGATGTAATCTCCTGCTCTTTTACATTAACTTCAACTTGTCTTTGCTTTATTGTTGTGTTTTCAATATCTTCCTTTACTATTTCAAAGGCTCTTTCTTTATCACATCCATTTTTAATATACTCATCATATTGCAAATAAACAAACCTTAAATCCATAAATAGTTTATTGTACAGATACCCTCTTTCCTTTTCTTCATAGCAAAATACCGTTAATTTATTTGCATCTGGTAATAGTTTAGCAAGTTTTTCAGCCTCTTCTATTGAATATCATTTTATTAAAAACTGGCATACTGGAAAAATATTCTGTTTTAAATATTGTGATTTATTTAGATATAATTTATTATATAAATATTCTAAATTTTTGTATGAGAGTTTATCTTTATTTACCATATCTGTTAGATAATCGTTTAAATTTGTAAAATAATCGTTATTATGCATTAAATTTAATAATAATTTTGTTTTTATATCCACATATTCTCCTAAATTTCATCTTCCCACTCAAAAGATGATGCATTTCTTTTTGATCGTGCAAGTTCCTTCTTTGCTTGTTTTGATAACTGCTTTTTATAATTTAATTCATAATTTCTATTTAATTTATTTTGATTTTCTGCTAAAAAATATAATGCAGTTAATATTCTATCCGTCAAATCTCTACTATCATTATTATATTTTATATAAGTATATGGTTCACTTGTATTTAACCACTTTCTCTCTATATCTAGTATTTGATTTCCTATTAATTTTATTACTTCTTCTTGTGCCTCTTCTTTTGCTTTAGCCATTGCTTGTTCTAGCTTTTCTTTATTAGAATATTTGAATTCCTCCAATTTTTGTTTTGCTTTTATATATTTTTCAATCTCAATTTTGCATTGTACAGATGAATCTATAATCGTATTTGAAATATTATTAAGTTTATTTATAATATCAGGATACTTCATTAAATATTGATACTTTATACTTCCTGTTGTTTGTTTTAAATCTTTTTTTAAATCTATAAGTAAATCAACAATATTCTTGACTTCTGAATCTTTTAGTAATGCCCTTATTTTTCTTGACTGATTATAATTTTTTTCATAATTTAATAATTCTTGTATTAGCTTTTCATTTGAAGTTACTTTTTTCAATTCATTTAATATGTAATTTTCTGATGTAATATTTTTCTTTACTAAATCTTTTTCTTGATATATTAGTAGTAAATCTTCTCGAAAAACATCATTTGTAAACTCATTTCTTAATTTATTAATTTCTTTATATTTTACAAAATAATTTATTTTTTGCTTTTTACTCCATACAAAGAATTGAAAGTGTGGATGTCCTTCCTCAATGTGTACTGCACCTAAATACTGTATATCTTCTAATTTTATATTCATCTTTTTTGCAATACTCGGTAGTCTATTCTCCAAAAGATTTTTCCATTTATCTTGTTCATAATATCCTAATCGCTCTGCATCATATTCTCGAAGTGAAATATATCCTCTATATATTGGTACTCTATTTTTTGCTAATTCATCAATATAATTAATAATAGGTTCAATATTTTCTTCATTTTGTATATTTGGAAACTCTTTGACTATTCCGAATAATCCATGTGATGTATTCGGATTTTTCAAAACATATTTACTATTAGCAATATAATCTGTGTAGCCTTTATGCTTAAAATATGTTGTCCTTTTATTTGGATTATATGCTTGGAATATAAATATCAAATTACTCATTTCTATAAATCCCACCTATATTATAGAAGTCTATTAGTTCCTCTTTTGAAACATCTTCTACTTTTCTACTAACAAAATAATTGGATTTTTCTCTCGCACTTTTTAATATTTCTATATACTCTTTATGAAGTTCATCTCCTAAAATTCTTTTTAAAACTTCTCCTAATGCATATGTATTTATTGCACTTATTCTAACATTATTTGCATATAATTTTCTCTGTGATTTAATAAATCCATCTAATTTATATCCTATACATTTATCTATTTCTTGGAGAATTGTTTCTAAATTATCTTTATATAATTGTAAATTCAACTCCTTATCTATACCTGCTCTTATTAGATCTGATGCAGTAGAATATGAACTTTTGGCTACCACATTATATATCATTTCTTTTTTGCTCTTTGGTATTTTCACAACCATTTTTACATACTCTTCTTTGTCTTTCTTACTCAATATTTCCTCCTGTTCTTCCCCTATATTTAGTTCAAAATTGCCTCATAGCAATTTTGCAGGAACAGGGAGTCACCCAGACTCCCCAAAACTGCCTAAAAGCGTGGCTTTTAGCTGGATTGCAATTTTTTAAGTGGGTGCATTTTAGTCACCCACTTAAACTGGTTATTTTATTCAAATTCTTCCTCATCTGCTAGACCTGCCTCATCAGTAATTTCAACATATTCTCCTATAATGTTTAATGCCTCATCATAACTTTTGGATGAAGTTATTCTATCAATCATTTCTTTTGCTTCTTCCTTCATATTATATTTTTTTAGAGTTCTTGATGCTATTCCCATTAGATTAAATATGTTTCCATCTTGTCCTATTAATGCACATTTTGGTTTTATTTTTTCTCTTTCTCTCCTCAAATTATTATCAACTATATCATCAAACCATCTACACCCCATTTCAAATCTTGGTAGTATAATATTATCAAGATTCTTTATATCTTTGGTATGTATAGATATAATTTGAAATCCAGCAGGATATTTATTATCACCTGTCAAATGATATTGTTCGTTCATAATTTCTCCTGATATAGTGTATATAGTTAATGGATCTGATAATTTCGAATAATCTTTTATCCAATTTATAAAAGCATTTATATTAGCATCATCATCAAATAAACCTTCTTTTGTAAATGCAGAACAATTGTATAATTCATCTAATTGTTCTTTTGTAGTTACCTCCTCTTTAATAAACATTAGCTCACCTCCATTACTCAAATTCTTCCTCATTATTTTGTTCTATTTCTAAACATTCTTTCTTCATTAAATATCCAGTATCAGTAAATCTTCCACTATATACACAACCATTTCGAGAATATTCTTCTGCTAATTTTTCATAATTAATATAATCTGATAGAGTAGAAACATCGTCAAAATGTCCTGTTTCATTTACTAAAAATTCTCCCATTTCTTTTAGATTTTTTACATCAGGTAATAATTCATAATTTTTAATCTCATCTGTTAATTTTATTATTTCTTTCAAAGAAGAAATATCTGTTTCTTTGCATTCTAATAATGCAGTAAACTTTTCAATTTGAGAATTATTTAACTTTTGAATCCTTATACTTAATTCTTGTACATCTGACAATGATATTTCTTTTTCCCTAAAATTCAATCTATTTATTATTCTTTCCATTGTTAATGTTAAATAGGTATCAGATTTTGGATATAAGTTCAACATATAGCATTCTAAAATTCCTATATTACTATTATCTTTTATTTCTAATAAGTCCATTTTTTCCTGCAACTTTTTTTCTGATGTTGGAAATAATATCTCTACTTTTTTACATGAACAATCTTTTTTATATATTTGCTTATTAGTTACTAATAATCTTATTCTATATTCTTTTTTTACTCTTCCAACTATCAAGTCGTTTTCTAACATAAGTTTTGTATTTAGCAATACTCCATTTGAACAAAACTTATATTTGATATTATTAATAGTTAAAAATTTTTCTCCCAATCTTTCAATATCAATAAATTCATATAAATATACTGGTGTATCAAAATCAGGTAAGTTCTCTAAAATATATTTTCCTAATTCCTTATTATTATGAACTTCTATAAGCTGATAATCTTCTATATTAGATATTAGTTCTATTAGTTCATCAATAGTATTTATTTTATAATTATTAATTTCTAAATAAGAATCTATTATCTTATAATCGTACTCCTGTAATTCACTTAAGATTTTTTCTATTTTATTAATTGTACCTATTTCTATTGATTTATTCTGATTTATTAAATAGTCATTTACACATTTGTTCAATAGTTTATATTCTTTTCCATCTCTTTCAAACTTTACACTTGTATTTAGATTTTCCACTTTTATATTTCCCCTTTTTTAATTCTCTCGCACGAGAATCGATCGTGTGGCACTTTTATTTTTTATTGGAGTAGTTTTACCTTTAAAAATTACTCCAATTCTTCCTCTTCTTGCTCTATCAATTCATCTACAAGTTTTATTTTTTCTTGTGTTTTTTTCCACTCCTTAACATATTGTTTTTTAGGAGTATTCATCAAATAATCTGATGAATAGCACAAAAGATTATGATTTAACATATCTTTAAATTCTGTTAATAAGTCTACTTTATTCAAATTCTTCCTCCTCTTCTCGTTCCTTATTTAAAACCTCTTTTAATAAACGGTTAGTTACTTTTATTGTTTGTTCATTAAATAATCTTTGCCAAGAACATTCTTTTCTAGACCAATGAAAGCCATTATGTTTTAAGTGGTTTCTTATTTCTTCATCTGGAATATTATCAAATATTATTTGAATTCTATTTATTTCTTTGTTCTGCACAATCTTTCCACCACAAAACTTTCTTTCTCCAAATTCGATATTTTCTAGTCTTTCTAATGATTGAATTCTTCTTTTTATTTCTCTAATTCTTGCTCCAATATTTTGTAATTGCCAAGTTGAATGATTTTCATCTGCCTTTATAAGTTCTCTTTGTTTTTCCAAATATTCTAATTTATCTTTTAGTTTTTCAATTGCATTTGGATCATCATTATAAATTACTTGAGTGTTTTCTATATTTTTAGCTTTATCTTCATAATATTTACTTTTGCTGTCTTCTTTAATAGAATTCCTTATATCATTATGAGCCTTCTCTATTAGTCTTCTATGTTTCTTTTCTGAATGATGTCCTACTAATATTGGTTGTCCGTGGTGTAATTGCTAAAATTCTATTTGCATTTGAATTCATATACTGCTGTGATTTTTCTTTTGCTTTTTGTGCCATTTGTTCATATCTTAATCTTCGTTCTTCTTTTCTTTCTTCATAGTCTGATCTTCCTCCCATTTTTTATCACTCTCCCTTCCTAAAATTAAACAACAATGTAAAAATAGTGTTATTGTTCCTCCAAACATTGCACCACCAATAAATGTCAATAAATACATATCATCTTTTCCTTTCCAATAAAAAAAGACTTCTGTAAGTTGTGTGATTTTAACTCTTCTTCACTCTTCTTACAAGTCTTATTCAAATTCTTCCTCTTTTTCTATATTTTGTTGATATTTTGCTACTCCTAATGGATCATATTCTTTTAATTTTTCTACATCAAAAACAACCATATCATACATTCCCATATTATAATTGACTGTAGCTATTACTTCTTTAATAATCCCTTTTTTAATCAGAGCATTTTCAAGTCCTAAATCTTTATTAATAGGTTGTATAAAACCTTCGTTTTTATCTATTGAATACCCTGATAAATTAATCGTAATATCTCCATATAATTCATCTTTTGTATAAGCTATTATTGCTATATTTCTGTTGTTTCTATATTGTCCCACTTCTAGAAACAATTCTTCATTTTTAAATTTCAAAGACTTTCTATCCATATTTACCTCACTTATATTTCAATTTTCTCATATTTGTCGTAATTCTTCCCAACTAAATTCTTCTCTTCCGAAATGACCATAATTTGTAGTTCTAGCATATATAGGCTTTTTCAAATCCAAATACTTTATTATTCCATTAGGTGTTAAATCAAATGCTTCTTTTATTATCTTAATAATATCGCATTCTGGAAGTTTATTTGTACCAAAGCAATCAATGTATAATGAAAGTGGCTTTGCTATTCCAATACCATATGATGCTTGAATTTCGCACTTTCTTGCTAAACCATTAGCAACAATATTTTTTGTTATATGTCTTAACATATATGCAACAGATCTATCAACTTTTGTTGCATCTTTTCCTGAAAAAGCTCCTCCACCGTGATGAGCATAACCTCCATAAGTATCAACTATAATTTTTCTACCTGTAAGTCCAGTATCTGCAACTGCACCACCAATAATAAATTTCCCTGTTGGATTTATTAGGAATTTTGTTTGATAATCAATCATGTCTTCATCAACTGTTGGTTTTATTACTTTTTCTATAATATCATTTTCTAACTCCTCAATAGAAATATCTTCTTGATGTTGGGTTGAAACTAATATCGTATCAATTCGCAATGGGAAGTCATTTATATATTCTACTGTTACTTGTACTTTTCCATCTGACCTTAAGTATGGAATAATGCCTTCTTTTCTAACTTTCGTTAATTGCATTGCTAACTTGTGAGCTGTATCTATTGCATAAGGCATTAGATTTTCTGTTTCTAAACAAGCATAACCAAACATTATTCCTTGATCACCTGCACCTCCTGTATCAACTCCCATTGCTATATCTCTGCTCTGCTTTGTTATGTTGATATCTATGTCGCAAGTTCTGTAATCCATATTATATTTAGCATCATCATAGCCTACTTCTTTTAATTTTTCTCTTACAATGCTTTCAACATCTAAAATTGCATTTGATGTTATTTGTCCTGCTACTGTTACTTTTCCATTAGAAATAAAAGTCTCAACAGCAACTCTTGAATTTTCATCTTGTTCTAAACAAGCATCTAAAATACTATCAGAAATCAAGTCACACACTTTATCAGGATGCCCCTCTGTTACACTTTCTGATGTTAAAAAATATCTTTTATAATTCATTTTAAATTTTCCTTTCTTTCGCACCACAATCGATTTTGTGGCTTTTAAAATACTAGTATGGAATACTATCCCAATTAAATTCTTTCATTCTATATTTTTTTACTTCTCTTGTATAAATCATAAATACCTTTTCTTTACTAAATTTTGTAAGATATTTTAAAAAAGATAATAGCTCTTGTATTATCTTTTGCTTATATTTAGTTCCTATATCTGAATATTCCAAATATTCATTATCTACATAGATAGATGCAATTCCATCTATCAAAATGTTATATAAAACCTTTTTCTCATAAATACTAAACTCATCAAATTCTTTGATTGCAGTTTTTGTATTATAATTAATAAATAATAATAACAATGAAGATATACTTTTTACAACTTCTTTATCAACAACTTCAAAATCATGTAAATAAATCAAATTATCTGCTAATATATTTACTAGTATAATTTTTGTATCTTCAGACATTTTATTATAATAATTTTTTATTTTTATATTTTCCAAACCATCACCTCTTCCTTTTAAGCATTAAAAATAGGGAACTATAAGTTCCCCAATTGTAGTATATGATATTAACTTTTGTGTTTATATGATTAACTCTTTATTTTAATCGTATACACACAATTAACAAAATTATTATGTATTTTTATTTTTTTTATTTAATAATTTTACTTGAAATATAGGCATTTTCTTGATGTTGTGTTTATATGAACTACACACCTGCTTTTGTAGACACTTTAGTTACACATTTTAAAGATACCGGTAGAAATCCAAGTTATTATGATGGAATATTTTCTGGTGATTTAGGCTATATCGGTAAAGAAATTTCAATAGAACTGTGCCAAGCTAAAGGTTATAACATTAAAAATAATTATAATGATTGTGGAGTAATGATTTTTGATAAGGAAAACCAAGATACTCATTCTGGAGGTTCTGGTTGTGCTTGTTGTGCTAGTGTATTTTCTGGCTATCTATTCAATCAATTAAAGCAAAAGAAACTAAAAAAAATTCTTTTAATTGCAACAGGTGCGCTTACAAACGCAACCTCTTCACAACAAGGCGAATCAATTCCTGGAATTGCACATGCGATTTCTATAGAGATTTAAACAAATTACAATTTATAGAAAGGATGTAATATAAATGCAAGATTTTTTTAATAATTTAAATTGGGTTATGCTTTTAAAAGCTTTTGTTGTTGGAGGATTAATTTGTATTATTGGTCAAATTTTAATTGATAAAACAAAGCTGACACCAGCAAGAATTTTAGTTATATTTGTAACAAGCGGTGCAATTCTACGGAGGATTAGGAATATATCAACATTTAGTCGATTTTGCAGGTGCAGGTGCAACTGTTCCTTTAACTGGTTTTGGAAACTTATTAGCAAAAGGAGCTATTGAAAAAGTTCAACAAAACGGACTAGTTGGCGCCTTTACCGGTGGTACTGCCGCAGCCGCTGGTGGAATTGCCGCAGCAATATTCTTTGGCTATATTGCTTCTCTGGTTTCAAAACCAAAAATGAAAAAACAATAATAAGAAAAGTGGCATTGCCACACTTTTCTTCTCGCCGATTTGAGTTTCCGAATAAAATGAGGAAATCTCAAAGGCAATAGCGATTATAGCATTTTTATTGAATAGGAAAATCTTCGATTTTTCCTATTTAATAAAAAAAGAATTGAATTCATTTTCAATTCTTTCCTTTTATTGTTTTAATTCAAATTATGCTTTTTTTGCTATTTCTGCAATTTCAGTAAATGCTTTAGGATCATTTACAGCTAAATCAGCTAACATTTTTCTGTTTATTGTTACATTAGCTTTTTTTAGACCTGCTATTAATTTGCTATATGTTGTTCCGTTCATTCTAGCTGCTGCATTTATTCTTGCTATCCATAATTTTCTAAAATCACTTTTTTTATCTTTTCTTCCTACATATGCATAAGATAATGATTTTAAAACTGCTTGGTTTGCATTTCTAAATCTATAGCTTTTTGCTCCAAAATATCCTTTTGCTTGTTTTAATACTTTTTTATGTTTCTTTCTTGTTATTCTTGCTGTTTTTACTCTTGCCATTTTTTATTCACCTTCCTATTTTCTAATTTCCATATGGTAACATTTTTTTGATACCTGCTTCACATGTTTTATCTACATAAGCATTTGGTCTTCTTGACATTTTTTGTCTTTTTGTTTTTGTAGCTAATCTGTGTCTTGAGTTAGCTGATGTTCTTTTTACTTTTCCACTTGCTGTGTAAGAATATCTTTTTGATGCTGCTTTATTTGTTTTTAATTTTGGCATTTTTTATTCCTCCTTAATAATCTTTTATTTATTAATTGGTGCTAGTATTATAAACATGTTTTTTCCTTCTAACAAAGGTTTCTTTTCTAATGTTGATACCTCTGATAAACTTTCTACAAATTTATTTAATACCTGTTCACCAAGTTTTGCATAACTTAACTCTCTGCCTCTAAATCTTACTGTAATTTTAACTTTACTTCCATCCTCTAAGAATTTTTTAGCATTTTTTGTTTTAAAATTAAAATCATGTTCTTCTATATTTGGTGTAACTCTTATTTCTTTTACTTCAACAGTTTTTTGCTTTTTCTTAGATTCCTTTTCTCTTTTTGATTGTTCAAACTTGTATTTTCCGTAATCCATTAATTTACAAACTGGGTTTTCAGGATTTGATGACACTAGTACTAAATCTAAATCTTTACCTTCTGCTAAATCAATAGCCTCATGTGTATTCATTTTTCCTAGTTTGTTTCCTTGTTCATCAATAACTTGAACTTCTCTAAATCTAATTTGCTCATTAATTAATTGATCTTGTTTTATATTGTTCACCTCCAAACAAATAAAAATCTTCGTCTTGCTTTGTTTAATATTTTTAACAAATGAAAAAACTTGTTCCAAAAGAACAAGTTACCCACAATACTTAAATTTATTTAACTTAAATATTAACCTTTTTCCATACTAGATAAGGTGAGAAGGGTTACTTCTTCTTTACGACTTAATAATAATACAGTATTTTTTTAAAAATGTCAAGGTTTTTATTGACTTTTTATTGACTTTTTTTTATTTATATATTAAAATAGTTGAGTATGAATATTTGTAGTAATATGTTTTTAACCTATTACCCGGTAGTTAATAATATATTTTACAATATAATCTTTAAAATATGATAGGAGGAACAGTTTCTAATGAATAATACAACATATATGGCAAAAAATAATGAAGTTGAAAGCAAATGGTATATAATAGACGCTAGTCAAAAACCATTAGGTAGAGTAGCTGCTGAAGCTGCAAAATTATTAAGAGGAAAACACAAACCAACATTTACACCTAACCAAGATACAGGTGATCATGTTATAATATTAAACTGCAAAGATGTAATTTTAACAGGAAAAAAATTAGATCAAAAAGTATATAGACATCATTCAGGATATATTGGAGGAATGAAAGAAATTTCTGCAAAAGATATGCTTTCTAATAATCCAGAAAAAGCAATGATGCTTGCAATTAAAGGAATGCTTCCACATAATAGATTAGGAAGAAAAATGATTAACAAAGTAAGAATATATGCAGGAGCAGAACATGAAAATCAAGCTCAAAAACCTGAAATTTGGGAGGTAAAATAATATGGCAACAAAAAAAGAAAAAATATCATTCTATGGAACAGGTAGAAGAAAAAAATCAATTGCAAGAGTTAGATTAGTAAATGGTAATGGTAATATTACTGTAAACAACAAACCACTTGATGAATTCTTTGGTATTGAAACTTTGAAAGTTATAGTAAAACAACCATTAGTTACAACAAACTCTTTAGATAAATTTGATGTAATTGCAAAAGTAACAGGTGGAGGAATAAGTGGTCAAGCAGGTGCTGTAAGACATGGTATAGCAAGAGCACTTGTAGAAGCTAACAGCGAATACAGACCAGCTTTAAAATCTGCTGGATTCTTAACAAGAGATGCAAGAATGAAAGAACGTAAAAAATACGGACTTAAAAAAGCAAGAAAGGCACCTCAATTCTCAAAGAGATAGACAAATCAATATATTTCAAAACCTCGGAAATAAAATTTCCGAGGTTTTTTGTGGGTAGGTGAAAAATATTCAAACCATAGATATATTTTTTATTAATTCTATTTTACATATATAAATGACTGTGGTGCCATTTTCAATCCATAATCCTTTAATGTTTTAGGATGCTCATATTTAATAATAGATGTTAATTGATATGCTATAGCTTTCTTTCTCCCCTTATAGTATTTTTTAAAAAATTCTAAATTTATTCCCGATTCATTTTGTGTAATTTTCCATATTTCCTCCGGAGTATCTTCTAGTATCTTTTTCACTTCAGCCTCTCCAACCACTTGCATTATAGGTGCAGTAGAATAAATTATTATTTTATCTACTTTTTCTTTACATTTTATTTTTCTATATTCATACTTTTTGTTCCCATTAAATATATTTTCAACGTGTTCTGGATTAATCGATAACAAAATTTTACACATTTTTTTCACACCTTACCTATTTTTTTCTTTAGTATTCTATCATTATTTTATAAATATTGTATTACAACTTTATTAATATATTATTACTTTTTCTTTACAATGTGCTTACTTAAAATAGTATGAATCTTTTTCATTTCTATTTATAAGCTCCTTTATTTTTTCTCCATCTATTTCTGTTATGCTTTGTATAGCCCCATTAATTATATTCCATTTTCTCAGTTCTTTATAGGCAATTTCTTTGTTAAATGTCATATAATGTTTAAACATAATTACTAAGCTGTTTAAGTCAACATTGTTTTGCAATTCTCTTTCTGAATATGCTGTTCTTTTTCTTACCAAATTTACTATCTCTTCGCTCTTTTTAAAATCAGAAAACACTGTATCTACTATTCCAGCACAAGTTATAGCTTTTTCTTTTTGTGAAGCATAAAATAATAAAACATCTCCTGATTGAATTTTTTTTATGTTTGAGTTTGAAATATATGCTTTTCTAATTGCATTGGATTCTGTATTGATTCCTTCATAATCATTAATTGAATATTGCAAATTTTTAATTGCTTCTGGGAAAAGGAGCCTATGATAAATTGGTTGTATCGGCACAATAAAAACTTTTCGTTTTTCTATGTTTACAAATGGATATGACTCTTTATCCTTCATGCTTTTTACTAGAACATACTCTTTGCTACTTTCTTTTCTTTTATCAGGAGTTTGTTTATAAGTATAATATTTGAATCCATATTCCTTAAATAAATCTATTAAAAAATTGTATTTTGGAAAGACTGTAACATATATTTCTTCTACCTTTTCTTTTATTGCATTTTCAACTATTATCTTTATAAAAGTTTCTCCTATCCTCTTTCCAGTGTCATCAACTTTAAAAGTCGAAACTTTTAACCTTCTTTTTTTTGAAAACTTCTTTTCAAATTCTTCATATTCTTCACCCTTTTCTTCTATTTTTAGCATCAAAAATGCAGTTACTTCATTTTTTTGATTTCTTACTATATATGCTTTTTCCCCTTCTCGCTGTTTTCTTTCAAACCACTTATCAAATTCAAAATAGTCCTTTTTTAAGCTGTTGAAAAATGGGTCTTCTAGTTGAACCCTATAAAGTTCTTCTTTTTTTATGAAAACTGGAACTAAAATTTCTTTCATCTCTTGCTTTTCAAATTTTTCAATTGCTTCTTTTATATTAAGAACCCTATCACCAAGCCCTATCCTTATTCCTTTACCTTTTAATTTATTATCATTTGTAACAAAATATGATACACAATTTTGTTTCACCGCAAATAGCAATTCATTATCTATTTTGTCATTTTCATTTTTATATCCTAACATGCTTTGAAAAGCTTCTGATGCTCTAGGTGGATTGTTTATTTGTTTATATACTCTTATTTTAGATTGAAAAATATTCTTTCTATTCACGTCTTTAATTTTATTAGTTTCTAAAATTGAATCTGGATGTATTACAATTTTATAGTTAGATGAATCATACAATATTCTCGTTAATCTTGCCACATCTTTGTTTAAAATGTGATCATCTTCCAAGTATATTAACATGTTTGTATCTAAAAGTATTTTCTCTAACATACATCATACCCTTTCTTTCTATATTCTTCCAAAATTATACATTTTAAATTGTAAATTGTCAAGATTTTCCAAGAACATTTGTTTTTTTACATTAAATAATTATGGATAGACAAAATTGTCTACCCATAATTCCTTTTTTCTTTTCTATGCTGTTTTTAATTCTAATCTTAATTTGTCAGCTATCATTGCTATAAATTCGCTATTAGTTGGCTTACCTTTTGCTGCTGAAATTGTATATCCAAATATGTTTTCTACAGCATCAGCTTGTCCTCTTGCCCATGCTACTTCTATTGCATGACGTATTGCTCTTTCTACTCTACTTGGTGTTGTTTTGTATTTTTCTGCTATTTCTGGATATAGCCGATTTTTAAAATAATCTACCACTTGATTGGTTTTTGCTTTTAATATTTATAGGTTTATTTTAACTCACCTTTTGGATTAAAACAAGACCAATAAATGCTTGGCGGACTAATTATTTTAATCTATTATTTGTTGCCCTTAATTTTTATAAACTCAGATATATTATTTCTTTTTATTTGTTCTCTTAATGTATCTTTTTCCAAGCATAATAAATCCTCTATCTCTTCTCTATTTAAGCCCAATCCTCTCTTCGATAACTCTTGCATTAGTTCACTTTTACTTAATATCCCATTATCTAAAATAATTCTTATTGCTTTTTTAAATAACGTAGGTTCTTCTAATTCCAAAGTATCATCTAGTGGTTCATTGTTTCTCCATTTTAGTTGAGATATTTTTCTCATTAAATATTGATATTGATTTACAGTTAATATATTCAATTGATAAGCTCTAACAATCATTGCTGATATAGATACTCTCCATTTTTTCTTTAGTTCAATGTAAAAATTCAAATCTTTTTCGTATAATAAATCTTTTAAAAATTCATTTCTTGGCAATAAAAATGCCGCAGCAAAATAGTTTGCTTCATCTTCACGTTTTCTAAATTCCTCTTTAGACAATTCCTCTAAGTCACAATTCCAATCATGTAAAACAATATGTCCTAATTCATGAGCAGCATTAAATTGTCTTCTTGTAGCACTATTTTTATCATTGCCCAAAATTACGCAATAATAATCTTTATCATCATATTTTACCAATTGGCTAAAAGCATCTATGTTCTTTTTATCAGTTTTAAAAGAAGACATAATTATTCCATTTCGTTCCATCACATTAACAATATCAACTACTGGTTTTTCTTCCAGATTCCATTTTTCGCGCAGACTCATTGCTATACTCTCTATTTCCTTGTAATCATACCCTTTTTCATTATAATCACTTTTTATTATATTTAATTGTGGAAAATCCAAATATTCAGATAAGAATCTATACAATGATGCAACTATTTCTGTTTTCTTTTCTTCCATCATTCTATCTTTTTTATTAGCTGAAAGTAGAGCTCTAAAATATGTGTTTCCAACCTCTATATCATATGAATTTCTTTCATAAAAATAATGAACTGGAAATTTAAGAATTGCAGCTAGTTTAAATATAACATCTAAGCTAGGAGAAATTGAATTGTTCTCATTTTCAAATTGTGCTACTGCTTGTCTTGTTATTTTTATTTCATCAGCCAATTCGCCCATGCTCATTCCCCTATATATTCGTGCCTCTTTTAATTTATTTCCATTAAAAACATTATTCTTTTTCATATTTTCCTCCGAAACTATTCATCTTTTTCTTCTTTTTCTTTTTTCTTTGTATTTATAGGTAAATTATAATTTGATTTTATTTTTATTTCCAAATTATCTTTTTTATCTATTGTTGTATACTCTATATCAAATTTTGGTGTTATCAAATGTGACCAATCATCTACAGATGAAATATGTAAATATCTATCCACCAAGTATGTCTCAAAAGTAACTATTTCTCTATTTTCTTCTTCAAATACTATTATAGCAAATCTATTTACTTTATCTTTATATTCGCATAATAAATCTAAAACTTTATCAATTTTCTCTTCTTCAAACTCTTTGTCTGTATTGAATAATTCTATTTGATGTTTTGCGGATTCAACATTTTTATTATATGTTGCAAATGCATCTAAATAATGCGGTTTTTCCCTTTTATTTCTTTCGTTTTGTATTTTAAAGAAATTCTTCTTTCTAGTTATGCAATATAAAGTCCCTGTAATATTATCGTATAGCGTTGGTAATTCCCAGATATTTCTGTTTACAATTTTACATTTTAATCTTTTTGATTGCAATTTTAAATCTAAATTAGTGTTAATAAAATCCCATTTTATACTATGTATACAATTATATGATGATAATTGATTTTCTATTTTAAAATCTCTCACATCTTCTCTTATTCCGTTTTGAACTGCTTGAATTATTGACTTTTTTTCTGAATCACTTAATTCTTTTTCTAACATATAATACCCCCTCATAGTCTAAATTATTATAATTTAGTTATATTGTATTTTATATTTTATTTTTTGTCAAGTGTTTTTTATATTTTTTTATCTTTTGTCAAGTATTTATCATTATAGTTTTCAAGTGTAAAGCAATAAGTACAATTTACTATTTTATGTTTTTGTTTATAATTTGTCATCATCTAATATCTCATAATCCAGTTCTAATAGTGATTTAATATTTTCTATTTTGCATAGTTCCGCTTGTTCTGCTGGATAGCCTGAATACACATATACATTTATATTTTCATGTTCTGGTTTTACCAGTCTTGCCCTTCCAATTGATTGTTCCAATTCAGATGATATATCCCATAATTCTATTTTTCTTAACACTTCATCACTATATGTATAAAATAAAAATGTATGTTCATCATTTTGGTTCTCCATCAAATTCATATCATTATTTTGTGCATTATACCTCTTTTCGTATATGTCATATGCTAGCAAATGGTAATATAATGAATTTTTTCTATAACAACCTGCAATTACCAAGTTTTTTCCTTGCAATTCATTTATTGCATTAACTGCACCAAAATTATAATCTCCAATATTTTGGTCACAAAAGTGCTTAAATGTTATCATTATAGCTTCTGGATGTTTACTTTTTATATAATCTAGTATCTTAGGATTATTCTTCAAACACCTTTTAGAAAAACTTCTGTCACAATATTGATAGATTTTTCCATAATATTTTACCTTTGGTAATTGTATAAATTTAAATTTTCTTTCTTTCGCATATAAATTACTATAAAACTCCTCATTAGCAGTTGCTGATAAAAGTATAATATCATTGTTTGGCAAATCAATAACATTTATAAAACTTATTTTTTTTTTGCTTTCTTCATTATTTTTGTCATAATATGCTATAGATGCTTTTAAAATTGATATAACATCTATTTTTGATTTTATCTTTATAATCTCTTCTTCTAACCTTTTTCGGATATCATTTTGTAAGTTTATTTGTTCTACTTCTCCCAGTATTACATCTCTATTTTTTATTTCATTAATTTTAGGCAACAATAATTCTCTTATAGTTTCTGATTCTTCACATATGCTATTTACTTGTTCCAAGCTTACTTCTTGCATTTCGTACCTACTATTACTAATAAAATCTTCATCAATTATGATTTTAGCCTTATCTAAAATATAGGATGGTAGATATGTTAATTTTTTGTGGGTTGTAACTAAAATATTACATTTGCTGCTTTTTATATCTTCGTTAAAGCTCAAATATTTTTTTATTATATTTTTATCTTCTTCATTTATACTACTGTTCAAGTATAATATTCTTTTTAACAGTTTTTTTAACGAACAGAAACTGCTAACATCAAAATAGTAATCTACTATCTTTTTAATTCTTTTATCTTTTATTTCCTCTAAATTAGTGGTGGTTATATGTGGTATATTATTTTCATATAATAATTTATCAAATTCATTTTTTGCTTTAATTGTTGGTGTAGAATATATTATATAAAAATCTTTTATATCCAAATCTTTTATCGCCAGCATTGTATTATATGTCTTTCCAACTCCAGTTTGACATTTTATAACGCTTAATTTTTTTGTATTATGTTTGTTCTGAAGAATTTCTTTCATACTTTCTTTAATTTCTTCTTTTAACAATTTTCTTACAAAATTCAATTCTTTATATTCAATATTCTGTTCATTTTTTATTATTCTATTATTACGGTTGAGTCTTAGACTATCTAATATAGTTCCTGCATTTTTACACTTATTATAATATTGACATTGTCTACATTTTGCTGGAGAATAGTTATTATTTTTAATATACTCTAATTGATATTTCCATTTTAATAATGCCTCTGTATCATCTTCTAATTCTTCAGAATATTTCTCTATTAAATCTAAGAAATAGTTTTCACCTATAATTTTATGCTCTTTCCCATCTCTTGAAAAAGTAATTTTTGAATTTATAAAATTTGTTGCTAAAATGAACAAATCATTATGACTCATTCTACAATTCAATTCTTTCAAATCACGATACAATTCACAACGTTTATAAAGTTTTTCTTCTTTTATTTTAACCCTATCTGTATTTTCATTTTGGTTTACATTTTTATAATATTTTATCTTTTCATCTACTTTACTTAGTTTTGTCTTCTTTGGACTTGTCCTTTTTTCTTTTATGCGACATATTTCATAATATTCTTGTTCACCATTTGTGAAGGTAGGCGTACCTGTCCTATAGTATAAGTAATATAAGAAAGGTTCTTCTAACTTCACTTTTTTGTTAAATATTTCATTATACTCTTCATTCGACAGCGTAAAATATGAATTATCAAACTTATATTTTTCATCATTTAGTTTTTTCAGTTCTTCGCATTTCTTTATTTGTTGCGAATTTATATTAACTCTCCTTACATGCGGAAAATTGTTTAAAGTGTTTATACCATAACTCGCCATTAATGTTTTAAAATTTCTTGTTTTATTACTATCTTGACTATTCTTTCTCATATAACACTCAGTAAATATTTGAAACAGCTTATCTAATTCTATACATTTTCCATACTTATATTTATCTATTAACGATTTTCCTCCAAAGAAAACCCTATTAGGATTCTTACATGCTGTATCAGCATATCCTTCAAAAATAAGTAATAGCATTTTAAATATAGTTTCAGCTAAACTATATTCTCTAATTTTTACATCTAGTTTAAATACTATTCTGAATCTTTCTCCATTTATTCCATCTGAAAATGTTCTATATATAAACAATGGATTTATTTGAAACTTTTCTATTTTCTCCCTAATTTCTTTATACAGCAATCCATATTCTAATTTTATCGGCTTTCCACATTCATTAAGTTTATGGTCTATATCTATCGGGAAAAGCTCTTCATAAGCAAAATCTTTTCCTTTTCTTATATCTATCTTTTCTTCATTATTCTTATTCTCAAAAACTGCAGCTAAAAAGCTCTTTCCTTTCTCTCCAATTTCAATTTCTAACTCTTTGATAGAAATGTTTTTCTTTAATGTTTCTATTTTATTTAGAAATTCTGATATCTCTCCTTTTCCTGGTTTTTTTGCAGACTCTTTATCAGCTATGAAAATTGTTGTGTTCATAAACTCTCTCCTTCATTATTAAATTTTCTCACACAACAATTCTCTGACAGCATTTATGTTAATCTTTAAATGACTGTCTATGTCTTTTCTCAAAATGTCACATATTATTATTATATACCAAAACTTTAAAAATTATTCACGATTTTTGTATTTTTTTAGTTTTTTTTAATTTTATTTCATGCTTTTTATGTTATAATTATATTTTATAATTATATTATTCCTGGTATTTTTTTCTTTTTATATCTTTTAGTCCTTTATATTTTGGAAATTATATTATCTCTTTTAGAGCTTTATAATACTAATACATTTAAAAGGTTTTATTTTAAATTATAAAGTACTTTTATTCACCTTATATTTTTTAAGTTTTTCTTTTCTTTTAATTTATTAATAAATTTTGCCTCCCGGTATTTTACAACTTGCTAAGAGTTGAAAATGTCCTGTATTCTGTAAGTAGTTTTCATCACATAATTTTTCTATTTCTTGGTGATGTTGATAAAAAATATCGTATCATTTATCGTGACTTTGCCTATATTTAAGTAAAAATCCGACTTTGATTTTATTGTTTTTTAATTAATTATTAAAAAAATCATATATTTGCTTAGAAAACTAAACATTTATATGATTTTGTATATTAATTTGTTTTATTTAATATTAAAACTATATGAATTTCCATTAACATTAATAATTGCTTTTATCGGTTTTCCAGAATTGGTAATTTCTTCTGAAACTTCACTTATTAAAAAGTACTTCAAAGTTTCTAATGGCTCAATATTATATAAGTTTGTATATGTATTAATGTTTCCACCATCAGCTTCTTCTACTGCCACACTACAATTATATTCATATTTATTGTCATATATCAACTTTCCACTTATCATACTGTTTTGTTTTACAGCTTCACTTTTTAAACTCTTAATTTTTAATTCTAATCCTACTAAAATTTTTCCATCACCACTATTTAAGTATTGGTAATATGAATCTGGATTTACAGGATTTACATTTTTAGCAATAATGCTTTTATTTATATTAAATTCGCAATAATTATCAATTGTTACTTTATCATCTGTAGTTATTTCTTTAGCCTCACTATTTGACTTATTTTCATTTTTGCTAACTGTACCTACATTTTCTTTAGTTGTTGAAATTGTTTCAAATCTATCACTTTTTTTATTTATTATCAATACTGTAATTATAGCAACTAAAATTATTATAATTCCTATAAATATATATTTTGATTTTCCTTTTAATTTTTCCATTTGCACTTCTCTCCTCACTTTTTTTCATTTACATTATCTCTTAGATGTTCTGAATTTTCTCTAATATCGTTTAGTAAATCGATTTTTTTCAGCATCAGCATATAAAAAAATCCCTATGGCAATCCCAGTAATTATACTAGTAATTCCTATAACTGCAGAATTTTTATAGACAATAATTCCTGCAATTACGGCCACAGAACCTACTACAACTGCTATTATCTTTAATGTATCAGCAAAGCTATTTCCAGAATAATAATATTCTTTATCATTTTACACCTCCTTAAAATTATAATTAATTTCATAATTTATATACTCTTAGTCAAAATTGTTAAACATCTACTTGTTTTTCTCAAATTATAACATAAGATTTTTCTTTTGTACACATTTTGTGTACTTATCTTTAATTTATTTTTGTATACACTAATATTAGGTGATTATTTATGGAAAAATTGAAGATTGAAAATGTCAAGAAGAGTAATGATACAATAACTAGAACTATAAGAATAAGTGGAAAAACATTTGATAAGATTAATGAATTAGCAGAAAAAAACGATTTGAGTTTTAACAATGTTATAAATCAGATTATAGAATACGGATTGGAAAATTTAGGATAAATTATATTTGACATTGAGTAAAATATATGTTATTATTTAGTTAGCATAAACAAATGCATTCTTAGTTCAGAGTTGTCATTTGTATTCGGTATGTGTATCTGTAACTACACATACTATTTTTTTGCATAAAAAACAAGATAGACTGTAACCTCTATCTTGTTTCGACTATGTAATTGCATACATTTAGTCTTCTTCCTTTTGTTCTTTTGCTTTCATAGTTTCTTCTTTTTCATTTAAAAGCATTTCTACTAATCGCAAAATTAGTTCAGAGTTTGTCATTAGTATCCCTCCCTTCTACCCTTAAGTAAAAGGTTATTAGTATTTTACAATATATTCCAAATTAGGTCAAGTTCTTTTGACTAAAAAGCAATTTTATCTTTTGGTAATTTTTTTATTAAAACAACTGTATCATTGTTTAAACTATCAATATTTGCTTGTATTTTATTTTTACTTTTATTTGTCATTGTACAATATGCTTCATTTAAGTTCAATTTTGTATATTCTTTTGTCTTTTTATTATTTAATTCAATTACTCCGCTTCTTTCATTATATTCTAATTTATCTATTATTTGCTTTACTTCTATTGTTCCTTTTATTAATATTTCTACTGATTCGTTTTTCATTGCCTTTAGTATTTTTGAAACTTCTTTTTCTGGTATTCTTATCATAATTATTCCCCTTTCTACACTCTTTTTAAATTTGCCAAAGGCGAATATCTTTGATAATTTATTCTTAAATCATCTTCATCCAAATCAAGATATGCTTTTTCTGTTACTTTAACAGAGGAATGTCCTAAAATTCTAGATAATGTGTAAATATCTCCACCTGTCATTAAAAATCTTTTTGCAAAGTTATTTCTTAACATATGAGGGTGAATGTCTTTTACTCCGATTCTTTCCCCATACTTCTTGAAATTGGTTTCATAATTATTTATTTGAAGCGGTTTTCCCTTATTCGTACAAAAAACATACGAAGATTCTCTATACCTATCTTTATATTGTAGCCATCTCCTCAATTGTTTTAGCATTTCTTGTGAAAAGAAAACATATCTATCTTTTCTTCCTTTTGTATTTTCTGCTGTTAGTAAAATTGTTCTTTTGGTAAAATCAACTTCTGTTTCTTTAATTAATAATGTTTCCCCTAGTCTCATACCTGTATCAAATATTAATTGAGCCACTATATAGTCTCTATATTCATGGAATTTAGATACATCAAAACATCTTAGTAATCTATTAAAATTGGCATCATCAAGATATCCTACTGCTTTTCTCTCGCATTTTATTTCTTTTATTTTAGATACTGGATTTATTGTAATATATCTGTTCTCATAAAGATAATTATAAAATACTTTAATATTTCTAATATAATTATTGATTGTCGTAGTCGTTATCTTTTTGCCATAATCTTCTCTATTCTCTGGGAAGTTAATAATTTTTGTATTTTCATTTGTTACTACTGTATATTTTCCTCTTTCTTTTAAATATCTAATGTATTCTCTGATATATAATTCTTTTGTATCTTCTACTTTCCTTACTTTGTGATTCTCCTTTAAATATTGTGCTAATAATCTTAATGTTTGTTCATAGCTTGCCATTGTTTTTGTACTCAAATTTTTACTTGTACAATAATCCATAAATTCATCAATATCATAATCAATTTTTTCCATAATAAAAAACCTTCCTTCTTTATCAGTTAATGTTTTAAATATTAAAAACATTAACCAATAAATAAGAAAAGTTTATAGGTTTAAGATTATTTCATTTATAGGTTTCTATGCAGATTTTTCACCTAATCTATATGTATTTTTATACCCTTTATAGGTTTAGTGACAATTTTTGTAAGCTGTATAATCCGCTTCTAGCCTTTATTTCACAAATTCTATGCTGTTTTTAATTCTAATCTTAATTTGTCAGCTATCATTGCTATAAATTCGCTATTAGTTGGCTTACCTTTTGCTGCTGAAATTGTATATCCAAATATGTTTTCTACAGCATCAGCTTGTCCTCTTGCCCATGCTACTTCTATTGCATGACGTATTGCTCTTTCTACTCTGCTTGGTGTTGTTTTGTATTTTTCTGCTATTTCTGGATATAATTGTTTTGTTATTTGGTTTATGATATCTATATCATTTATAACCATCATTATAGCTTCTCTTAAATATTGATAACCTTTTATATGTGCTGGAACACCTAGTTCATGTATAACATTTGTAACTAGAGCTTCTAGGTTATCTTCACTTTTCTTGTTTTCTTTTGGAATGTCTATGTATGGAGCTTTAATTTCTCTATTTATTGTTGCACCTTGGTTTTGTTTTGGTTCAAAATATTTTATATCTCTTATTCTTTTAATTAATAATTCTATATCAAAAGGTTTTATTACATAATATTCTGCTCCTAGGCTTATTGCTTGTTGAGTTATTTTAGTTTGACCAACAGCTGATAACATTATGCATATTGGCTTTTTATCCATTGATGATGCCGATATTTTTTCTAGTACTCCTAACCCATCTAAATATGGCATTATAACATCTAGTAAAACAATATCTGGCTTTGTATTTAATATCATGTCGCATGCCTCTTTACCATCTTTGGCAACACCAATTACCTCCATATCATCTTCTTTCTCCAAATAGCCTATTAATGTCATTGCAAAATCTGGATTATCATCTGCAATCAAAACTGTAATTTTCTCTTTCAAAACTATACCCCCTAAAAATATATTTGTAAATTTTTTACAATTTGAATTATAATATTATTTTATAAATATTGCAATAGTTTTTTGGAAATTTTTTCTAATTTTGGTCGTAAGTGGCTATATATCAATATATTTTTCTTTTAAAATATCATATTTTATAATTTTTAAAGGATTTTTACTGTTGTTATTTGTAATTTCATTTAATTGCTCCTCTGCCATTTCCACCATAAATTCTATATTTTCCAAATATTCTGTATTAATAACCTTTAACTTGTTTTTATTTACATAGTAATTAAATTGTTCTATTTGATCATATGCTGTAACTATTTTTACTTTATATCCTTTCTTCTTATTTACTATCTTTGCTTTTTCCAGTGCTTTTATTGTAGCTTCAGAATAGGCTCTTACAAGTCCTCCTGTGCCTAATAGAATTCCTCCAAAATATCTTGTTACCACAACCAAAACATTTGATAATCCCTTTTCTAATACTATTTTTAATATTGGACTTCCAGCTGTTCCAGAAGGCTCTCCGGTCATCATTAAATTTTATTGCTATTCCACCGTCACCGGTTTCTAAAGCATATGCAAAAACATTGTGTCTTGCATCATGGTATTTCTTTTTCATTTCCTTTATATATGCTTCTGCTTCTTCTACTGACTCTATATAAAATACATGAGCTATGAATTTTGATTTCTTTTCAACTATTTCTGCTTCTACATTATTACTTATTGTTTTAAATTCTTCCATTTATTCGTTCCTTTTTTATTTTTTTGAGAAAAATTATACAAATTGGAATTTGTGTGAGGGGGAATTCTAGGGACTGTCCCTTAAAATCACCAAACCTGGGGATTTTGGGGACTGTCCTGAATTCATCCGGAACTAAACAAATTCCAATTTAACTAATTCCTGCTGTATATCCTGTACTCCATGCTACTTGTAAATTGTAACCTCCAGTCAAGCAATCTACATCTATTATTTCTCCTGCAAAGTATAATCCATTTATCAATTTAGATTCCATTGTTTTGGGATTTATTTCTTTAATGTTTATTCCCCCTGATGTTACTATTGCTTCTTCTATAGGTCTTGTTCCATTTATGCTAATTTTAAAATGTTTTAACTCATTTACTAATTTTTGTCTTTCTTGTTTAGTTATTTCATTTATTTTTTTGCTTTCGTTTATATTTGTTTTCTCTATTATGACTGGTATTAACTTTTGTGGCAACAATTTATCTAAACTATTTTTAAATTGTTTGTTTTTTTGCTCCTCAAAATCACGTAATATTCTCGCATCAAGTTTTTCTTCTGACAAGGCTGGTTTTAAATCTATTTCTAATTCTACTTTGCCTCCTTTTAGAATTTGTTCTATGTTTTTTGTTTTTACCAAATATGATGAAGCTGACAATACTATTGGACCTGATACTCCAAAATGAGTAAATAACATTTCTCCAAAATCTTTATATACTACTTTATCGCAAATTTGTAATTGGATTGCAACATTTCTTAAAGATAATCCTTGTAATTTTTTGCAAACCTCATCATGAGATGTAAGTGGTACTAATGATGGTTCTATTTTTGTAATGGTATGACCTAAATCTTTTGCTATTCTATATCCATCGCCTGTTGAACCTGTTACTGGATAACTTTTTCCTCCTGTTGCAAGAATTATTTTGTCTGCCTTTATTTCTTTTCCATCATCTAATTCTACACCTAAAACATTTTTCTCGGCATCAGTAATTATTCTTTTAGCTGTTGTATTAGTTAATATTTGTACATTTTCTTTTTTTAATATATGTAGTAATGCTTCTAAAACGTCTTGTGCCCTATCCGAAACTGGAAAAACTCTCTCTCCTCTTTCTACTTTTGTTTTTACTCCTTCACTTTCTAATAATTCTATTATATCTTTATTGGTAAAGTTATTAAAAACTCCGTAAAGGAATTTTGGGTTTGTTGGAGTATTTGCTATGAACTTATCCATTTGGGCATTATTTGTTATATTGCATCTTCCTTTTCCTGTGATTAGTAATTTTTTTCCACAAGAATGCATTTTTTCTATTATTGTTACTTTATCTCCATTTTTAGCAGAAGAAATCGCTGCCATTAATCCGGCAGGTCCTCCTCCAATTATTACTGTATTTCTCATTAATATTTCCTTTCATATAAATTCCAATTCATCTATAATCTTGAAATTGCTTTTAAAATCCCCAATTTTCCGTATCCATATGTAAGTCCTCCTTGTAAAAAGGCTGTATATGGTGGTCTTATTGGTCCATCACAAGAAAGCTCTATTGATGATCCTTGTGTAAATGCTCCTGCAGCCATTATTACCTGGTCTGTATATCCTGGCATGTCCCATGGCATAGGAACAGAATTTGAATCTACTGGTGAAGCTGCTTGTATTCCTTGACAGAATTTTATTAGTTTCTCTCTATCATTAAATTCTATTGTTTGAACTATGTCTGCTCTTTTATCATTAAATTTTGGCTCTACATTATATCCTAACTCCTCTAGCATTCTGCTTGCAAATATTGCTGTTTTTAAACTACTTGCTACAACTTGTGGCGCAAAAAATAATCCTTGCAAGATTTGTTTGTTAATTCCCAAACTTGGTCCAACTTCTTTTCCAAGTCCCGGTGCTGTTAATCTTTCTGCTGCTAGTTCTACTATATCTTTTCTTCCTGCTATATAACCTCCATTTGGAGCAATTCCTCCGCCCAAATTTTTAATTAAAGAACCTACTACTACGTCTGCACCAACTTCAATTGGTTCTTTTTTAGTTACAAATTCGCAATAACAATTATCTATCATTATAATTACATTTTTATCAATATCCTTTATAAGTTTAATTACTTTTTCTACTTTTTCTAAGTCTATAGTCTTTCTTGTTGAGTAACCTCTAGAGCGTTGAATTTCAATCAATTTTATATTTCCTTTTTTTACTCTTTCTTCTATTGCTTTGTAGTCAAAATCATCATTAACTAGCTCTATTTGCTCATATTTTACACCATAACTTTGTAGTGAACTTTTATTTTCTACTATCCCAATTACTTCGTCTAAAGTATCATATGGTTTCCCAGATATGCTAATTAATGTGTCATTTGGTCTTAGTATGCCAAATAGCAATGTAGAAATTGCATGAGTTCCAGATATAAATTGAGTTCTAACTAAGCTATCTTCAGCCTTAAATATATCTGCAAATATGCTCTCTATTGTATCTCTTCCTATATCTCCATATCCATATCCTGTTGTTCCATTAAAATGCATTTCTGATAAATTGTATTTTTGAAAAGCAGACAACACTTTCAAACTATTATATTCTTCTATCTCTTCTACTTCTTTAAATATAGGATCTAAATCTTTTTCTATTTTTTTTGATAATTCTATTACATCTTCTTTTATTCCAAATTCTTTATACATATATTATTCTCCTTTTTATAAAGGCAAGCATTAAATTCTGCTTGCCTTTTGTGTTTTTACTAATCTTCTGATTTTTCTGTATCTTCTTTACTTGTTTTACTATCTTCCTCATCATTCTCATCATCGTTATCTTCTTCTACATTATTTCTACATGCTTTTACCCATAATATTCTTTTTTCTTCGTAATCTTCTATTTTGTATGTTACTCTTTTGGTTTCTATTACAGGTTTTTCATCATCTGATGGAATTCTTCCAAGCAATTCTATTAAGTATCCAGATAAAGTATCATATTCTCCTTCCGGTATTTCTACACCTAAAATTTTTCTTAAGTCATGTATAGAAACACTACCACTAATTAGGAATGTATTATCATCGATTTTCTCAAATTCTTTTTCTTCCTCATCATATTCATCAAATATGTTACCAACAAGTTCCTCTATTATATCTTCCATTGTAACTAACCCTGCTGTTCCACCATATTCATCTAATACTATTGCCAATTGGTGTTTGTTTTTTTGTAAGTCTCTAAAAAGCTCGTCTATAGGTTTGTTTTCTGATACAAAATATGGTTCTCTTATAATTTTTGCTATTTTTACTTTTTCTTTTTTATTTACATTTGCAAGCAAATCTTTTATAAATAACATACCAACAATGTTATCTATGTTTTCTTCATATACAGGTATTCTACTATATTTGTATTCATCTAACTCTTTTAAAATATTGTCTATATCTGAATTTATATCTATTGCATATATATCTTTTCTATGAATCATTATTTCAGACACTACTTTGTCATTAAATTCAAATACATTATTTATAAGCTCTCTTTCTTCTTCTTTGATTGAACCTTTTTCTTCTCCAACATCTACCATCATTCTTATTTCTTCTTCTGTAACAGTTTCTTCATCTGTTCCTGATATTCCAAACAATTTTGATACTCCATTTGTTGATGCTGTAAGTAATTTTACAAACGGTGCTGTTATTATAGATATTGTTCTTATTATTCCTATTGTTCCAAAAGCTATTTTTTCACTATTTCTCATTGCAAGTCTTTTTGGTACTAATTCACCAAAAATTAGTGAGAAGTATGAAAGTATAATTGTAATTAAAATTATTGATATGTTTCTCCATGCAGTTAATCCTAAAGGTATTAAGTTTTGTAGCATTGGTGCTAAATCATCTGCAAATGCATCTGCTGCAAATGCACTTGATAAAAATCCTGCAAGTGTAATTCCTATTTGTATTGTTGCCAAAAATTTGCTTGGCTCTCTTAGCATTTTCTTTATTTGCTTTGCCTTTTTGTTTCCTTCTTTTGCTTGTTTTTCTATTTTTGCGTCATTAAGTGATATAAATGCAATTTCTGTAGCTGCAAAAAATGCATTTATTAATATTAGTATTGCTAATACTATAATTTGTGACATTTAATAAATTCACTCTTCCCTTCTTACTTTTATGTAGTTTTACATCAAATATTATATATGCTACTAGAAGGATTGTCAAGGAATATGTAAGATTCTACATTCCAGTTTTAGGTAATTTTGGACCAGTTTCTTTTACTTTAATATTACTTTTTTTCTCTTTTACGGCTAATTCTGTTTTTTTCTCCTCTTTATATATTTCTGGTTCTTTTTCTGAATTGATTACATTTACAGTTGTTTCCTCATTAAGTTCTAACTCTACTTTTATTAGTTTACTATATAATTGGTAACCTTCTAATGTTTTAGTTTCTCTAATGTAATATATACCTGGCAGTAAATTATCTATTGTTGCTATTCCATCTTTATTTGTAGTAATCTCTGTATAAATTTTATTCTGATTCTTATCTAATAATTCAAATTCAACTCCTTCTAACTTCTTACCAGTTTTGTCATCTGTTTTTGTGATTATTATTTTTGTTTCATTTTTTGTATAATAAACCTTTTTGCTTCCTGTGCCCTCTTCGTAAGTATAACCAGTTAGTGCATAACTTTGAAGTCCACTATCTCTACTTTCTCCATAGAATACTGGTTTTGTAGCAACTTGTGCCGATACTTCAATTGAAAAATTTCCATCTTGTTTTACTTCTTGTATTGGTATAAGTATTTTGAATTTTTCTGAATTTGAAAATTCTGTTTTTTCTTTATTATTTTGGTCCACTAATTTATATCCCTCTATATTTAAATTTTTAACATTTACTGTGTATTTGCTCATTGAAGTATTTGCAGTTACTAAAAATGTTTTAGAAATATAACTGCTGTCTAAATTATCAATTCTCCATAGTTTTTCTTGTTCATTTACTGTTAATTCTGAACTTACTTTTGTTTGATTTGAATTTCGCGCATTATTAACAATTGTTTTTAATGCATTTAAAGTTCTTTCTCCAGCTTCTCCTATTGCAGAATATTCATTTACATCTCTATTTGTAAGCATGCAATAAACAGCTTGTTTTGTTGCCAAATACGCCTCTTCTTCTGTATTGCATCCAAGTTCGGAAATACTTTTGTATGGATATCCATTTATTATAGCTCTCCATACCATTACATTATTTACTAATTTCTTTACATCTACTGTTTGAGACCTACCAATTTCCACTCCAGGTAATTCTCTATTCATACAATATGCTGGATACTCTTTTCCGTCTTTTTTATATACAGCTAAATGTGTATGTATTTTTAATCCTTTCCACATTAATAGCCCCTCTGTTTTTTTATTTGCATAGATATATGCTGTATCTATGGGTACTACTGCCTTACTTGATATTGGAATTAATCCTATTAAAATAACTATTATACTTATTATTGATATTAATTTTTTTCTCATTAAAATTCCTCCTTAATTTCTATTCCTTGAATACAACGTCTTTGTGTAGGTTTGTTCTCTACACATGTTATTAATGTTATTGTATTCTCTTCTGTATCTTGAAGGTATGACCAATTTGTATCTTGAATTATTGTAATATTATTTACAACATACTTTTTCGTTTCATAACCCTGTTTATATATTATCTCATCGCCAAATTCTAATTCTTTAAGCCTTGCAAAATAATTTATAGGATAACCTCTATTATGCGCTGCTAGTCCTACATTTCCATTTAAAAGATTTGTATTTTCAAAATGCCCAACATATTCTAGCATTACCTCTTGGCTTGTTCCTTCAGAAATTGGTGCTGTTAAATCTATCTTTGGTATTTCTATTTCCCATTTTTGCTCTTTTGGTTCTTCATATTTCTTTGGTTCTATTTCTTCTTTTTTTGCAATTTCTTTATTGTCTGTTTGTATGCTTTGCTTTTTTTGTAGATATATTGCTTCTACTTTGTTAGCTGTAAATTCAATTAAGCAGAATATTGTAAGTGTGATAATTAAGGAAATTACAAAAATATTACGTTTAGTGTATGTTATCAGATACGCATCACCTCTTAATATTAAATTGTTTTAATTTTGGATTTTTAAAAAGATAAAAACTTTTTAAGAATTAAATACTTTTTAAATTGCAGATCTGCAATTTGATAAAAATATATTACTACACTTTTTTTAGAATGTAAAGAATTTTTCATCGACAATAATTGACAAAATGTTTATTATTTAAATTAAAAAGAAGAAGGTAAGACTGCTATTTAAGCATTCTTACCCTTTCCTCTTACAAAAAATTTTCGCAAACGCCATTCGGATCTACGAGACTAACCTTCAGTCTGCAGCCACAGAACTCAGAAGGCTCTAAGAAGCTTCCTGTCGGAAGAACATATCTATACCAACTCCGCCTGCAATTTCTGCAACATTTTGGTACATTTTTTCTTGCTTCTCTTAACTTCTTTTCGTTTTCTTCCTTGTTTTTAGCTTCCCGTCTTTTAAACTCTTCATAGAGTTCTTCGCCTGATAAGCGTTTTTTTGACATGGTTTGCACCTCCAAAAAATTTATGTATTTATATTATATCACATTTACATAATTTTGTAAAATTTTACAAGTTGTATTTTGTTAATGTTTGTGTTATAATCATTTCATTATAAATAATTAAAGGAGCATTTTTATGAAACTAACATCAGATAGTGAAACATTAGCCGAAAAAAAGGCTTTAATTTTATATATTTTAAACAAAGTATCAAAGCCAATTAGCAATGATGCTCTTTTAAAGTTGGTAATTACAATAGATAATATGAATTACTTTTATTTTCAACAATTTTTGTTAGATTTATTAGAAAACAAATATATTATATCTTTTGAACAAGATGGAGAAAATTTGTATGAGCTTACAGATGCAGGAAGGCAAGCATTAGAGCTTGTTTCGGATATAATACCAGGAATTGCTAAATTTAGAGTTGATAATAGCTTTAAAGAAACTTTAGGTGATTTTCAAAATAAAGCTTCTATTACAAGTGATTTTATTCCTCATAATGAAAATGAATATAGTGTAAAATGCAAAATAGTAGAAAACAATCAAACTCTTTTTGAAGTTCAAGTTTATGCTGGAACAAGAGAACAAGCAAAAAAAATAGCTGACAATTGGAATAATAATGCAGAAGAAATTTATCCTCAAATTTTAGAAATTTTAGCAAAAAATTAAACGAAACAGAACATTTCGTTTAATTTTTTTATATTTTATTTCATCAACTTTTGTCTTACATATTCATATAGCATTACTCCTGTTGCTACTGCAGCATTTAAGCTTTCTGTTTTACCTAACATTGGAATTTTAACTTTTTTATCTGCCGTTTCCATTACTTCCTGTGAAACTCCATTTGCTTCGTTTCCTATTATTATTGCTGATTTTTTATAATCTATATCGTATATACTGTCATTTGTCTGAAGTGATGTTGCTATTACTTTAAATTTATGTTTTTTTATTTCTTTTATTGTAGCAACTAAATCATCACTTTGTATTATGTTTATTCTAAATATAGCCCCCATTGTTGAACGTACTACTTTTGGATTAAATATATCTCCTGTTTTTTTAGATACTACAACTTGTGATAATCCGTACACTATCTACTGTTCTTAATATTGTACCTAAATTTCCAGGGTCCTGTATTCCATCTAAAATAACTATTGCATCTTCATCATATTTTATTTGTTGTTCTTTGCAATTTTTATCTACAACAGCTAACAAGCCTTGTGGATTTTGCACATCTGTTATATTATTAAATACTTTTTCATCTACATACACACAATTGTATTTTGCAATTTCATATAAGGTCTTCGAATCTATTTCGCCTGTTTGCACACAATTTTCGCATACTACTATTGTATCTATTTCGGCTTTTTCTTCTATTGCTTCTTTTATTAATTTTGCACCTTCTATAATGTATTTTTTGTCTATGTCTCTGTACTTTTTTTCTTTTAATTTTCTTATTTTTTTGATTGTTTCATTATCTTTACTTGTGATTACCATATTGGTTTTCCTTTCTTTTTTGGCGGACACATGGCCCGCCCCTACAACGTTTGCAATTATATTTTTAAAAAATCCTTTATTTCTTCTAATGTTTTGCTTTGGTCTTTTAATTTATACGTAATATATGGTTCTTTGCCTGGTGAAAATTTTATTCTGTCACCATATTTTTTTATAAGCTCATCTATTGGCATATCAAAACTTTCATTATTAGCAAATGTAAATATAATATTATTATTTCTTTGTGTTATTTTTATTATTCCTTTTTGATTGCAGATTTCTTTTATTCTTGCAATTTTTAATAAGTTTTCTACTTCTTGTGGCATTTTTCCGAATCTATCTATTATATCATTTTTTGTATTTTCTATATCTTCTTTGTTTCTACATAATGCTATGTTTTGATATACTTCTATTTTTTGACTACTGTTTTCTATATAACTATCTGGTATATAGCTAGATACATTTATATCTATTGTAATTTCTTGCTCTTCTTCTACTTTAATTCCTTTCATTTCTTTTACCACTTCATCTAGCAATTTACAATATGTATCATATCCAACTTGTTCCATGTGGCCGTGTTGCATATCTCCTACTAAACTTCCTGCCCCTCTTATTTCTAGGTCCCTCATTGCTATTTTAAATCCTGAACCGAATTCAGTGAATTCTTTTATTGCTTTTAATCTTTTTTCTGCAACTTCTGTCATTAGTTTATCTTTTTTATATGTTATATAAGCATAAGCTTGTTTACTTGATCTTCCTACTCTTCCTCTTATTTGATAAAGTTGTGCCAATCCTAATCTATCTGCATTTTCAACTATTATTGTATTGGCATTCGGAATATCAATCCCTGACTCTAATATTGTAGTACATACAAGTACATTTATCTTTTGATCTACAAATTCTAGCATTATATCTTCTAGTTCTTTTCCAGTCATTTTACCATGAGCAAATCCAACTTTTGCTTCTGGAACTAGTTCTTTTATTTTGTTTGCTTTTCTTTCTATACTTTCTACTTTATTATACAAATAGAATACCTGTCCACCTCTTTCTAGTTCTCTAGTTATTGCTTCCTTTATTACTTCATCATCATATTCTAATACATAAGTTTGAACTGGTCTTCTATTCTGTGGTGGCTCATAAAGGCATGACATATCACGAATTCCCACAATTGACATGTGAAGTGTTCTTGGAATTGGAGTTGCTGTCATTGTTAAAACATCCACATTAGTTTTTAATTGCTTTATTTTTTCTTTGTCTTTAACACCAAATCTATGCTCTTCATCTATTATTAGAAATCCTAGATTTTTAAACTCAACATCTTTGCTAAGCAATCTATGTGTGCCTATTATTATATCTATTTCTCCTAGCTTTAATTTTTTAATAATTTCTTCTTGTTCTTTTTTTGTTCTAAATCTATTTAGTAATTCTATTCTTATAGGAAAGTCCTTCATTCTTTCCTTAAATGCTTCATATTGTTGATTTGCAAGTATTGTAGTAGGTACTAAATATGCTACCTGTTTTTGATCCATACAAGCTTTAAAAGCACCACGTATTGCTACTTCTGTTTTACCATATCCAACATCCCCACAAAGTAATCTATCCATTGGCTTTGGCTTTTCCATATCTGTTTTTAGTTCTTGTATTGCTCTTAATTGATCTGCTGTTTCTTCATATTCAAAACTACTGTCAAATTGTTTTTGCCATTCTGTATCTTTAGAAAAAGCATAGCCTTTTATTTTTTCTCTTTTTGCATATAATTCTATTAAATCACGTGCTACTTCTCTTAAATTTGATTTTACTTTTTGTTTTGTATTTTCCCATTCTTTGCTACCTAATCTATTTATTTTTGGTGCTCTAGAATCTGTTCCTATATATTTTCTTATATTATCTAAATTGTTTGTTGGAATATATAATATATCATCATCTTTATATTTTATTTTAATATAATCTTTTGTAACTCCATCTGCTTTTATAGTATTTACACCTATAAACACACCTATACCATTAGTTTTGTGAACAACATAATCTCCTATTTTTAAATCTGAGAATATTACTGTTTCTCCTTGTTTAAAATCTTGGCTAAGTTTTTTCCTTTTTTGTGGTACTGCAAATAATTCTTTTACACATATTACTAAAAGATTAAAATCATAGCATTCAAATCCTGATGAAAGTTCTCCTTCTTTTACAGTTATATTATTTAAATTTTCTAATTTTTCTAATAATAAATCTTTAACTTTTTTTGTATTATCTTTATTACCTGTAAGGATTACTATTGTTTTTTTGTCGTGTTGTGCTTGTTGTATTTCCTTAAAACATAAATCCATTGAACTACGAAAAAAGTTAACCTCCCTATAGCTAAAACTATATCCGTTTCTTTTTGCATGCATACTTTGTTTATCTACAAATCCTATATCTTGTTTTTCTAAATATATGGTTTGTATATTTTTTATTAATCCTAAAAAATCAATATAATTATTTAAGTTAGTTAAGGCCTGTGGCACTGTTCTTTTCTTTTCCATTAATGATTTTATTACATTTTGATTATCTTTTATTATATTTTCAGATCTCGCTTTTATTTTGCTTATTTCATCTAAAAATATTATATAATTTTCTTTTATATAATCTATTATTGTTTCACTGTTTTTATAGAAATAATTAAAATATTTATCTACTTTGCTTAAATAATTTCCATTTTTAATTTCTTCTATATCCTCTGCAACTTTTTCTTCATCAAAATCATTTAAAATGTCACTAATTACCTCTTCTATATTTCTTTCTAATACAAACTCTGTTGCTGGATATATTTTTGCTGTTTTTACTTTTTCTGTTGATCTTTGTGACATTATATTAAATTCTCTTATTGAATCTACTTCGTCTCCCCAAAGCTCAATTCTTATACCTGTTTCTTTAGTAATACCAATATCAATTATTCCACCTCTTATACTGTATTCTCCTGCATTTTCTACTAAGTCCCTTCTTTCATAACCCAGGTAAAATAATTTTTTCTTTAACTCTTCTAATTCTATTATTGAATTTTCTTTTATTTCTACTATATTTTTATATAATTCATTTTTTGTTACTATTTTTTGAGAAGCCGCTTCTATTGTTGTTACTATAATTTTGGCTTTTTTACTATATATATTATTTAAACAGTTTATTCTTTCATTTGAAATATCTTTACTCTCTGCTAAATAATCATAAGAAAGTATTTCTCTTCTTGGAAAATATTCTACTTTATTAGTAAAATATTGTAAGTCTTTTATAATCTTTTTTGCTTGTAATTCATTATATGTTACTATACAAATTGGTTTTTCTGTATAAAAAAATGTTGAATATGCAAAATGAATTTTTGCAACATCAGTAAGCCCAGATAACATTATTGGGCTTATTCCTTGTTTTACATCATCTATGTAGCTATTAAATTTTTTAAAATTAGGCAATATTTTTATTGACTCGTCCATTAGAACCTCTTCTTATATTATATTCAAATTAGTTTTGTATATTAGAAAATACAAAGTACATTTTATTATAGCATGATTTTGTGGTAATTACAATGTTTTAAAAGTACATAAAAAGAAAAAGTGTTGATAAAATTCAACACTCTAAATACTTTCTATCTTCCTTCTTCCATCTTTTTTAATTCAGTGTTTAATAACATCTCTTCTGCATCAAATGGATAATCTCCTAATCTTCTTGTCATTTTATTATTTTCATTTTCCTTATTTTTCTCTTTGGTTTTTAATTCAGCATTTAATAGCATCTCTTCTGCATCAAATGGATAATTTCCTGATGGAATATTTGCCTTTATTCTTTTCATAAAATCTTCTCTATTATTCATTTTATTCTCCTTTTCGAAATGAATTGTTTTCTTTTGATATTTTCCCACGATATATTTATTGTAGCATATGTTTACATAATTGTCAACCGCTTATGCAAAATTTTCCATTTATGTTTCTTTAAATCCCTCTCCAAATACTTCTCTTGCATTTGTTATTACTATAAATGCATTGCTATCTATATCTTTTACTATTTTTCTTATTTCTCTTACTTCATTTCTTGATGCAACACAAAACAGCACTTCTCTATCTTGTTTTTTATACATGCCTTTTCCATAAAGAGATGTACTGCCTCTTTTTATCTGGTTTCCTATTTGTTCTGCTATTTCATCATTTTTTTGTGATATTATATATACAATTTTTGCAAAATCAATACCTTCAAAAAAGATATCAAGCATTTTTCCCATTATATATATTGTAATTGCAGAATATAGTCCTATTTCTAGTTCTTTAAAAAATATAACGTTTGCCGCAACAATTATAGTATCTAATATTACTAACAAATTGCTAATTCTTATATTAGGTTTATATGCTTTTATAATTTGTGTTAAAAGGTCTGTTCCTCCTGTTGATGCATTTGCCTTTAATATAATTGCTGTTCCTATTCCTGCAATTATTCCTCCATAGATGCATGCCAAAAATCTATCTGTTGTAATTGGTTTTAGTTTTTCAAATACATTTAAGAATATTGATAATCCTGCTGTTCCAACTATGGCATTTAAAAAAAAGTGTTTCCCATTTTTTATTAATGACATTATAAATAGTGGAATATTTAAAACTAGTACTGTGGTACCTAGTGGTATGTTTAATAAATAGTACACAATTGTTGCAATACCAGAAAAGCCTCCTGAGGATAGCTGATTTGGAAGTAAGAATAAGCTTGTAGATCCTGCAACCAAGGCAGTTCCTACAACAATTTGAATAAATTGTACTATCAAATGCTTTACTTTTATAATTTTTCTTTTTGTTTTAAATTTAGTCACAAAAAACACCCATACTTAGTATGGATGTTTTTAAAAGTATCTATTCATCTAAAAAATCTGTATATGTTTTTAGAATTTCTATTTCAAATTTTCCTGGTTTAATTTCTTTGCTTTGAATTATTTTTGTATCCACATCATATAAATCTTTTAGTTTTTTTATATTTTCCTTTTTATGTCCAACAATATTATTTATATTTTCTGGATTTACTTTTATTTCTATTTCCTTAACTTTTACATTAAATTTTTTAATTTTTTCAAGTATGGAATCATACCAAATACTATCTTCTACTAGTTGCCCAAAAGCCTCATGATATGGTCCTGCAACAACTTCGCTTTTTGCATTTTTAGGATCAGAAATTATATCAGTATTTTGCAATCCCATTCTTATTACTGTAATTTTTTTATTTGTAAAGAAATAATATAGTTCTTTACATCTTTCTACTGCCTGTGATAGTGGAATTGGTTCATATTCTCCGTTTTGATACTCTTTTTCTAATTCCGTTCCTTTTATTACTAGAACTGGATATAATCTTACTATTTTTGGTTTTAATTTTGCTAAATCTTTTGCTGTATTTAATTCATCTATTTTTGTACTTTCTGGAAGTCCTATCATCATTTGATGTCCTAATACAAATCCATGCATTCTTATTAATTTTGATGCTTTTTTTACATCTTCAAAAGTATGTCCTCTTTTGCATTTTTTTAATATATAGTCATTTGTTGATTGAACTCCTAATTCTATTGTTTTTACACCATATTTTTTTAGTAATTTTAATTTTTCTTTATCTATATAATCTGGTCTAGTTGAAATTCTTATAGATTGAATTTGTTTATTTTTCACAAATTCATATGCAGCTTCCAAAAGTTCCTCTTGTTTAGCTTCATCTATTCCTGTAAAACTTCCTCCAAAAAATGCTACTTCTTTATGAAGACTTTCATCTTTAAAACTTTTTAAATATTCTTCTATTGTTTGTTTTACATCCTCTGCTGTTACCTGCTTAGTTTGTCCACTTATACTTTTTTGATTACAAAAAGTACAATCATTTGGGCAACCTAAATGTGGTACAAATATTGGTATTATGTATTGTTCACTCATTTTTTCCCTCCAATGCATTATGTGCAGCTTCCATTTCTGCTGCCTTTTTAGTACTACCTTGTCCAATTGCTAAATGTTTCCCATCACATTTTACTTCTACTACAAAAGTCTTATTATGATCTGGTCCTTTTTCATCAATTACTGTATATTCAATTTTTACGTTTCCATGTATTTGTAGTTTTTCTTGTAAAACTGTTTTATAATCTTTCATCCCTACATGTTTGCTCGCAATTTCTATTTGATCTTTTAAATTTTCTATTATGAATTTTTCTGCATTTTCTAAGTTTGAATCTTCATATATTGCAGCAATCACTGATTCTACACTATCTGCAAGTATCGCTGGTTTTTTATTTCCTCCACATGCTATTTCACTTTTCCCTAGTTTTAAGAAATCACTAAAATTATGCTTTAAAGCAACTTGATAAAGACTGCTTTCACAAACAACAGAAGCTCTAACTTTAGTCATTTCTCCTTCTTTTAGTTTTCTATAATTATTATATAAATAATTACTTGTTACAAACTCTAATATACTATCGCCTAAAAATTCTAGTTTTTCATTACTTTCTACTTTTTTTTCATGTGCATACGAAGTATGTGTTAATGCGGTTTTTAGTAGTTCTTTGTTTTTAAATGTATACCTTATGTTTTGTTCTAATCTTTCTATATCCACGGCTTGTCCTCCTTTCTTTGAAAATTTGGATTTTATTTAATAATTTTTTCTATTTCTTCATATATTTTGTCTTCTACATAATTTACAGATACTTTTTTTGCATTTTGTCCCATTTGTTCAAGTTTGTTTTTATCTTTTAGCATCTCTTCTATTGTATTAGATAAACTTTGTGCATTTAGATCTTTATCTAATATTATTCTTGCTGCTCCCACTTTTTCTAATACTTTAGCATTATACTCTTGATGATTTTCGGTTGCAAATGGGAATGGAATAAATATTGCTGGTTTTCCAATTTTAGCTATCTCTGTAATTGTCATAGCCCCACTTCTTGAAACTATTATATCTGCTACATTCATTACCTCTTCCATATTATAAATATATGGTATAATCTTGACATTTTCTATTTTATTAATATTTATTTTTTTCTCTTTTAGTTCTTGCTTTATTACATCATATTGTTTAGGACCTGACGCCCAAATTATCTGATAATCTTTGTTTAATTTGCTTAGTATTATATCTTTTAATGTTTCATTAATAGTTTTTGCTCCTTGGCTACCTCCAAAAATTAAAATAACTGGCAAATCATTTTTTAAGCCCATTTCTTTTTTCATAATATCTTTTTGTGCTTGTGACATTGCTATTCCTTTTATTTTTGTTGGTGTTCCTGTTACTACCACATTTTTTGCTTTTGGTAGTCTTTGCTTTGCTTCTTCAAAACCTACTAAAATCGTATCCACCTTTTTTGCTAGCATTTTAGTTGCTACTCCTGGAAAGGCATTACTTTCATGTAGCAATGTTGGTATTTTATATTTTTTTGCAGCCATAATTGTTGGCCCACAAATAAATCCTCCTGTACCTATTACAATATCTGGATTAAAATCTTTTACAATCTTTTTTGCCTCTCCAAAACCCTTTAATGTTTTAAACATATTTTTTATATTACTTATGCTTATTTTTCTATTTATGCCATAAGCATCTATTGTTTTTAATTCATAACCTGCCCTTGGAACTAAATCATTTTCTAGTCCTCTAGTTGTTCCAATAAACATTATTCTAGCATTTCTATTTTTTTCTTTTATTTTATTTGCAATTGCAATTCCTGGATTAATGTGCCCTCCTGTTTGTGCTGCTGCAATTATTACTTTCATTTTATTACCTCCGTAAATTGTAATTTGTGTGAGGAGGAATTCCAGGGACTGTCCCTTAAAATCACCAAACCTGGGGATTTTGGGGACTGTCCTGAATTCATCCGGAACTAAACAAATTCCAATTTATTGTTTTTATATTTTCTGACTCTGCCTTGATATATTCAGCAATACGCCTACTGCGCATAATAGAATTATAAGTGATGTTCCTCCATAGCTAAAAAACGGAAGCGCCATACCTGTTACTGGTATAGAAGATGTTACAACCGCTATATTTATTATTGCTTGTATTCCTATTAATGAGGTTATTCCTGTTGCAAGTAAACTTCCAAACATATCTGGAGCTTTCATTGCAATTAATATTCCTCTCCAAATAAATATTCCAAATAAAACTATAACAGCCACACAACCAATAAATCCTAACTCTTCTGCTAGTACTGCAAATATAAAGTCATTGTGTGGTTCTGATATGTATAAATATTTTTGTTTACTATTTCCTAGTCCTACTCCAAAAAGTCCTCCTGAACCTATTGCATATAAACTTTGAATAATTTGCCATCCTTCATCTTGAGCATAATCCCATGGATTTAAAAATGATACTATTCTTGTTAGTCTATATCCTCCTTTTTTGAAGAATTTTGCCAATATATATAATCCTATTCCTCCTGCTGTTCCTCCTAAAACTCCTAGTGTTAAAAAATGTGATATTTTACATCCCGCTACAATCATCATTATAGACACAACTGCTATTATAACAAGTGAAGCACTAAGATGTGATTGTACTCCTAGCAATACTCCCACAATTGGTAATACGAAAAATACTATTGGTTTTATAAATCCCTTCCATACATCTTTTAGCTCATTTTTATGTTTTGTTAGATATGCCGCAAAAAATAATATTATTCCTATTTTTGTAATTTCTGATGGTTGAAATGATGAAACTATTGGAACATTTTTTATCCAACGTCTTGCACCGTTTACCTCTTTTCCGAAGTCCTGGCACTAAAACTAATAATAATATAAAAAGAGAAACAACATATGCAATTTTATAAAATCTTTGATATTTTCTGTAATCAATTTTTGATATTATAAGCATTAATGCCACTCCAAGCACAGCACAAAAAGCTTGCTTTTTTACATATGTATAACTACTTCCCGTTGTTGCAAGTGATGATGGAGAACTTGCTGATAATACCATTGTTACTCCTAATGATAATAATAAAATTACAGTAATAAACAATGTAAAATCAAAAGATTTATATGTTTTGTTTTCCTTATTTATCTTCGGCATTCTTGTATCCTTCCTTTCGAAGCTTCTTTATATTGAATATAATCCTACTATACAAAGTATAAGAGTAATTACACTAAAAACTGATACTATCTTATTTTCTTTCCATCCTGATAATTCAAAGTGATGGTGAAGTGGTGCCATTTTTAGTAATCTTTTTCCTCCTGTTGCTTTAAAATACGTTACTTGCAATACAACAGATAATGTTTCTGCTACTGGAATTAAAGCAATTATTAATAATATCAATGGCATCTTCAAATATAAAGCCATTGCAGCAATTACTCCTCCGAAGTAATAATGAGCCAGTATCTCCCATAAATACTCTTGCTGTATTTAGATTAAATATTAAGAATCCTAAACATGACCCTACTATTATACTTCCAAAAACGATTACTTCTTTTACATCCAAAATTATTGCAATTACTGTTAAGCATGTCGCAATAATTGCTGATATACTAGTACTTAACCCATCTATTCCATCTGTTAAGTTTATTGCATTTGTAGTTCCTAGCATTACAAATATAACAAAAGGTATATACAAAAGCATTGGTAATACTATATATTTTTTAGCAAAAGGGATAAATGTTTCTGTTCCTAAATGTATTCCTCTTGTTAAATATAATGTATATGCCACTGAAATTATTAGTAATCCTAGCATTTTATATGCTGGTTTTAATCCTTTTGTATCCCTTAAAACTAATTTTTTAAAATCATCTATAAAGCCTATTGTTCCAAATCCTATTGTTATTAATAGTAATGGTAGAATATTTCTTGCTGTTTCCGGCTCTCTTGTCCTGTAATAAATATAGCCTCCAATTGTTCCTATAATTATTCCGAAGTGCAATTATTATTCCACCCATTGTTGGAGTTCCCTGTTTTTTGTAATGTGACTGAGGTCCATCATCTCTTTCAATTTGACCAACCTTTAGTTTTTTTAAAATAGGTATTACAAAAATTGATATAATTACTGTTGCTATAAATGATACAAATAGTATTCTTGTCTGAAAATACAAATTTTGTTCCCCCCTCAAAAACTCTTTTATTATTACTTGGGCGCACCCTGTGCGCCCTTATACTTTTTGTTTATGTTAGCATAATTAATGGCATTATTTTATTTCATTAATTTTTTTATTATTTCTCTTTCATCAAATGGATATTTTTTGCCATTTATTTCTTGATATGTTTCATGTCCTTTTCCAGCTAGAACAATAATATCATTTTTGTTGGCCATATCTATTGCATATTTTATAGCCTCAATTCTATCTACTATTGTTATATATTTTCCTTTTGTTTTTTTCATTCCATCTTCTATTTCTTTTACTATTTCAGATGGTTCTTCTGTTCTTGGGTTATCTGATGTAATTACTGTAAAGTCTGCAATATTTCCAGAAATTTCTCCCATTATTGGTCTTTTGCCATGATCTCTATCTCCTCCACAACCAAATACAGAAATTACTCTTCCTTTTGTATATACTTTTACTGCTGATAAAATATTTTGTAGACTTTCTGGTGAATGAGCATAATCTATCATTATTGTAAGGTCTTTTTTATTTGGTACAAGTTCACTTCTTCCTGGAACCCTAACATCAACTAAAGCTTCCTTAATTGTTTCTGCATCTATTCCAAATTTTAAAGCTACACTTATTGCTGCTAATGAATTATATACACTAAATCTTCCTGGTATTCCTGTTTTTACTCTTTCATTTTTTTGTCCTATTTTTACTTTAAAATCTACACTTGAATTTGTTATTGTTATATCTTTTGCTAATAAATCAGCTGCATTGTCTATACCATATGTTTTTATGTCACAATTTTTTGCTAATTTTTTTACTTTTAATACATTAAAGTCATCTGCATTTATAAATCCTATTTTGCACATATCAAATAATTTCAATTTTGAATTAAAATAGTCTTCCATATCTGGATGTTCTTTTGGACTAATATGATCCTCAGAAAAGTTTGTAAATAATCCTATATCAAATTGGCAATCATCTACTCTATGTAATTTTAAACTTTGTGAAGAAACTTCCATAACTACTGTATCTATTTTTGCCTCTACCATATCTGCAAAAAGTTTTTGTAATTCTAAACTTTCTGGTGTTGTTCTAGAACTTTCTCCTAAATTTTTGTCTCCTATATAATTCGCAACAGTTCCTATTAAACCAACTTTGTGACCAGCTTTTTCTAACACTCTTTTAATCATAAAAGTTGTAGTTGTTTTTCCTTTTGTTCCTGTTACTCCTATCAATGTAAATTTTGAAGATGGATTGTTGTAAAAATTGCAAGCTATTTTTGATGTAGCAATTCTTGTATCTGGAGCAGAAATAACTATTGTATCATCTTTAATATCTGATTTTTTTATTGTTTCGCCTTCTTGTATTACAATTACCTTTGCGCCATTTTCTACTGCATCCTTTATGTATTTGTGCCCATCTGTGTCAAATCCTTTTATTGCAATGAACATATCTCCTTCCTTTACATTTTTTGAATTATGTGTAATTCCTTTTACGTCTGTATCAAGATTTCCTTTGGCTTTCAAGCCTTCAATTCCATTTAATAATGATTTTAATTTCATTTTTATCTTCTCCTTTTTTTGTTTTTAATACAAAGGGTAAAATTATTTATCCCTAATTTTATTGATACACATGTATTATATAATTAATTTTGCGTTTTGTATAGTAAAATTGAATATTTAATTAAACAAATTGCAATTTGTCTAATTAGCATAAATTGTTACCTTTGTTCCTGTATTTATTTTTATTCCAGTTTTAGGTAATTGATCTCCTACTGTTTCTCCTTCCCCTATAATTTCTACTTCTAGCCCTAATTCTTTTAATGCTTTTTTTGCATCAGTTATAGACATTCCAGTCACTTCTGGCATTGTTACTGTTTCTATTACTTCCTCTTCTTGTTTTTTTGTTTCTAAATATGGTAATACTTCTCCGTAAAACTTGTGAAGCTATTGGTGCTGCTATTGCACCTCCTTGGTGTCCTCCTTCTCCAGTTGGATTATATAAAATAATTATAATTGCAACTTCTGGATCTGGTATATCTGCTACTCCAACAAATGACGTTACATATTTTCCAGTATTTACTCCGTCTTCTGATGTCCCTGTTTTTCCACCAATCGAATATCCACTTACTCTGGCATTTTTTCCTGTTCCCTCTGATACAACAGATTCCATCATGCTAAGCACCTTTTTTGCTGTTTCTTCTGATATTACTTGTTCTCCTTGCTTTACTTCTATATCATGTCTTTCTCCCGTTTTACTATCTATTGTCGCCTTTACTAATCTTGGCGTAAATTTTTTCCCATTGTTTGCAATTGTAGATAACATTGTAAGCATATGTATTGGTGTTACTTCAAATCTTTGACCAAATGATATTGTAGCAAGTTCCACTGGGCCAACTTTTTCTTTTTTTAAAAATATACTTCCTGCTTCTCCTGGCAAATCTATTCCCGTTTTGGAAAGCAACCCAAATTTCTCTAAATATTTATAATATGTTTCCACTCCTAATTTTTGTCCGTAGTCCTATAAAAACTGGATTACAAGAATTCATTAACGCTTGCCTTAAACTTTCTGCTCCATGAGGTCTATAATACCTCCAGCATTTTATTCTCGTTCCTGCAATATTTATAGAGCCAGTACAGCAAAACTCTCCAGCCCTATCTGTATCAGTTATTCCTTCTTCCAATGAAGCTGATGCAGTTACAAGCTTAAATGTAGACCCTGGCTCATAAGTATCTGATATTGCTTTATTCCTCCACATTTGAGCAAGTGCATTTGATTTATCTCCTGCAGATAAGTCATCCCATACAATCTTTAAATCTTCTTCATTTATTAAATATGGTTCATTTAAATTATAATTTGGATAATTAGCCATTGCTAAAATATCACCAGTTTTTGGATTTGATATTATTATATTCCCTCCACCTGTACAAACATTATCAACACAAGCCTGTGCCAAATATTTTTCTGCAATAGACTGTATTGTCATATCTATTGATAATATTAAATCATCTCCATTCACCGCTTCTACATAATCTTCTCCTGCCGTACCTAACTCAGAACCTGTGGCATCTGTTAATTTTAATATTTTCCCTTGTTCGCCTTTTAATATGCTATCATATCTACTTTCAATTCCTTCCAGACCTTGATTGTCACTTCCTGTAAACCCTATAACATTAGATGCAAGTGTGCCATATGGATAATATCTTTTTGTATCTTCATCTATATTAACCCCTGTTACAATATTATTTTCATCTAGCCAAACTCTAAGTTCATTTGTTTTTTCTTTATCAACTTTTTTTACAATTGTTTCTATTGAACTTCTTTTACTTACTTTCTTTAAAACATTTTCATAATTTAGATCAAATATCTCTGCCATCTTTTTGGCTAGTTTTTCCCTGTTTTGTGGAGCTATATTTTTAGGTGTTACAGAAACCGTTTCCACACTAGCACTTACTGCTAATACATTTTTGTCAGTACTATCATATATTGTCCCTCTTTTAGGATTTATTTTTCTATTTAATGTTTGTTGGGAATACGCCATTGACTGTAATTCCGAACCTTGCACGAACTGTATTACCCCAATTCTTACAATCAGTAAAAAGCATAATATAGAGGTAATAAATATCATATTTCTTAATATTCTTTTTCTTTTAATATTTGTAGGTTTCATAAATTCTCCTAATATAATAAAAATAAGATTAGTATTATTTATTTATCTAATACTAATCTTATTTAAATATATTCTTAATTGTATTTATTATTACCTTAAAAGGAGACTCTTTTTCGTCTATTACCACTTCTTCTGAGGCTGGTTCAATGTAATCATTTTTTGGAAGTGTCATATATATTGTTTGTTTTGAATTTAATTTTTGCATTCCTAATTGTGTTTTTGCTTCTTGTTCTAAGTTGTTTAAATTCATTCCATTTTCTATTGCTACTTCCAATTGAGCATTTTGTTTTTCCACTTCTGCTAATTCCGACTTCAAGTCTTGTATTTTAGCAAAATTCTCGTCTATCTGTGAATTTCTTAAACTTATACCAAAAATTATTAAAAAACCTATTGCTATATATTTTATTACTTTCATTTTTCTCTTTTTTATTTCATTTACTTTATTTTTATTTGTTGTTTGTACTTTTCTTGCTGTTGTTTTTTTCTTTTTATATGGATTTTTTACAGGCGTATATTCTGGCTCAAGTTTTCTTGGACTTGTTTCATATTGATATTTACTAAAATTTCTTGGCACTTTTATACACCCCCTTCAAAATTCATTATATATTTTATATCTTTTCAAATACTCTTAATTTTGCGCTTCTACTTCTTGAATTTTCTTGCATTTCTTTTTCTGTTGGTAAAATTGGTTTTTTAGTTATAATTTTACCAAGACTTACATTTCCACACACACAGTAAGGTAAATCTTTTGGACAAGTACATTTTCCCTCTGCATCTACATATGCTTTTTTTACCATTCTATCTTCTAGTGAATGGAAAGTTATTACACATAATCTTCCTTTAGTATTTAAAGCTGTTATCGAATTTTTTATCGTATTGTACAAAGGTTCTATTTCATTATTTACTTCTATACGTATTGCTTGAAATGTTCTTTTGGCTGGATGAGAATTTTTTTCTCTAAATTTACCTGGAATACTCTTTTCTATTATTTTTACAAGTTCTCCAGTTGTTTCTATCTTTTTATTTTTTCTATATTCGCAAATATTTCTTGCAATCTTTCTAGAAAATTTCTCTTCGCCATATTCAAATATTATTCTTGCTAAATCCTGTTCCTTGTAGTTATTTACTATATATTCGGCTGTAAGTTTCTGAGATTTATCCATTCTCATATCTAGAGGTCCGTCATCCATATATGTAAATCCTCTTGTTTTTTCATCTATTTGATATGAAGAAACTCCTAAATCTAGTAAAATTCCATCTACGCCTTTTATATTTAAATTTTTAATTATTTCATCTATATTGTCATGATTATCATGTACATATTTCACATTGTTAAACTCTTTTAATCTTTCTTTTGCTACTGCTAAAGCTTCTTCATCTCTGTCTATTCCAATAAGCATACCTTTTTCAGAAAGTTTTTTTACTATTTCTAAGCTGTGCCCAGCACCGCCCATTGTTCCGTCTACATATATTCCGTCTGGTTTTATATTTAAATTTTCTATACATTCATTTAGTAATACTGATACATGATTAAATTCTATCTTTTCCAATTTAAACCTCAACTAAAAAAATAGCATTAAACAGTTGGTAAAAATATATGTACCAACTGTCTTCCTCTTTTGTTTATATAATTCTTTTGTTTCTTTTGGCTTTCGCCATTTTTCTTTTGTGTGTTTTTTTACAACCCCTCTTAAAAAGTCGTATTGATTTCTTTTGTACTTAATATTTTTTCTTTAGTGTGTATAATTTTACTTGTTAAGTAAATTATAATTGTAATCTTTTGTGTAATTTATTTTTAGAATATTTTCTTTGGTGTTTTTTAAATTTTTCTTTTGTACTAGTTTTCTTTAGTACTTCTTTTATCTTTTGTATTCTTTTCTTTAGTATTTTTTCTTTCTTTTGTATTTAATAATTTAATCTTTCGTATCTTGTTTTTTATCTTTTGTGTTTTATATAAACTTTTCCAAGTTATATACCTAAGTTTTCTATTCTTTCTGCAATTTCATCAGCTGCTAAATTTTCTTCTTCACTATATTTAAGCCATTTTTCTTTGCTCCAAATTTCTATTTTGTCTAATACTCCTATTATAACTACTTCTTTTTCTAATCCTGCAAACTCTCTTAAATTGCTATTTATTAAAAATCTTCCTTGCTTATCAAGTTCGCATTCAGTAGCTCTTGCTAAGAAAAATCTTTTTAATGCTCTTGCATCTTTATTTGTAAGTGGAAATGTTCTTAATTTTTCTTCGAAGTTTTTCCATTCGTTTCCGCGAATATACAAACAAGCATCCATCTAGGCCTTGTGTTATAACAAACTTTTCTCCAATGTCTTCTTTTAATTTAGAAGGCATTATAAGTCTACCTTTTGTATCAATTGAGTGCTCATATTCGCCTATTAACAAATGTTCCACCTCTCTTCACTTTTGAGGATTTTTATTCCACTTTCCTCCACTTCGCTCCACTTTGAACTTATTTTATACGATTAGATTATAAAATGCAATACTTTTTGCAAAGTTTTTTAATTTTTTTTGCAAAAAAATAAAGCCCATATTTTTATATGAGCTTTATTAATTTTATCTTTCTTCACCATCATCTTTATTTCTATAATCTGATTTTTCTGCATAATCTTGTCCAAATTTTTCTGCTTCTGCGGCTCTGTTTGCTTTTCTCATTTCAGCAAGCTTTCTTTCTGCTTTTTCTTGTTTTGCTACTTTTTCTTCCATTGAAACTCCGTCCATGCCTTTTTCTGCTACTGCTTTTATATATTCTCTAAAAGACTTGTCTTCGTCTTGTTCTTTAGACTCCTCAGTTTTATTTAATGCGCTTGCCGCTTTAATTTTTTCTGATTTTCCCTTTTCTTCTGGCTCTGGTAGCATCTTTTCTTCTTTTTTTAATATCTTTTTAAACCAATTTTTAATTTTAGTTAATCTAGGATGTTTATCTTCAGACATTAATCGTTTGTTTTTTTTGTATTTTTCTGCACTTGAGTCAGAAATTAAATCTTCTTCTGAAAATTCTCCTAACTTATTTTCTAAAGAAGGTTTTGCAGATACTTCTCCCTCTTTACCTGAATTTTCGTTCTCAGTTTTTGTCTTTTCAACATCTTTTTTCTTTGTATACTTTTTGTCCCAATTATCTAATTTTAAATCTATAGTATCCCAACTAGCACCATTTAGTAAGTTTTTAGCAACCATATTACATTTGCTCATTCTTGTTCTTAATAGAAGTGCTTTATCTTCTATTTCTTTTTTTGATAAATTCTTTAATTCACCTTCTCTACTAAATTCTCCTTCAAGGGCTTTTTGAGCTTTTGCATATCTAGAATTGTTTTCATCTCTTTTTCCATATAATTCTTCTCTTTTTGCAAGTAATTCATTTTTTCTATCTTCTTTAATTTCTGGATCTTTTAGTTCTTTTTCTGTTTTTATTATTTCTTCAGTTATTTTAACTAACTCTTCCTCAAGTTTCTTAGACTCTTGATTTGCTAAAACAGCATCTTTTCTTGTTTCAACTTCTTGTTTTAATTCATTTAACTCTTCTTTTAGTTTTTCTCTGTATTCTAATACATTTTCTACTTTTCCTAAATTATTTTTAGATTTTGATAGTTTTTCATATTCCTTATATTCTTCCTTTGTTGCTGTTTTATTGTTTGCTTTATCTTTCAACTCATCTATTCTTGCATCAAATTCTCCATTTTTTAATTTTGAATATTTATCTTCCCATTTATTCATATTTTACCTCCTAATATGACACTCATATAATATATTTTAACATAATTTAACATTTTTTACAATAGTTTTATGTAAAGTCATTATTTTTTAACATATCTGTAATGCTTGTGTAATATCTTTACTATTGTATAATTTTATTCAAAGACCTTTCGGCCATTTTCTCATATCTCTTCTTTTTATCTTTAACTTTTTCTTCTAGTGGAGGTAATATTCCAAAATTTGCATTCATTGGTTGAAACTTTTCATTTGGTGAAGAAACGTAATTTGTTAATGCTCCTATTACTGTTTCTTTTGGGAAAATTATTTTTTCTTCTTGTTTTAGTTCTTTTACTGCATTTATTCCAGCAAATAAACCTGACGCAATTGATTCTACATATCCCTCTACTCCTGTTATTTGTCCCGCAAAGAAAATATTATTATTAGTTCTTAAATTACCTTCTTTGTTTAACAATTTTGGTGAATTTATATATGTATTTCTGTGCATAACACCATATTTTATAAATTCTGCATCTTCTAGTCCTGGTATCATAGAAAATACTCTTTTTTGCTCTCCAAATTTTAAATTAGTTTGAAATCCTACCAAATTATATAATGTACCGCTAGTATTATCTTGTCTTAATTGTACAATTGCATATGGCCTTTTACCTGTTCTTGGATCATCAAAGCCAACTGGTTTTAATGGTCCAAATCTAATTGTATCTTCCCCTCTTTTTGCCATTACTTCTATTGGCATACATCCTTCAAAAATTTCTCTTTTTTCAAACTCATGTAGAGTTACAACCTCCGCGTTTATAAGTTCGTTATAGAATCTTAAATATTCCTCTTCATTAAACGGAAGATTTATATAGCTTGTATCTTCTTGCTTTTTTAGTCTTTCTTTCCATTCTTGCATACTTTCTTCTTTTTTCTTTTCCTGTGAATATCTATCTCCATAAAAAGCAATATTCATATTAATACTGCTCTTTTCCACAATTGGTGCAGCAGCATCATAAAAATATAGTTTATTTTCCCCTGTTATTTTTAAAATTTGTTCTGCCATTTTATCTGATGTAAGTGGCCCTGTTGCGATAATAGTTATAGCATCTTTTTCTAAATTGCCTATAAATTCTTCTCTTATAATTTCTATATTTTCATTTTCTTCTATTTTTTTAGTTACTAATTTAGAAAATTCATCTCTATCTACAGCTAACGCTTGTCCTGCGGGAACAGCTGTTAAATCAGCACATTTTATAAGAAGTGAGTCAAGTTCTCTTAACTCTTGTTTTAGTAATCCACATGCATTTGTAATTGCATTTGATTTAAAAGAGTTACTGCAAACAATCTCTGCTAAATTATTATTCGAATGAGCGGGAGAAAAAGCACTAGGTTTCATCTCATATAATTTTACTTTAATACCTCTTTTAGCAATCTGGTAAGCGGCCTCACAGCCAGCTAATCCCCCTCCAATAACATTAATATAATCTTTCATATCTTCATCCTTTAAAAAAAATCCTGATGAACATTTTTCATCAGGGCTATTTTATCACATATTATAAAAATAATCCATTATTCCAATATATATTCCCCAAGCTAGTTTTGTTTGATAATCATCTGTTAGTAACAGTTGTTCTTCTTCTGGATTTGACAAGAAGCCACACTCTACTATACTTATTGGTATTTCCACATGCTTTATTATATATACATTATCTATTTTAAGTGGTACTCTATCATTCTGCTTTTGTATTGTTTGATTTAAACTGTTTTGTATGCATGTTGCTAGTTTTTGTCCTTCTGGGCTTTCTTGCTTATAAAATGTTTGCCATCCCCAATATTGTTGCTGTGGTATTTTGTTTAGATGGATTGATACAAATATATCTGCACTTGATTCGTTTCCTATTTTCACTCTATTATGAATATCTGATATCTTTTTTTGTTTTAATGTATTACTGTCCAAATCATATATTGCATTTTCATCTGAGCGTGTAAGTATTACAGTTGCGCCAGATTGTTCTAGCAGATTTTGCACTTTTAACGCTATTTTTAAATTACTTTCTGCTTCGGTTGTTCCATTACTACTTTGAGCACCTTCATCTGGAACTCCATGTCCTGCGTCTATTACAATCACTTTATTATTTACTGGTAAAGCCACTGTTGCAACTGTTTTATTTTTTGTATTATTTACATTGTATGCTGTAATTGAATACAAAAACATAAATGTCGCAATTATTCCCGCCCAAAATATTATCTTTTTTCTATTTATTACTACCATAAAAAACACCTCATATAAAATATATATGAAGTGTTTTTTAATGTTATTCTTTTTATTAATCATTTTCTTCTCTTCTATCTATAGCATAAGAACTTCCCATTGTTGTTTTTGATAGATGCTTAACCTGTGCTCCTACTTCTCCTATTTCTAAAGTATTTGAAAATCTCTTTGCATCTGCTACCACGACTCCTATTGAAATAGATGTTAGTGGAAATTGTTCCATTACTCCTTTTCTGTTTTGAACTTCTATGTATTTTCTTTCTATATCTGTATCGTTAAAAAGCTTTAAAACTTCCACGTCAAACTCTGCAATTATATCTTGACATATTGCTTCATAGTCTATATCATCATTTGTTATTGCAACAAAATCATCACCACCTATGTGGCCAACGAATGCATCTGTACTTTCTAATGCATGTATGTGTTTTGTTATTATTTTTGCAGTTAATTTTATTATCTCATCGCCTTTTAAAAATCCATATACGTCATTGTATGCTTTAAAGTTATCTAAATCAATATACAATACAACAAATGGTTCTTTTTTTAATAGTCTTTTTTTAAGTTCTGTTTGTATTGGCAAATTCCCTGGTAATCCTGTAAGCGGACTAACGGTTCTATTTACAGTTAATAATCTTGATAGATTTTTTATTATATAATACAAATAATCTTTAATCTCTTTTTTTGAAATAACATATTCTACTGATCTTTCTAAAATATCTATTTTATGCTCTTTTGAATCATCGGCTGTTATTACTATTATAGGAGTAATACTATTATCCTCATTTTTTCTTATTTTTTCGCATAATTCTAATACATCTTCATTAATTGATTCTTCATTAATTATTATAAGACTTGGAATACTTTTTAGAGAAAGCTCTAATTTATCTGGATTTATATTTCTAAATCTAAATGCTCTTTCCTCTTCAAATAGTTCTCTTAACGTCATTATTAAATCATTATTACAGTCTATAATATGTATTTCTTTAATCATCTTTTTCTCCTATCATTAGTATTTTATGGGTACTGGCATTGCCCTACATATGTTTTTTGTGTATCTTCATTACTTGTTGCTACTATTGCTACTTCATTCTTTCCTTCTTTTAAATTGAAATAATAGAATAACTCTTTCTTTGTAGCATCATATCCACTAAAGTTTTGATCATATGCTAAAGTTTGTCCATTTACTGAAAACTCAACTTTTTTAAATCCAAGTTCATGAGTAATTTTTAAATATAATTTATCTCCTTCTCTATAAACTTCTATTTCTGGGTCTGTTTTTCCCACATATGTTTTTCTTGATATTTCTGTATTGCCAGCAGCATCAACCGCTGTAATTATTAATGTATTTGTTCCTTTTTTGGCAGTTATTTTTATATTAATTTCCTTAGCAACAGTTTCTCCTTCTTTTGGTTCTGCTTCTACTTTAACAGTATTTTCTTCTGGTTCATCTTCCCATCTATATGTTGCATATGCAAGTTCTGTTTCATCTGTTACTGTTATATTTGTTCCATCTGTTTTGTCCAAGTCTATTAATGGCTTTTCTGTGTCTTTTGTTCCTGTATATTCTTTACTTGTTTCAAACTCTTGAGCATTTCTATCAATTACTTTTACAGTTAAAGTATTTGTTCCTTTTGGTATTGCAATAGACTCACTGTATTCACTTGTTCCGTTTAATGATTTTTCAGTCTTATCATTCAAATCCCAATAATATGTGATTTTTTCTATTCCGCCTTCAGCCTTTGCAGAAATTGTAGCTTCATCTTCCACTTGGTCTAAAACTATTTCTGGTTTTGCTATTTTATTTATCTTACTTTTATTTATTAATTTGTATGAATAAACGCCTATCAAAGCTGCGCCAAAAATAAAAATTGCAATAGCAAAAACTTTAACTATTTTATTAAATTCTGGTGAATTCATTTTTTGTTTTGTCTTCTTTTTATTTGGATCTTCTGTTGATAATATTTGATTCATTCTATCTTCTCCTTATAAAACAGATTATAACATAATAAAATTATATTTGTAAATAAATTTAAAAAATTTCCATTATAATACAAATTGGAATTCATCCCTCACTTCGTTCGGGCGTTTTAAGGTAGCCTAACCTTGTTGTATACGGAAAAATCTTACATGAGGTCAAGATAAAAGTCGATTTTTCCTATACAATAAGAAGAGATTAGAATTAAATTCTAATCTCTTCTTATTTCATTTATGACTTTAATACATATTTCTTTATTAAGATTATTCCTCCACCTACGATTGCAAGTGTTATTGTTATTAATGTAAAGTAACTCATAAATTGTGTTGCACCTGTTTTTATTGATAGAATTACTAATGCAAAGTCGTCATCGTCTTCTTGTTCTTCTTTATATGGGTTTTCTCTGTTGTTTGGTGTTGAGTCTATGTCATCTGTATTGTAGTCGTTTGCATCTTCTGATATTTCTGCTATATTTATTTTTTGTCCTAGATTCTTTTCACTATTTATCCATCTGAATGTTATTTCTAGTTCTTTTGATTCTCCTGGATTTAATAATACAGTTTCTAGTGCTCTTGTTACTATTTTGTCATCTCCAGATTTTACCCATCCATATTGTTTGTTGTTTCCATCCTCTACATGGAATTCTAATCCTTCTGGAATATAATCTGTTACTTCTGTTGCATATCCTGGAATTTCTCCTTCGTTTGTTACTCTTATTTTGTATACAAATTTAACAACAGTTTTATTTAATTTTTTCTTGTCTAATTCTACTTTTGCTATTGGTTCTGGTTCGTTGTTGTTTCTTATTCCTTCTCCAGTGCTTTCTGTTAAGCCTTTATTTGGTTTAAATCCAGTATTTGTTGTAGTTGTTTTTCCATCTACTGTTACTACTGATTGTGTTACCCATTTTAATAAGCTTAAATCAAAGATTGGTATACGTACTTTTTCTATATCTTCGTCATCTTCATCTTGCCATTCGTTTGGTGTTGAATCTTCGTCATCCCCACTATCTTCTGTAATTTGTGCTTGATTTATTATTACACTATCTTTATCAAAGTCTTTTGGTTCTTTTATTGTAAATACTACTTTTACGTCTGCATAACTTAATGTTTTTGTTTCTGGGTCAAATGCTTTTATTAATGTTTTTTCTAAGTATCTTGTTCTTATCATTGTTGCTTCTTCTGCTTTTGTTGTTATAACATATTTTTTACCATTATATTCTATAATGTCTTCTTTAGCAATGTTTTCATCGCCTTTTGTCATTTCTCTATACATTACCCAACCATATGCTTTGTTTGTTGCATCATCTGCTTCAAATACTAATCCATTAGGTATATCATCTGAAACTTCATATGCATATCCATCTTCTGAGCCTTCATTGTAAACTCTTATTGTATATTCTACTTTGCTTCCGTTTTTTACCCATAATGGATCTTTTGGATGATTATATGTTGCTGTATGTTCTTTTTTGCCATTTCTATCATATGTTCCATCTATTAATGTACTTACATCTGGCACTGGTTCTCTTGATGCTTCTGGTGCTTCTCCATCTACTTTTGTTATAAATTTACGAAGTGCTAAATCAAAATATTTTAATTGTAATTGTTCAAAATCATCGTCATCTTGTTCACCTGGTGTATATCCATTTTCTTCTTTGCCTGGTGTATGTTTATCATCTTCATAAACATTTTTTGGCTCAGAATCTCTGTCATCACCTTTTTGTTCTATTTTGTTTTCATTTTCATCATATTCTTCTGTTATTTCTGCAACGTTCTTTAATATTCCTTTATATGTGTTTTCTTTTAAAACTATACATGTTATTTCAACTTCTTGATAGAATAATCCATCTTTTTCATCATTTGTACTTTGTTGCCATAAGTCTTCATCAGCTTTTTGTGATTTATATGCTTTAATTAATTTTTCTTTTAATGCTTTTGTTGATATTGCTGCTCTTTCACCTGTTACTATTTGTATTTGGCTATAATCTGTTGGCACTTCACCTGTTATTGGATCTTTAAAGTCCTCTAGTTTTATTTTATCTTTGTTTATTTCTGATTCGTCTTTATAGAAACCATTTTCTCCAACTAAGTTCTTTATTTCAATTCCCTCTGGCAATACTTCTTTTCCTGTTGCTTCATCTGTTGTTTTTGGTATTGACCAAATGCTGTTATTTGTATAGTTAGGTAAGAAACCTAGTCCTTCTGGCAAGTAGTCTGTTACTTCTGTTGCATATCCATTTCTATCGCCTTCATTATATACCCTTATTTTATATGTAACTATATCTCCTTTTCTTACTGTTACAGCATCTTTAGGATGAACATATTCTGCTGTTGTTATTTTCTTTCCTGTTGTCGAATCTATTGTATTTAGCTTACTTGTATTTATTTTTGGTGTTCTATCTTTTTCATCTTTTAATTCTGTTCCATTTAGTTTTGTTATAAATTTACGAAGTGATAAGTCAAAAGGTGTTCCTTTTATAATTATTTTCTCAAAATCATCATCATCTTCTTGACCTTTATAATGATATTTAGAATCTGTTAAATCATTTTTATTTTCTTCGTTTCCTTTATATCCTGGTAATGGCTCTAATAAATCTTCTGCTGTTGGCTCAGTAAAGTTTTCTGGTTTAGAATCTCTATCTTTAATTTTTTCTTCTTGTGGTCTTGGTGCTGATGTATAATCCATTGTTGCAATATTTGTTAAAACCATATCATTTGCTGAAGTTTCTGCAGAAACTTTGAATTTAATATCTATTGATTTACTATCTAGTTTTTCTCCGTCAAATGGATTTAAGCCAAATAAATATGGTTGTAGTCCTGTTTCTCCTTGCGCTGGAATCTTAGATATTGTAATTGTATTTTTTTCCTTATTTATACTATATATATATTCTTTACCTTCTAATTCTTCTGCTGTGTATTCACCTGAAGTTTTAGCTTCTATAAACTCTGGATTTGATTTTGCATCAAATTCTAACCCTTGAGGTAAATAATCTGTTATAGAATATACATAACCTTCTATATCGCCTTCATTATATACTGTAAATCTGTATGTTACTATATCTTCTGTTTTTACTTCAACTGGATACTTTTTATGCTTATAGTCTGCTGTTGTTGCTTCTCCACTTGCTAGTTTTGTTACATCTATATCTGGTACTCTAGTATCTTCTAGTTTTGTACCATTAACTTCTGTTATATATTTTCTTAATGCTAAGTCAAATGTTTTTCCTGGTAAAACTAAATCTTCATAGTCATCATCATCTTCTTGATATGTGCTATTGTCTGTTGGTGGAGTGTAATCATCTAAATTTGGTTTTTCTGGTACAGAGTCATCATCATCTCCGCTATCTGCTGTTATTGCTGCTATATTTCTTAGGTTTTGCTCTACTCCACTTGCTATTGCTACAACTTTACATTCTACTTCTAAATCTGCATAATATAATCCGCCTTCGCCTTTTTCTGCTTTTTGCCAAATGCCTTCTGTTGTTTCTGATGTTTTTGTTCTGTCAAATGCTTTTATAGTTGTATCTTTTAAATTAGTTGTATCGTTTAAATAGTTAGATGTTATTGGTGTCACTTTTGAACCATCTTTTAATGTTATTTGTTCTCCTGTTTTCCATCCATATTTAGTATTTATTGCGCTTCCAGCCACTAACTCTAGGCCTGCTGGCAAGTAATCTGTTACTTCTGTTGCTTTTCCATCTACCTGTCCCTCATTATACACTCTTATTTTATATGTAACTATATCTCCTGTTTCTACTTTTTGTTTGTCTTTTGGATGAGTGTATGTTGCTGTATACTCTACCTCTCCTGTTCTATCATCTTTAATACCATTTATTAAAGTTGTTGTATCTACTCTTGGTGTTCTATCTGCAACTTCTATATTTTTTTCTGCACGTTTAATTGCTGTTATAAATTTACGTAGTGCTAAATCAAATCTTTTTGTTGATATTTCATCTTCTGCCTCTGCTTTATCTCTTTTTATTTCAATTACCGCTTGGTCATTTCCTGTAGCATACAAGAAATTTGCTGTTGCCCATTTTCCTGTTTTTGATACTTTTAGTGAAAATTTTGAGCAGTCTATATCAACAAATTCCATTGCTGATTTATATAATTTAATATAATATTCATTATTATATGTAACATTTTCTAATTTATTCTCTTCATCATCTTTTCCGATTTTTTGTAAATTTGCATCTAAAACATCAAAAATTTTTATTCTTTTTAATATATCTTTTGTTTGTTCAGAATAGCAATATTGATTAATAATATTTCCCTTTCCATCTTTTAATGCTAATTCAAAATCGTTGTATCTTGTTGCAGTTGTTGTAATTTTGAATGGTCCTATTAAATAATAATTTTCATCTGGATTTACTATTGTACCTGTACTTCCTGTATTTTCCTTAAGTTTAAATTCTGTATTTTTATCAAATTTTATCTTTACACTATCAGTTGTTTCTCTTATTTTGCTATCTGGATTTGAGCCTTCTTTTAATGCTCCTTCTATAAAATATTGATATATTCTGTTTAAATAGTTTGCCCTTCTTGTTCCAAACACATCATTACTTTCATTTATAGCTAGCCAATTAACTGGTGTTGGATTTGTTGTTGATACTGATTCATTTTTTCCGTTTTCATCATAATTTGCAAAATACCAAAAAGCTAACTGTTGAATTACTTCTAAATCATCATCTGTTATCATCCCTTGGTTTACTTTTGCAATTCCTATTTTTGTTAGTAATTCTGTTTTATATTCTTGTGCATTGTATTTATCTGTACTTACTGGTAAATATGCATTATCTGCTATCCATAGCATTGCATTATATATGTTAACATTGTTATATGTTTTCTCATTAAAAGTAATGTTCTCTGTTCTATCTAGGTTAATATTATATAATTCTTTATACTTGGCAATTACCTCATTAGCATTAGATTTCATATTTTCTATTACTGTATATTTTGTTGAGTTTGCAGAACTATTGTCACCAAATTCCACACTACCAAAGCCCTTTCCTCCTCTTATACAATAAAAGCTATCTTCGAATTTTTTATATGGAGTTTCTAATTCTCTTTTATTATAATCAAATATCTTTACTATTGAATACTTAAATTCTTGACCATCTTTATGTCTAGCGAAGGTATATTCTTCATTGTCTATGTTATTATCTCCATTATCTTCACTATACGGTCTTGTTCTTTGATATGTAAGGTCCCTTTTTTCTTCTGCTGCATATATCGCATTTGGTTTTAGTACCGCTATTGAAATCAAAGCTACTATTAATGCCATTAATAAAATCTTAATCCTTTTCATAATTTACCTTCCTTCTTACAAAATACTAACTATATATATTATAAATTTTTTTAAAATTAAATCAATACCTCTTTTTTAGGCATTTTTCTTTTGTAAAAAAACGTCCTTTAAGCCTTTACGGAAGCCATTTTTTAGAGTTTTGTTTTTTATTAGCATTAAATATTACATTTTCATGACATTTTTTTATGTGTATAATAATTTTTTCATTTTCTTGTTCTTTTGGCTTATTCCCGTAGTTATACAGCTTTTTTATATGTATAAAAATCCCTTTAGTATTTTTACTAAAGTAAGCATGCTTTTAAACGCCATATCCAATAATACATACTAATTATACAATATTTTAAGTTATTTATCAACACATTATGTAAAAAAGATTTTAGCAATTAAATCCAGTTTTTTCTATTGACTTTTTTATATAAATTTGCTATTATAGTTATGCTTTAATTTTTGCGGGAATAGCTCAGTTGATAGAGCGCTGCCTTGCCAAGGCAGAGGTCGCGGGTTTGAGCCCCGTTTCCCGCTCCAGATTTTTAGTTATTCACTATTAACTTTTTTATTGTTATTTGGTACTATTTTAATTAAAAGTGAATAAATTATATCATATCTTAAATATTCGGCGACATAGCCAAGTGGTAAGGCACGAGTCTGCAAAACTCTGATTCCCCGGTTCGAATCCGGGTGTCGCCTCCAAAAAATAAAGACTTTTTTCAAAGTCTTTATTTTTTTACTTATGCAATTAATTGCATATATACATTCTTAAAATTTCCTATTAATTCTATAAAGTAATATCTTGCACTTTTTTTATTTACTATATTTTTTGTGATTATATCTATACTTTCCACATTACTATCGCCAATTTGTAGTGTGACTTTTCCAATTTTAGTGTTTTCTTCTACTGGTGCTTCTAAATATTTTAAAGAATTTATACTTATTCTTATATTATCAATTTCTTCTTTTTTTATTGGATATAATTTATATTTAAAATTTCCTAAACCTAATTTTACACTTTGCTTTTCACCTTTATTTACAATAATCCTATTCGCATTTACTTTTTTCCATTTTTCAAATTCCTTATTAACCAATTCTTCTAGATTTACTATTTCATAGTTTTTATATATGTACTCTATTAAATTGATAGAATCTTTCGTCCTTATTTTTTTAGTATCGGCTCCTAGTACAACTGTTATAATATTAAATTCATTCCTTGTTACTGACGTTACTAAACATCTTCCTGCACCATTTGTAAATCCCGTCTTCACTCCATTCACCCCATCTAAATATCCAAGCAACTCATTTGTATTTGTTATTGTTTTTATATTTCCATTTATATTTACATTATGCACTTTAGTACTTACAACCTCTGGAATTTTTTGAATATTTAATGCATAATCGGCAATTAACGCAAGCTCATATGCAGTTGTATAATGTTTCTCCTCATCTAATCCATGTGGAGTTATAAAATGAGTATGTTTTAAATTTAGCTCTTGTGCTTTTTTATTCATTAAATTAGCAAAATTTTCTACGCTTCCCGCAGTGCTTACGGCTACTTGTATCGCAGCATCATTTCCGTGAGCAAAGCATCAATCCATATAATAAATCTTCTTTTGTTATTTTGTCTCCTGTTTTTAGTCCTAACCTTGAGCCCCCTATGTTTGCAGCTTGTTTGCAAACCTCTACTTCTTCATTTAAGTTTTTATTGTTTTCTACAAATACTATTGCTGTCATTATTTTTGTTGTGCTTGCCATTGGAACTTCTTTGTCATAATTTTTACCATATAATATTGTTTTTGAATTTCTATCAAAAGCAATTGCACTTCTTGATAAAATGCTTGGTTCTTTTGAAACATTTGTAGAAACATTTTCTATTTCTTCCTTTAACCATACATAGTCCGTTTCTTCTTCTATCTCGTACGCAAATACGCTTACATTAACACACATTAATGCAATTATAAATCCAATTATTATTTTTTTTATATTATTCAATAAAATCACCTTTTAAATTTTATTAAATAAAGCATTAAAAATGCATAATTTAGTTTTATTTTCCTATAAACATTTGTACATATATTTTCCCATATTTTGGGCTTTTTACTACACCTATCCCTGTATAAATAAAACTGCTATTTAAAATATTTGCTCTATGCCCTTCTGAATTCATCCACGCATTTACAGCCCCACTGTTGCTTGAATTTCCTGCAATATTTTCTCCTGCTGTTTTATAACTTATTCCGAATTTTTTCATCATATCAAATGGCGAACCATAAATTGGTGAAGTGTGAGAAAAGTAACTATTATCGACCATATCTTGTGCCTTTATTCTTGCAACATTTTGTACCTCGTCATTTATTTTTAATGCAGATAAACCATTAGCAACCCTTTTTGCATTAATTAAATCAAATACCTCTTGTTCATCAGCTGTAAGTTCACTTTTGGTAGTATTGTTTGCATTTGGCTTTGTTGTGTTAGAATTATTCCCAGCACTTCCGAGTATTAGGATATATTAGTTTAATATATTTACTGCTAACTGCTCCAATATAATCATTATCCGTTTGTACAATATACCAATCTCCTATTTTTGCAAATAAGCGTATATATTGGTTTTTATACACTTTTGTTATTACTCCAAAGTTAGTACCGTGGTCCTTGTCTTACATTTAGTGTTGTTGCAGTAACAAAACCTGTTGGTGTGCTTACTGTTTGATAGTTTTTCATTGCTAAACTGCTTGTAAATATACCTGCTATCAAGAAAAAAATCATTACACATAAAATTAATTTTGACTTTAATTTCATAAAAAATCAACTCCCAATAATAGTTTTAGCTATTATTAGGAGTTTATGCAAAAATTTTGGTTTAAAATTATTCAAATGTAATCTTTTTTTAATTATTGTGTTTCTTAGTTTTGATGTGATATAATTTAATATATTACTATTAGGAGTATATAAATGAAAAACTATTATGAAATTTTAGAAGTAAATAAAAAAGCCTCTCAAGAAACAATTTCCAAAGTATATAAATTTTTAGCTAAAAAATATCATCCTGATGCAAATCCAGATAATAAACAAGAAGCCGAAGAAAAGTTTAAGGAAATTTCTGAAGCATATGAAATATTATCTAATGAAGAAAAGAGAAAAGAATATGATGAAGAATTACATGATTATGAAGCAAGTACTTCTCCACAAACTGTTTCTGCTGAAGATTTTCTAAAACTTAGCAATTATTGCAAAGAATTAGAAAACGCTTTAAAACAATACTCATCTGCTGGAAATACTAATTCTTCAAATTCTAATGAATACAATAATTATTATAACAATACAAATAATGATTCTGCTCAATATCAAACTGATACATATACTGCTCGTGCTCAAGAACAAGCAAGAGAGCAAGCTTATCAAGATGCTGTAAACAGAGCTTATCATGATGCATATGTAAACAATTTAAGAAATATGGGATATAAAATAAAATATAAAAAGACTTTTAAAGAACATGTAAAGAATTTTGTAACATTAATTTTGTCCATTGTAGCAACGATATTAATTATTAAAATAGCTTTAAGTATTCCTGCTATTCAACGAAATCTTATTATATTAAAAAAATAGTTTGCACAATGCAAACTATTTTTTTATCTTCTTCTTTCATTTCCTCTAAATTGCTCTTCTACTTCTTCGTGAGCGTTATCAATTTTTTCTTTAGGAGTTTTTCCTTCTGCCTCATTGTATAGGTTTAAAAATTCTTCTGGCGAAACCTTTGCCTTTTCTGCTTCTTTTGCTATTGTTGTGGTTTCTCCATTACCCAAATCTATTACCATATTTAAATCTTGAATTTCTATTCCTTTTTCTTCTCCCTCCTCAAAATTATGTGCTATTTCATGATTTTCTTTTTCTGTGTCTGTTGCTTCAATAACATCATTTTCTGGAGTATTTGTTTTACTTTGTACTCTTACAGGTCTTTCAACTCTCTCATTACATGGAGTTACACGCACTTTTCCCAACTCAATATAGCCATATGTATCTATTGTAATTGACATTTCAATATCTTTTCTGTTCGTCTTCATCAATGCATGTGGACTTTTTCTTTCTACCTTGTCACCATTCTCGTCTATTGAAATCACACTACGCATTGTTGGCTTTGCCGGTTTAATCTCGTCAGCTATTCTTATTCCATTTTCATCTTTTTCTGTAATTATGTATTGTCCTAATTTACTAGAATATGCCAATCCTAATTTCTTTCCTTTCAATTCTGGAAATTCTAACTGTAATCTTGGATCTTTTATTTTTTTATAATATGTAATTCCTAGATCTTGTCCTTCATTTTCCATTAATTCTTCATTAGCTTCTTGCTCATCTTTTTCTTCAGAATCTTTGTCTTCTTTCTCATCTTTTTCTTCTTTTTCTTTGCCTTCTTTTTGTTTTTCTATATACTCTTCTAATTCCTCTGGCGTTAGCTCCTCCGACTTTGCTCTTATATTTTCAATATTAAGTTCTTTTAAATCTTCCAATGTCATTTCTACTTCCAAAGATCTTAATAATGGATCAATAAATTCTATATGTCCTTCTTCATTAACATAGCCTAATAAATTATTGGAATCCTTTGCATATATTCCAACTTTTTCTGTTCCATCATCATTAGTTATCTTAGCTATATAAATATCAGAATTTATTTCTAATCCATCTTTTATTTTTAACTTTTCATAATACTCTATACTAGAAATTCTTTCTCCCTCTGCTAGGCTTTCTTTCATACTTGATTCAAACTTGTCCATTTTCTCCATAGTTTCTTTTTCATTCGCTGTAAATGTTGAAATTTTCTTTTCTTTTTCCATATTACTCTCCTATTCTACCTCGAAAGATAATTCAAATTCTGCATTTGGATTTAATTTTATTATAAAATTTTTATCCATATCATCTGCAGCTACACCTACCCCACTCTTAATATTAGCTGTACAAGTATACACATTACTTTTTGTTTGAACATTTTTAATAGTTATATAATTTGTATCATAAAAGTTTTTCTGCACATAGTTTTTGAATTCATCAATTGTTTTAAAATAATTCTGTTTAAATTCACTTGATAAACATTCATATGCATTTTTATAATCTTTGTTGTTTATCATTTTTATAAATATTTCAATATCTGTAGCTACTTTCTTTGCATCGTTTGCTTTATTGTATGTAGTTATAAACTCCTCTGTTTTTATTGTATAATTATCTAACAATATTGTATAATCCATTATTCCATTTTCTTTTATTGTATAATAATTATCAAAATTATCTACAATTATATATTCAGTATAATTATCTTTTTCATTAACACCATACTTCACCATTGTTGTATTTTCCATTTGATTTTCATTTTCACTCATATTATTTTTATACTCTTCTAGATTTCCAAATCTTTTGTTTTTATATTCTTCATCAAGTAAATTATAAGCTAACTCTGGATAATTAAGTGCTTTATTTATATAATCATTAAGATAGTTTCGAGCCATATCCTCATTTGTTACATTTATATTTTTAAATAAATTATATTTATTTTTAGAAATAGTCAATTCATCACTTTTTGATTTATTTTCTGTAATAAGTTTATTATATTCATTTTCTGTTATTGGAGTTAATTTATATGTTGTATTTTCAAAATCCAAATTTGCCATCATATAAAATCTCTTGTCTAATTCTATACTTTCTTTTCCTTTTATATAATATGTGCAATATGTATACCCATTTAGAACATATATTTCTTCTAAAGATATGTCATCTACATCTTTAAATGTGTATTCATCTATAATATTTTGTATGTTTTTTTGCATAGTTACTGCTTCTACCGCATTAGTATTTTTATTATTAGTATAATTAACAAATTCCTTTATGCAATCCAATAATATATAATATTGATTTCTATTACTTAACTTCTCAATATTTTCGTTTATTACATATGTTGGATGTTCCGAAACTAATGTGTCTTTTTCTCCATAATTTTTCTCGTTCTTTTTATTAATTACAACAATGGCAGTTATACATAGTATTAAAATTAATATAAGAATTAATATAATATATTTAATTTTTTTCACTATAACCTCCTAATTATTTACTTACTAATTTTGCTCCAACAGCGCCATTAAATAATGATACAGCTGACTGCCAGCCTGTACGTCCTGTTGCCCATGGATCTGAAACATATATATAATTTCCATTATCTTTTACATCTAGTAATGCCATATAATGCTTATCAGTAGTAAAAGTACTTCCAGCACTTCTTAACACATATATTATAACTGGATTTCCTGATTTTAAATGCTCTATTATTTTGTTTTTATCAAATGGCACCCCAGCATTTCTATTTTCAAATCTTCCCATTTCAGTAACTGTAAATCCCATTCCTCTTAGCGAATTTGTTAAATTACTATTAACTAGATAGCACTCATATGGATTTTTATTTATTCCGTATCCAGATGCTACTATTGCAACAGATGTTACTCCACATCCAACTTTTGATACTGTTGAATCATATATTCTCTTACTGCTGTATGGTGCTCCATTTTGTTTATATTCTTTAAACTCCCTACCAAATTGGTTTGTAAATGTTGTAGTATATCCATTTCCGCCAGTTACATTTTTTTGTTCACTTACATTTACGCCTGCAGCTTTATAAATCTCTGTCATTATTGCAGTAACTCCTGGTGCCCATGATTGCGAACCCGGACAATATTTTGCTGATATTGTTTGTACAGAGTTCTTTCCCTCTGAGAAATACTCTTTTTTTATTAATCTCATAAAATCCTCTGTTGCTTCTGTATAGCTAGGATATACTCGCCATGTATTGCCTTTTGAGTCGGTCCACGAATTTCCATTATAGTTTCCTTTTATGCTTCCCCAATTATTAGTATTATTTTTAATCAGCTTAGCATCTTTAGCAGCACCACACTGATTTTCTTGTTGAAACACTGCAATAGCAAAAACTGCATTAACATTATATTTATTTTGTAATTCAATAAATTTACTTGCTCCAACACTATCTAAATTATTTCTTCTTGTACCAGAATTTGCCCATTTTTCTATTGCAGTTTTCAATTGTTCTTCATTTAGTACTAAATTTTCTGAAGATTTAGTTGTTTCCACAATATATCCACCAACCAAACCTACTGCTGTTAGCTCATTTCCACTTGCTATCTGATCCATTATGCTACTGATGTCAATACTTGGCCCTATTCCCATTACTAGTGCTTTCATATACTCAAATATATTAATATATATTTCTGCTGAGTCTAAAGTATCTGAAAAGAATTCATTTAATCTATCTTGTAGTTCATATATATGCTCTGTTGTTGTATGTCTATATTCGTCACTAATTAAAATATCATAAAAGCCACCTTTTCCTTCATCTTTAAATTCTAGTTTAGCCTTAGAATCATCCACTGCATATTCTATTCTTGTTATATTTTCTGTATTTGTTGCTTTTACTGTTCTCTCTTTTGCCCATACAGATCTATATGACCAGCCTGTCCCCGTTTTTATATCTATATTTGTGATATTTATTGTTTTTCCTTTTTTTGCCGCTTCAGCAGTTATTTCAGATTTCATATCTGGTTTTAGTTTTTGATATCCTGCAGACGAAGTAATAGTATCTATTCTAATATTTTCTTCTGGATCAATTTTTTGTGTAGTTGGTCCTCCTGTTGAAACATTTTCTGGCTCAGTTTTCGATTCTTCTTTATAAGCATTTTGCATGTTCCAAAAAATAGTATTTGCCTTACTTACTACAATTTTAGGAGTAGTAGATATATTTGTACTATTTGTTGTTTTTGTATACTTTTCTTCTTGGTTCAGTTCATTATATTTATCATAATTATATCTTTCATTTTTTTCTTTTTCATCATTCTCTTTATAATCATATTCCAATTTAAACAAATATTTGTAATCAACTTTCGCTGTTCCTTCTTCTACATATTTATTTTGTACTGTTGTAACTTCATCATAAACAGTTAATTCTACTTCATTTTTCAATGCAAGGTTTGCAACATCTTCACAAAAATTTGCATCTTCTGTTATTGTTAATAATGTAAAGAAAAATGAGTATGGTGTAGCAAATTTTTGTATTACACTCATATATGGAACAGTGGTTTTTACATATATTGTTTCCTGCGAATAGCCATCATCAGTTACATGCCCCTTATCTCCACTTAGTTGACTACTAGATGTTGATGTTGATCCATTTGCAACTGACAGATTAAAAGCTTCATCTAATGTAAAATAATTTAACACATCAGAGCTATTAGTTTCTATCAATTTGTCAAATTCTTTTTGTGGTTTATATTTTAATTCATAATCATTCCTTTTTATTTTTACATTTCCCTGAAAACTATCTCTAACTTTATTTGTATCTCCGCCTAAATCTGGGTACATTGTTTTTAACTCAGCTTCTACAAACTTGGGAAGGAGATGTAATTCTTTTTCACTATATTCTTGCAAATCCAAATCCATAGTTAATTGTCCTAATGAATCTTCTTTTGCATTTGAAACTTTTACTAAAACGTATTTTTCAAAATTTGTAAATGTAGCTGGGTCATATCCTATCGCTGTTAGCAGCTTATTGGCTAACTCAATTTCTTCGCTTTCAAATTGATATTCGTAGACGCCATTATTAAATATTGTTTTTCCAATATCAAAGAATCCACTCTCTGTGGTTATTTTTTCTTTATCTTCTTGATATGATTTTATTTTACTTTTTTGTATAACATAATGTGCTCCCGCTAAAAAGATTACTAAAACTAATATAATTCCTACTGCAAGCCAAAAATATGGGCTTTTAGCTAATCCCATTAAAGCTTTTTTTAAAGCATCTTTAACCGCTTTTTTTGCTGCTTCCTTTGCTGCTTGTTTTGCTTGTCTTGCTGCTTCTTTTGCTGCTTCTTTTGCAACCTCAGCTGCTACATTATTATCATCTTCTTCTTGCAAGTTTTTCACCTCACTTTAAAAACCAACATTTATATTTGAAACATTACTATATTCTTGTTTATTTTCCTGTTTTTTATATTCATCATAATCTAGTATAATATCTTCAAATGTTATTCCTTTAGAAGATATTTTTTCCGTATATGATTTATTGAATTTTATAGTTCTTGTAATACTTAATAGCGGGTTAATTATCAATAATCTTTCTGGTATTTCATTAGTATATGCTGTTTTCTTACCTCCCACTGAATCTTGTAAATACATTGAATTGTTCTTCCTGTATCCATCCATCAAAATTGTCTTCTGCGTATTGTTTGTTATTTTTATTTCATATTCTTCATAATCAATATATATTTTTCTGCTTATTACATTTATTCTAACATAGTCATTACTATTTTCTGTATTTAATTCTTCTTTCGCAATAAGATTATTTATATTTATTTTATAATCATTATTTTCTTCAACAACTGTATAATAGCTATCTATTGCATTATTATTAACTACTCCAGTTGCTAATGCATTTTCATATATACTTATTTTATATATACTATATTTACCTGACATCCATAATTTTATATCATATGTTTTAGCTGTGTTAAAAACTAAATCTGTATAGTCATTTTTAAATTTTTCTAATACTGGAAACATTTCCTCTTTGCAGTCTGTACTTAACAAATCATATGCTTCTTTGATTTTTCCATTATTGCATTTTTCTAAAAAAGCACTTATAAGTTTTAATTTTTCATCTTGTATTTTTTCACTATTATAATTACTGCTTAAAAAATCTTCTTGGTTATTAGGATAAATAGTAGTATTGCTACTACTATTTATCTCATCATTTGTATTAATTTCTGAATTTCTTTTTTTAGCATCATTATTTAATGTTTGCAATAATATTATCGTGAATGCAATTGCTAGTATTGCAATCCATATAACTCTTCTATTACTATTATAAAAGCTTAATATTTTATGCAATTTTGAACCTCCTATTATTTTTATATTTTTTGGTTCTATTTTTTATTTGTTCTTCCTTTTGGTTTAGACTGTGGTATAGCTTTTTGAATTGGAATTTCTTTACCTTTTACTCTTGCAACTTGTTTTAAAATAGTATCTGTTGTTTGTTCTGCTTTTTTCAAGTCATATCCCGGTTGACGAGTAAATTTATCTATCATCTTATTTCTTCCTGTATTGTACCTATCATAATCATCATACATATCATCACTAATTCCTTTTGCAAATGCTGGAATTCTTTTTGCTAGCTCAAGTGTTGGCACTTCTGTATTTGCTTTTGTTGCTTCTTTTGCTGCCTTTTCTCCTCCAAATTCGCTTGTCATTTTTAATGATTTTATAATCTGATCATCATCAGTAGTTCCATAGTTTTCTCTCATTTCAAGAGCTGCCTCTTTTGCAGCTTTAAAATTCTCATTTCCAAAAGCTTCTCTATATTTATCATCTATTTCCGCATCATTTTTCCATTTGTCATTCAAAGCTGCCTCTTGCTTAGCTGCATAATCTTTACCATAATATCCTCTTTTTGCTATATTCCAATCTTTCGATACTCTTGATATTCCTTTATCAGCAACTACTCTACCTGTCTTTGATCCTGCTGTTGCTGCTATTCCTACAGCAGAGGCTATTTTACTTGGGTCACCAGACATTAATGCTGCCGATCCAGAAATTAATGCTGCTGTTCCAGCAAACGTGTATCTTCCAGCCGTTCTTGCTCCTAGTTTTAAAGCTTTTGGTGCAACCACTTTAGCACCATTCCATGCTTCTTTTCCAAGTGCTTTTGCACGAGCTTTTCCGCCCATTCCTTTTGTTGCCTTCCATGCATTTATATAATGTGAACCCGTTTTATTTCCTAATCTCATTGCCTTGTTTCTTGCAACTGCTTTTACAGCATTTCCTACCATTTGTCCTTTTGTTAAATCATTGCTATCTTCTGCCTCAAGTTCTGAATTTTGTTCCTGCATTGGAATTGTATTTTGCTCTTGTTCTTCTTGCTCTTTTTCCAATTCTTGATATGCCTTATAATCGTCATCAGACCAATCAGCTCCTGGTGTTGTTCCTTCATCTAATAAAGAATCTAACGCCGCTCTCTCTGATTCTATTGTTTTTCCTTCTTCATCTAAATCGTTATTATTAAAATTGTTTCCTGAATTTTGAATTGGTTCATTATTATTTTGTTGGCTTTGTCCATTACCATCTCTTGGATTCAATCCATCATATGGATCTTCTTTCGCACGAATTCTATCTGGTTGACTAGCTCCATCACCACTTCCGCCAGATCCACCGTTTCCACCGGATCCGCCTTTACCCTTTGCAACTTTATTTCCTATTTTACCAGCAACATTTGCAAGCATAGAACCTGCCGCTGCTCCAGAAAATGCTCCCATTGTAGACGCCTTTTCGAAGCCAAACATTTTTCTCAATAGTTTTTCTGCTTGTGTCATAAATCCCAATACAACAATTGTATATATTATATTTGAATTTGCAAACTCTAGTGCTGAACTAATAAATATCATATATATTAACAAATGAAATGGTTGTATTAAAACATTAAATGTAAACTCTTTAAGCCACATATTAAATGCCTGCGCTTGCCCATCATTTAATTTATCTATTGGATATGTAAGTGTTATTAATGGTGCAATCAATGTTAAAAATGCTATTCTTATAAACCTTCCTATATATTTAGCAAAATATATCACTGTAAATCCAACTAGAAATAAGTATGTTATTGTATATCCTAATCCAGAAGCGCCATTTAAATTAGCATATAATCTAGCATATTGCATTAAGTTAGCAACTCCTGTAATTTCATTGTTCGCATTAAAAACATTTCCCTTGATTACCAAGTGTTCTCCTTGTAACTTGCTCAACACTTCACTAAATTTTTCATTATTTGTTTTATCATTAAATGTAAATTTTGCATCATCTCCGACAACACTAGGCAATTTAATTCCTGGATTGCCCATATTTGAATTAAACAAATCAGTTAAATTTTCTGTTAGGGTAAATGTAAATGCCATTATATAATGTAATAAAAATATTAAACATATTGCACCTACCCAAGACGAAATCATTTGTTTGTACTTAGCTTTATCTGATGCTGTACTTGATATTACAACTCTTATACCTATGTATACTAGAACAGAAAGTAATCCAACTAGTGAAAAGTTCCTTATTGCAACATACCATTTAGCAATTGTTGATCTCAACACATTCAAATTTTTTTCTACATTATCAGCATGTGAAGTAGATGTTTTTCCATCCATCACTACATCATCGTCTCCACCTAATGCTTTCTCCAATGTTCCATCCATATTAATCGCATTAATAAAGTTTGGATTTAATGAAGCAATTTGATTTCTAAAAATTGATTCTGGTGTAAGGTATAAATATGCTGGGTACTTTATATTGTTATCGCCAGCATCATCCCATGCATCATGACCTTCTCCTGTTCCTTTATCTCCAACTGGTGTAACATTTGCACATGGAACAGTAAATTTATTTCCTATAACTATTTTTTGAGCTATAGTCATAATTGCATCTCCAACAGTATAGCATAATTTTTTTATTGGAGTTAATAAAGTTCCACCATCAAAGCTAACATCTTCTACCGTTATCTCTGAATCTATCTTTACTGGATTGTACGAATGTGTATCCGTTCCATTATCAGATGGCCTTAGTGCCATTGAATAATTTGGCACGATGCAACTAAATAATAGCACTGTTAAAACTATTAAAAATATTTTTTGAGTTGTTTTTTTACTAGCAATATTTTTCATTGTTTCCTCCTATATTTTAACTTTCTCTCGATTGTTTCATTTGTGCTATTTTATTTAAGTTTGTTTCTACAAACTCAAACTCTTTTCTTGTAGGCTTAATTTGTAATATTGCTGTATCCGCTCCTACTTTAAGTAATCCTTCACCTTTTAAGCAAGTTACTAAGAATCCAGCTTCTCCTTCACTTAACTTAAATACCTCTTTTAAGTAGTTTATTTCTGATTTATCTTGTGCTAAAAATAGTTTTGTATCTGATGATGTTAAAACCGCTTGTGCTTCTGGTTTTTCATAGAAATCTTGGAATCTTTGAGAAATTATTGCAAGTGATACATTTCTTTTTCTTGCACGTCTTGCCATTGTGTTTAAAAAATCTACTGCTTCTGGATATGGAAGAAGCATCCAAGCTTCATCAACTAAAACTCTTTTTTTAGTTGCTTTTGTTCTATCTTCACTATTCTTTTTAACATATTTTTCCCAAATCCAAGAAAGTAATATTTGTTGTGCAAGTGGTCTTGCAAATCTTTCCTCCAATTGAGATATATCCAAGTTTATAAATGGTGCTCCATCTAATAGTTCAAATGTAGATTGCCCATCGAAATATGCCATTTGTCCATTTAATTCTCTTACATATTGTTTCATAACTTTTATTAAATAGCTGTAATGGAATCTATAATCTGAATTATCATTTTGCTTTGCCTTTTCTACTATTCTTTTATACCAAGAACCAATTGTTGGCATTTCTTTTTTTCTTTTCCCTAAAGCATCTCCAGAAATTACACTATCTGATTCATATAAACTTGCTGGATCTGCTGTAATTCCCACTCTTGCATATTCTTCTGCCACTGATTCTGATATTATTTGTTTTGTAAGTTCGTTTACTTCTGTACTTCTTGTACTTCCTCTCGCCATTGTTAAAAGTGCTTGTGTTACGTCCTCTACTTTGTTCTCTACATTTAATATAGGCCTTTCTCTCCCTGTTATTTCATCTTTTACCTTTTCTATTTCTATATCAAATAAGTTTATAATTGTTTGTGAATTAGGGCTTATTACTACATTTATTCCTCCAAGGGCCTCTGCAACTACTGTATACTCACCTTCAGCATCTAGTGCCAAACTTTCTATTCCCATAAGAACAGAAGATCTTGAAATTAGCGTTTTCATTGTAACAGATTTACCAGCACCAGATTTAGCAAATATAACCATATTATAATTTGTTAAGCTTGGATGGAAATTATCAAATAAAATTGGCACACCTGTTTGTTTATTAAATCCTAGTGGAACACCTGTTGGATGTCCTACTTCTGATGTAGTAAATGGAAATACTGTTCCCATCGATCTACGGTCAAATGTGTGAATCTTCTTTATTTTGTCTTCCATTAATGGTAAGTTTGATTGAAATCCCTCTTCTTGTATGCCCCATGCTGATTTTATATCTATTAATGATTTTGACATTTCTGTTGCTAATAATTTTGTTAATCTGTCTAAATCTTGTAAATTATATGCAAACAATGTTGAAACAATTGAAGCTTCATAAAGTTTATTAAATCCTGCTGCTATTTCATCTCTTAAAGATTCTGCTTCTACTCTTTTTTGTGCTAATAAGCTCTCTCTATTTATATTTCCTTTGTCATAAGCTACAATTCTTTCTGTTTCTAGTTCATTTATAACTTTATTTAGCTCATTTTGAGATCTTGATTCTGCTATTGGATTGATATATATTGATGTGTTTATATCTCCAAACATATACATATCTCTTAAAAGTTCCGGGAATGTAGCCATACGTGGTAATGCTGATATAAAAAATGTTCTTGCAAATCTAGTTGTTGTCGATATTATTTCTAATCTATCTATATTTGAAGCATCTATTCCAGATGGAGCAATTAATTCTTTTATTGTTTTCTTTTTTAATAGTCCATAACCATTTTCATTTTCAGCAATACTATTTTGTAGTTCTGCTAGTTGATTTTGCTTTTGCTTTTTTGCCATCTTTTTCCCCTCCTTTATCTTTTGTTTTTATTCTCTTTTTTGCTTCTTTTGCTACATCTTGCCCTATATAACTTTTGCTTTCCTCTAATATCTGTGCTGCCATATCTGCTATTAGGTCATCCATTGTTAATTCTTTTTGTTCTAATTGTTTTTGTTTTTCAGATTTAACTTCTTCTATTGCTGTTCTAGCTTCTTCCATTGCTTTTTCTTGTATTTGTGCATCTAATGTTTTTATTTTTTTATCTAATACATCTTGTGCCGTTATGTATAATTCATCATATCCTGCTTGTAATGCTTTTTTCATTCCATATGTTTCTGCCTCGTCTCTATTATATGCGTTGTATAATAAATCCACAAGTTCATATGAATCTAATACTTTTCCCGTTACACTACATCCTGCCAAAGTTCTTATTATTGATTGAGCTTTTGTATAAAGCTCAGAAAAAGCTATATTTCTAATTTCATCTTTATCAAATAAATCATTTCCTGCTTCTGATGAATAATACGGAATTACTATGTAATATTGTTTTCTAAGTACATTTTTATTCAAGCTCATTCTTTCTGTGTTAAAAATTATATCTTTTCCATATTCATATAAGTTTCTTTGTTTTGTTATTTCTAATTTATATTTTTGTAATTGTTTTTCGTCATATCTTCCAGATTGAACCATTTGTTTATATTGATTTTCTTTTCTATCCAACTCTTCTTTTATTCCATCTACTCTATGTTTATAATTTTCTAAACTGCTATCTAAATTTATTGTTCTACTTTGTGTATATATTTGAATTGGGTGTCTCAATGTATTTAAAAATTGTGAAAACCCTTCTTCTACTGCATTTTTTTCCATTCTAGACATTAAATCATAATTTATTCCTTGGCATTCTACAACCATTAAATATCTTTTCCCATTTTTTTGTACAATCATGTTATCTTCTATTTTATCAAATTCCATAAATGAAAAAATTGATTGTTTATTATATGATTGTGGGACTTTAGTTTGTTGTTTTGTTCCCTGTTCTTTAATCTCTGTATGTTTTTTTTCTTTTCCATTTTTCTCATCTAGGCTCATTTTCCAATAAACTAATGCTAATATTAATATAATAAAAACTAATATTGCTGCAATTATCACAAATATACTAGTTATCTCCATTATCATTTTCCTCCTTTGTATACACATATATTTTTTTCTTCTTTGCATGAAATTTTATTGCTCTTTTTATAACATCATCGATATTTTGCCCACTTGTTTGTGTTGTAAATTTTAATGATGGTATTTCTGGAACCTTTAACATTCCTATTGCCCATCCTATTGCAGCAAAGATTACAGCTATTATTATCCCTACAATTCCAAGTCCTATTGCCTTTAAAATAAAATAAAATACTAATCCTATAGCCGCAGTTATTGCCGTGTATATTAAAGATTTAGGAGTAAAAATGAATAATATTCTTCCTTCTCCCTTTACATTTCTAGGTATCTCATATGTTCCCAAAATGAATTCCTCCTTAGTACCTTTTTATAGTTATATCTATTATAACAAATTTTTGGCTAAATTGTAACATTTTTGGCGTAAAAATATAAATTTCATATATTTGTAATGTTTTTGTAATAATTACCCGATTTTTGGCAAAAAAATAATAGCCTTACGGCTATTATTTTTATTTATTTTATTGTGCTTGCCCAATCGTAAATCATACCTGCTACATTTGATGCTGCAAATATTAAAACTGCACCAATTATGTATGGTATCATTGTTTTTTTGTATTCTGCTTTTTCTTCTGCGCTTCCCATCATGTATTTAATACCTAATACAACTAAAACTACAACTGCTGCAATTGAACCAACTAATTGTACTATACCTAATATTTGTTGTCCTAAGCTTTTAACAGAACCTGTTCCTGTTCCTTGTAGTGGTGTTATTGTTCTTGGATCTGTTGATTGTGCAAATACAACTGTTGAAGCCATAGCTAACATTGCAACTATCATTAATACAGATACTATTTTTGAAATCTTCTTAGTATTCATAATTAATACCCCTTTCATTATTTTTTTATATTTAAAATATTCTAGTTAATAGAATAACTTTAATAACTATATTATAATTACACATCTTGTAGTATTGTAGCAACTATTTTCCAAATTCCAAATGCTCCAAATATTATTACACATCCAATTACAAATGGTATTAAGCTTTCTTTTACCTTTGCCTTATCGTCCATACTTCCTACCATAAATTGAATTCCAAGTATTGCTCCTATTATTACTGCTATAACTGTTCCTATTGCTAATAAAATATTGTATATTTGATCTGATACTGTTTTTATTTGTGACTCTTTAATTGGTGACGTTTGACTCTTTCCCGTATCAATAAATCCTTCTCCTGCATCTAGAACGCTATCTGCAGCATATGTTGTTTGCATAATTAGCATTGTTGATAATATAAATAATACTAAAATTTTTATCAATATACTTTTATTCATATTACCACTCCTTTTTAACTATTTATGTCTTTTCCTATTTCATATATTATATGTACCAAATTTGATGTTGCAAAAACTAGTATCGCACCAATTAAATATGGTAACATTGTTTTTTTATATTCTGCTTTTTCTTCTACGCTTCCTACAACATATTTAATTCCTATAATAGCTAAAGTAACTGCAGATACTATGCTACCTATTAATTGCACTGCTCCTAATACCTCTCCCGCCTTAGAAAATAGCTTTTGGGAACCTCCTCCAGAAGTAGGCTTATAATAGCTTGGGGTTATAGAAGCATAAATATTTGTAGTAAATAAGTAAATTAAAAGTAAAGTCATTAATAAAACTGATGTTATATTAAAAAGAGTTTTTTTATTTGTTTTTCTCATTTTTCTTCACCTACTTACTTTTAGATAAATAAATTATACCACAGTTTTCCTTTTATTTCAACATTTTTCATTTTCTTGTGCTATTTTATGTTATTTTAGCATATAAAATGTTAATTTGTAAATACAAATTAAAAAAAACAGTTTAAATATTTTTTTATATTTAAACTGTTTTTTATTATGACATTATCTTCTGTCTTTCGTATATATTCTTGTTCTTATTTTTTTATTATAGTATCTTGTTATTAATTCATCTAATTCTAGGCTTAGGGTATATATATATGTATAATCCTTCTCTTTTGTTATACTTTCATTTAATTTTCGTCTTAATTCTAGGATTTCTTCATCTAGCATAGACTTTTCACTCCTTTTATTAATTTTTTCTTTTGTATATTAATAAAATACCATATTTTTACATTTAGGTCAATAAAAAAACAGCAAAAATGCTGTTTTTTGAATAAATTTCGTATGTCATATTTCTCTATTTTTTAACATCTGTTTAGATTTTAATATATTTTGTTTTTCATTTTGTCAAGAAATAAAAAAAAACGACAAATTGTAATTTGTTTAGTTCCGGATGAATTCAGGACAGTCCCCAAAATCCCCAGGTTTGGTGATTTTAAGGGACAGTCCCTAGAATTCACCCTCACACAAATTCCAATTTATCTGATTTTACTCTTTTAATATACGCTATCACCGTCATTATGAATATAATTATTGACAAAGCCTGTGATATTCTTATTGGTCCTAGCATTAGACTGTCTGTTCTTAGTCCTTCTATTATTGCTCTTGCAAATGAATACATTATTAAGTATAAATATGTTATTTGACCTTTGAATTTTCTATTTTTAGATACTACTGTAAGTATTATAAATATTGTAAGTGTTGATATTGACTCATACAAAAATGTTGGATGTACCTCTATATATTTTCCAGCTTCATATATTCCCATTCTCCATGGTAAATTTGTTTGTGTACCGTATGCTTCTAGATTTATGAAGTTTCCCCATCTTCCTATTGCTTGTCCGAAGTGCTAAACACGGTGCTATAAAGTCTAATAAATCCAGTATATCTATTTTTTTCTTTTTGCAATATATATAACAGGTAACTGCCCCTCCTATTATTCCACCATATATTGCAAGTCCGCCATTTCTTAAATTGAAAATTTGCAATGGTTCTTTTATGTAATAGTCTATCTCAAATAATACATAGTACAGCCTTGCACATATTATTGAAATTGGTATTAAAAATATGCATAAGTCTATTATATCTGCAAATTTTATTCCATATTTTCCGATTATTTATTTTAAATATTATTATTCCAATAATAATGGCTAAAACTATTAGAATAGCATACCAATAAATGTGTATGCTATTTATTGAAAATGCTATTCTAGATATATTAAATATTAAATTTAGTCCTGGAAATGTAATAGTGTTCATTTTTACCTCTATTTTTATAAGTTAATTTGTTTTATCTTTTGGCTCTACTACTGATATTATTGTGTTTTCTTCTTTAAACACATTATTTAAAATTTGTTTTGCATATTCTTTTGTAATTTGTTTATATGTTTCTAAATAGTCAAAACTGTTTATTCCTTTAAAGTAGTCTGAAACGAACATTCTTACTATATCTGAAACATTGTTAAATTCTTTTACAGCTGTTCCATAAAGCATATTTTTTATTCTGTTAAAGTGTTCTTCATCTAATCCGTCTTGTTTTAGATTATTTATTTCTTCTTGTATTTCTTTTAATACTAATTCTGGATTTTTTGATTGTCCTGTTATTGCTATATGTGCAAAATTATCTCCAAATTCATATTCTACAAATGGTTCTGATATTAATAGTTGCTCTTCATATAATTTTTTGTATGTTCTAGAGCTTTTTCCTATAATCATGTTTAATAATATTTCTATTGCTAAATGTTTTTTTACTATTTCTTCTTTTGCATTTGAAGTATCATCTTTTATTCCTATTACAAAAATTGGCATGCTTACTTCCATTTGAGTTTTTTTGCTTTTGCTAACAATTCCCTCTTCTTTTGGATCGTAAATTCTTTTTATTTCTCCTTGATTTGGTTTTTCTATTAATCTTTTCTTTATTTCTTTTATTAATTCTTCTGGTTCAAAATCTCCGCAAAATCCCATTACCATATTTGAAGGATTATAAAATGTATTGTAGCATTTATATAATACATCTTTGTCTATTTTTGCTATTGAATCTATTGAACCTGCTATATCTATTGTTATTGCATTATTTTTATACATGCATTTTAAAGCATTCATGTATACAGCCCAATCTGGATAGTCGTCATACATCATTATTTCTTGACCTATAATGCCTTTTTCTTTTTCCACATTTTGGTCTGTAAAGTATGGATGTTGTACATAATCCATAAGTTCATCTAATGCTTCATAGAAGTTATCTGTTGATTCAAATAAATATGCTGTGTGATTTGTTGTTGTATATGCATTCGCATTTACTCCTAGTGCTGTTAATGTATCTAAACTATTTGTTCCATTTGGTTGTTCGAACATTTTATGCTCTAAAAAGTGTGCAACACCGTCTGGAACCTCTGTTTCTTTATCTTCTCCTGGCACAACAAATTTATTGTCCATTGAACCATAATGTGTTGCCCACATTACATATTTTTTCTTTATACCCTTTTTAGGTATAATCATTATATTTAAGCCATTTTCTAATTTTTCGGTATATAATTTTTCTTTGACTTGTAAGTTTTCTATAATTTGCATAGTTTCTCTCCTTTTTCTGTATATTCGAGGTTGGAAGTAGGGGTCGCCGCCTTCGACGACCCGCAATTGAATTGGTGTAAAGCATGTACATTGCAAAGTCTACGATGTCTCCGGGTCGCCAAGGGCGGCGACCCCTACAACGTTTGCAATATATTACATTTACAATTCAGGACAGTCCTTAGAAATTCCCTTTGTATCTCTAATTTCTCAAAAAATATATTGTATTTATTTTTATTTTATTTGCTACTTCTTTTACATCTTCTGCTGTAACTTCTTCTATTTTTTGTGCATATTCTTTAAATGTTGTTAATTTTTGTGATAGTTCTTGTCCTAAATAATATGTTATTTCTGAATCTTGTTCATCTTGTATTGATTCTATTCCTGATGTCATATATTTTTTTGCATTTTTTATATCTTCTTCGGTAAATTTACCATTTTTCATGTCTTCTAATTGTTCTTTTATTATTTCTACTGTTTTTTCATAATTTGCTATTTCTATTCCACATCTAATATATATATTTGACTTTTGTCTTACATAATTTGAACGTGCTGTATATGCCAAGCTTGCTTTTTCCCTTACATTCTGGAATAATTTTGATGTAGCACTTTCTCCTAGTATTACATTATATATTGCTACTTTAAATTTATCTTCTTCATTTATGTTTTCTACATCTAATCCCATTACTAGTTTTCCTTGTGTTATATCCATCTTTTCCTCTATTGTGTGGATTTCTTTGCTCTCTATAGATTTTTCTCCACCTAGTATACGTTTGCCATCTCTTTCTGAAAGTTTTTTAATGTTCTCATTTTCTTCTACTACTTTTGCTGTTTTTTCTGCGTTTAAAGCACCAGAAATAAATATGTCTATTTTACTATTTGCAATTAATTCTTTGTAATAGTTGTAGAGATTTTTTTCATTTATTTTATCTAAATCTTCTATATATCCATATTTGTATAACCCATAAGGTTTGTCTTTATACATTTCTTCAACACATCTGTTAAATGCATATGCATCTTTATTATCTATTTTTGATTCTATTAAAACTTTTATGTTCTCTTTTTCTGAGCTAACATAGTCTGATTTAAATGCATTGTTTTCTACTAATGGGTTTAATATTATATCTAGTAAAAGCTCTACGCTTTCTCTTAACAAATCTTGATTTGCTTCTTTTGGTATAAAATTATCGTTTAGTGCTTCTAAATAAAATTTAATTACATGGTTATCTCCTATTTTTTCTATACCGCAATCAAAAGCTGCACCATACATGTTTTCTAATTTTTTTGAAATTTCTTCTTGTGTTTTTAATTTTTCTGTTCCTCTTTTAAGAACAGCTGGTATAACACTATCAAATGTAACGTTTTCTCTTGTTAATGGTAGTGTTATAAACATTGCTAACAAATTTGTTTTAAATTTTTCTGTTTCTATGCAATGTAATTTTATACCTTTTTTTATTTCTTTTGTTATATATGCCATTATAGATTCTCCTTTTTATTTTATTTATGCCAATATTTTCTTAACTGCATCACTTATATCTTTTCCATCTGCTCTTGTTCCTATTCTTTCTTTTGCAATTTTCATTACTTTTCCCATGTCTTTTATTGTTGTTGCTCCTGTTTCTTCTACTATTTCTTTTACTATTTTTTCTATTTTTTCTTTTTCTGATAAATTAGTATATTTATTTATTATTTCTATTTCTTCTTTAACTTGATTTATCAAGTCTTCTCTTCCGCTTTTCTCATAATCTGCCAATGATTCTTTTCTTTTTTTAGCTTCTTTTGCTATTATTTCTAATATTTGATCATCATTTAGTTCTATTTGTTTGTCTTTTTCTACTTGCAAAATTGCTGCTCTTATCATTTGAACAACATTCTTCTTTAATACTTCTTTTTCCTTCATTGCTTCTTTTAAGTCTTCCATTAATTTTTCTTTTAACATATTTTTTCCTCCTTTAAACAAAAAAGATGAAAGCTATTCCTCCTAACTTCCACCTTTAATACTTTTAAAATTTTCTTTTTCTTGCTGCTTCTGATTTTTTCTTTCTTTTTACACTTGGTTTTTCGTAATGTTCTCTTTTTCTAACCTCTTGTAGAACACCATTTCTTACGCATTGTCTTTTAAATCTTTTTAATGCGTCTTCTATATTACCATTATTAACTTTAACTTCTGACATTTATTTCCCTCCCCTCACTATCACTACTGCTATCTGCCTCGTCTTGTGGGATTTTTTAACTTTTACTATTATATATTAAAAGTTAATAATTGTCAATAATTTAGATTTGGTTTTTGGGAAAAATATTATTTAAGAAATGCCTTCGAAGAATGGGTCGCCCAGGAGTGCGACCCCTACATTTTTTCTACATTTTAGAGTACCATCTTATTTGTCGTATTCGAATAAATCTCCTAATGGTTTTGCTTCATTTAATCTTTTTATTGCTTCCGCAAATAGAGGTGCTATTGAAACTACTTTTATTTTGTCTATTCTTTTTTCTGGCTCAATTGGAATTGTATTTGTTACTACTAATTCTTTTATTGGTGATTTTTCTATTCTTTCTATTGCTGGTCCTACTAGTACTCCATGTGTTGCTCCTGCATAAATTTCCTTTGCTCCATGTTCTTTTAATATATGTGCTGCTTCTACTAAAGTTCCTGCTGTGCTAACTTCATCATCAAATATTACTGCTGTTTTACCTTCTATATCTCCTATTATGTTTGTTGCTACTGCATTGTCATTGTTTGATTCTCTTCTTTTATCTATTAACGCTAGTGGGCACTCAAAGAATTTAGAATATTTATATGCTTTTTTTGAACTTCCTGCATCTGTTGCTACAACTACCATATCTTTTATTTGTTTTTCTTGGAAATATTTCTCCAATAAGTGTTTTGCTGTTACTCTATCACATATTATATTAAAATATGCTTGGATTGCTGGATTATGTAGGTCACATGTAAGAACATGATCTACTCCTGCTGCTTCTAACAATGTTGCCATTAATTTTGCTGTTACTGGCACTCTTGATTGATCTTTTTTATCTGATCTTGAATACATGAAGTATGGTAAAACTGCTGTTACTCTTCTTGCTCCTGCTCTTTTAGCTGCTTCTACAGTTATTAGTAACTCCATTATTCTTTCATTAACTGGTGGCTGTGTTGTTTGTACAATGTATACGTCTTTTTCTCTAACTGTTTCTTTTAGTTGTACAAAATTGTTATCATTTGCAAATTTAAAGGAATCTTTTTGTCCCATTTCAATTCCTAAATTATCACATATTTCTTTTGTAAATTCTTCTGCTGAATTGCAGGCAAAAACTTTAATATCGTTCATGCTAGTCCCCCTATTCGATTTTGAAGAGTTTTATACAATTCTCTTCATTTTTCCACTTTTTTTGTCATATTTTACAACATTTTTATTGTAACATTACATTTGCCTCATTTCAACCAAAATTATAAATTATTTTATTTTTTTATTAAATAAATTGGAATTTGTTTAGTTCCGGGTGAATTCAGGACAGTCCCAAAAATCCCCAGGTTTGGTGATTTTAAGGGACAGTCCCTAGAATTCCCCCTCACACAAATTCCAATTTGCATAACTTTTTTTCTCATTCTATTTGTTAAAAACTTCTCGAACTTCCTCCGCCACCGGAAGACCCTCCGCCACCAGAAAATCCTCCTCCCGAAGAACTTCCTCCTCCAGAATAATCTCCACCAAGATCTTTAACAAAAACTATTGCCATATTAATTAGCAAAATTATTATTGCAATACTAAAAGACTTTATAACTATCCAAGAAACAATAAATATAATACCTAAATAAATCAATTTAACTATATTTTTAGAAATAAATTTCATAATTGTTGATATTATTAAAGAAATCATTATTAAAACCATAAAAACTTCATCAGAGCTATCTTGTACTAACTTTGATTTTTGTGCTCCTGAAATTTCTATATTATACTCTTTGCAGACTTCTTCTAATATTGCACTAAATCCATTTTTTATTCCTTCATCATAGTTATCGTTTTTCAAATATGGAATTATATATTGATCTTGTATTCTTCCTGTTTTTCCATCTGGTAATGCTCCTTCTAGCCCATAACCTACTTCTATTCTAAACATTCTATCCCCTGTAGAACATAATAAAAGTACTCCATTATTTTTTTCCTTATCCCCTATTCCAAATTCTCTAAATAACTCTGTTGCATATTCTTCTATTGTTTTTCCATCTAAAGTTTTGACAGTTACAACTACAATTTGTGCTTTTGTTTTACTCTGCAAATCAATATTTGAATTTAATATATAGTTTTCTGTTTCTTCTGATAATACATCTGCATAGTCATTCACATAAAAATTAGTTTTAGGACTTACTACCGCGTATGTTGTATAATAAAATGCTAATATTGTAAATATTAGCATTATTAGTCCAAAGAGCTTTTTATTTTTAGTCAAAGTTAACATTTGGAACCTCCTTACTTTGTTCTGAAGCTTCAAAATAATCTCTTTGACTATATCCAAACATTCCTGCCATTAAATTTGTAGGAAATCTTTTAATTTTTAAATTATATTCTTTTACAGCTTCGTTATAGTCTCTTCTTGCTGTTGCAATACGATTTTCTGTTCCTGATAACTCGTCTGAAAGTTGAATAAAGTTTTGTGAAGATTTTAAATCTGGATAATTTTCAACTACTACCATTAATCTGTTTAATGCACTTGTTAATTCTTCATCTGCTTTTGCTTTGTCCGAAACTGTTGTAGCCCCAGCCAATTTTGCTCTTGCTTCTGTTACTGAGTTTATAACGTCTTGTTCTTGTTTCGCATACCCCTTTACTGTATTAACTAAATTCGGTATTAAATCTGCTCTCCTTTGTAATTGTGTATCAACTGCAGCAAATTTATTATCTACTTCTTCTGCTTTTGCAACAATGTTATTATAACTTGATACAAACATTGCAATTATAATAATTACAATTGCTATTACTGCTAAAATTACTATTGATGATTTTTTCATATAAAACTCCTCCTAATCTTTTGCTTTATTAGTCTAATTCTACCATTTAGATTATTATAAAGCAATAAAGATTTTAAATTTTAACATTACAATTTTTCTGTCCAACAAAAAGCCTCAATAGATTTTAAATATCTATTGAGGTTTTTGTTTATTCTACTGATTCGCCTGTTTGTTCTTCTTGTTCTTCTGTATTTATCTTTATGTTTCTGTAACCTGGCATTCCTGTTCCTGCTGGAATTAATTTTCCTATGATTACATTTTCTTTTAGACCTATTAATGAATCTACTTTTCCTTTTATTGCAGCTTCTGTTAATACTCTTGTTGTCTCTTGGAATGATGCTGCTGATAAGAAACTTTCTGTTGCTAATGATGCTTTTGTTATACCTAGTAATGCTCTTGTTCCTGTTGCTGGTCTTAGTCCTTCTTCTTTTATTTTTTCGTTTTCTTCATTAAATTCATGTATATCTACTAATGAACCTGCAAACATTGAAGTATCACCATTATCATCAACTCTAATTCTTTTTAACATTTGTCTTCCTATAACTTCTATATGTTTATCGTTGATATCAACACCTTGGTTTCTATAAACTTTTTGTACTTCTGATGTTAAATAATTATATACTCCTTCTGGTCCTTTTATATCTAATATTTCATTTGGATTTATTGAACCTTCTGTAATTGGATCACCAGCTTTTATTTGGTCTCCTTCTTTTACCTTTAGTTTTGAACCAAAGCTAATAACATATGTTTTTGAGTTGTCTTTGCTTGTAACTGTAACTTCTTTTCTCTTTTTAACTTCTTCTATTTTTACTGTTCCATCTATTTCGGAAATTACTGCTAATCCTTTTGGTTTTCTAGCTTCAAACAACTCTTCAACTCTAGGTAAACCTTGTGTAATATCTCCTCCAGCTACACCACCTGTATGGAATGTTCTCATTGTAAGCTGTGTACCTGGTTCACCAATTGATTGTGCTGCTATAATACCAACTGCTTCTCCTATGTTTACTTCTTTTCTTGTTGCAAGTCCCATACCATAACATTTAGCACATACACCGTGTTTTGTTTTACATTCTAATACTGAACGAACTTCTACTTTGTTTATTCCAGCATTTATAATTTTATCTGCTATGTCTGGTGTAATTAGTGTATCATTATCAACAATTAATTCACCTGTTGTTGGATTTACTATATCATGAAGTGCATATCTTCCTATTAGTCTTTCATGTAATTTTTCTATTATTTGATTTCCATCTTTAATATCTTCTATTTCTATTCCTTCTGTTGTTCCACAGTCATGTTCTCTTACGATTATGTCTTGAGCAACATCAACTAATCTTCTTGTTAAGTATCCAGAATCGGCTGTTCTTAAAGCTGTATCTGCTAAACCTTTTCTAGCACCATGTGAAGAAATGAAGTATTCTAGAACATCAAGTCCCTCTCTAAAGCAAGATCTAATTGGTATTTCAACTGCTTTACCAGATGTATTAGCCATAAGTCCACGCATACCTGCGATTTGACGTAATTGGTTCATGTTACCTCTTGCTCCTGATTGAGCCATCATGTATATTGGGTTTAATTCATCAAAGTTGTCTTTCATTGCTTCTGTAACGTCATTTGTTGCTTTTTCCCATATTTTAATTATTGATGAATATCTTTCATCTTCTGTTATTAAACCACGTTTATATTGTTTCCATACTTCTTCTACTTGTTTTTCACTATCTGCTAATATTTTCTTTTTAGCTTTTGGTACTGCAACATCATGTACAGACACTGTAAATGCACCTTTTGTAGCATATTTATATCCTAATGCTTTAATATAGTCTAGTAATTCTGCTGATCTGTTTAATCCATGTTTATCTATACATTTTGCAATAATTGTTCCTAGATTCTTTTTCATAACTGCAAAGTCTATTTCTAGGTCAAATTCTTTTTCTGGGTCTGTTCTATCTACAAATCCTAAATCTTGTGGAATTTCTTCATTGTATATAAGTCTTCCTACTGTTGCTACTATTGTTTTTGTTTTCTTTTCTCCATCTATTTCCTTTGTTACTCTTACTTTTATTTTTGCATGTAATCCAACGTCTCCGTTTTGGTAAGCAAGTAATGCTTCGTCAACGTCTTTAAAGTACATACCTTCACCTTTTTCTCCATCTATTTGCATTGTTAGATAGTAACTACCAAGTATCATATCTTGTGTTGGTACTGTAACTGGTTTACCATCTTGTGGTTTTAAAAGGTTGTTTACAGATAACATTAAGTATCTTGCTTCTGCTTGTGCTTCTGGTGATAATGGAACGTGAACTGCCATTTGGTCACCGTCGAAGTCAGCATTGAATGCTGTACAAACTAATGGATGAAGTTTTATTGCTCTTCCTTCTACTAATACTGGCTCAAATGCTTGAATACCTAGTCTATGTAGTGTAGGAGCACGGTTTAGCATTACTGGATGATCAGTAATTACTTCTTCTAATATATCCCATACTTCTGGTCTTAATTTTTCTACCATTCTTTTTGCATTTTTTATGTTGTGTGCTAATCCTCTTCCAACTAATTCTTTCATTACAAAAGGTTTAAATAGCTCTATTGCCATTTCTTTTGGAAGTCCACATTGATAAATTTTTAGTTCTGGTCCTACAACAATAACTGAACGTCCTGAGTAGTCAACACGTTTTCCTAATAAGTTTTGACGGAAACGTCCTTGTTTTCCTTTTAGCATATCTGATAAAGATTTTAATGCTCTGTTTCCGGCACCTGTTACTGGTCTTCCACGTCTTCCATTATCTATTAATGCATCTACAGATTCTTGTAACATTCTTTTTTCGTTTCTTACAATTATTTCTGGTGCACCTAATTCTAATAATCTTTTTAATCTATTGTTTCTGTTTATAACTCTTCTATATAAATCATTTAAATCTGATGTAGCAAATCTTCCACCATCTAATTGAACCATTGGTCTTAACTCTGGTGGTATTACTGGAATAACACTCATTATCATCCATTCTGGTTTGTTACCAGATAGTCTAAAACTTTCTACTGTATCTAATCTTTTTATAAGTTTTGCTCTTTTTTGTTCACTTGCTTTTTCTATTTCTTTTTTAAGTTTTGCTGATAATTTTTCTATATCAACTTCTTGCAATAATGTTCTTATTGCTTCTGCTCCCATTTTAGCAACAAATGAACCTTTACCAAATTTTTCTTCTGCTTCTCTGTATTCTTTTTCTGTTAAGATCTGGCATTTTGTTAAGTCTGATGTTCCTTTATCTATTACTATGTAAGATGCAAAGTATATAACTTTTTCTAGGCTTCTTGGTGAAATATCTAATACTAAAGCTATTCTACTTGGAATTCCTTTAAAATACCAAATGTGTGCAACTGGTGCAGCAAGTTCTATATGTCCCATTCTTTCACGTCTTACTTTTGATTTTGTTACTTCAACACCACATCTGTCGCATATTATTCCTTTATATCTTACTCTTTTATATTTTCCACAATGACATTCCCAGTCTTTTGTAGGTCCAAATATTTTTTCGCAGAACAATCCATCTTTTTCTGGTTTTAATGTTCTATAATTGATTGTCTCTGGTTTTTTTACTTCACCTTTTGACCATTCTCTTATTTTGTCATCAGATGCTAGCCCAACTTTTAATTTGTTGAATATTTCTAATTCATCTTTTACTTCTTTGTTTTCCATTAAGGTTTTCTTCCCCCTTCAAAAATTTAAAGAATTTTTGTATTATTTATTCTTCATTTTTCATTCTTGCAGGTACACTTATGCGCCCCTGCATTAGGCCACAATATCTCTAAAATTAAATATACACTGCTCGAACAATTCCTTCTTGTGATTTAATTTTATTTTATATTGTTCTATTCAATTAAATTTTTGTTTTGGGCGCAATCATGCGCCCATATTTTCGCATTTTAATTTTTATTCGTCCATTATGTCGTCATCATTTAATAAATTGTCTTTTCCTAAATCGTTATCAAACATTTCATCATCTAACAAATCATCTTCGTCTAGTGGCTCTTCGTCATCTAGTTCTTCTGTTGAAAATTCTTCTAAGTCTTCATCATTAACTGCTGTTTCTTCTGGCAATACTTTATTTAATTCTTCTAGGTTAAAATCTATTCCTTCATCTATATTTTCTTTTAGCTCTAATTCTTTGTCATCTTCTGAATATAGACGAACATCTAGTCCTAAACTTTGTAGTTCTTTTACTAAAACTTTAAAGCTTTCTGGTACTCCTGGTTCTGGAACGTTTTCTCCTTTAACTATTGCTTCGTAAGTTTTTACTCTTCCTACAACATCATCAGATTTGATTGTTAAGATTTCTTGTAATGTGTATGCAGCACCATATGCTTCTAGTGCCCAAACTTCCATCTCTCCAAATCTTTGTCCACCAAATTGAGCTTTACCTCCTAGAGGTTGTTGTGTTACTAATGAGTATGGTCCAGTTGAACGAGCATGTATTTTGTCA
>ERZ827524.138-NODE-138-length-101492-cov-5.642517_pt1 | contig 101492 bp, 101 predicted proteins | sample MGYA00519702_ERZ827524 | MGnify/ENA primary metagenome ERZ827524 (study PRJEB31778, sample SAMEA3449341) | human gut metagenome | biome: human gut; feature: human-associated habitat; material: faeces | place: United Kingdom | collected 2010/2012 ...
CGGTCTCCATCATCAGAAGGTGCTGTCGTCTTCTGTCGCTTCTGTTACCCATGAGGACGATGGTATCTCCTACAGCAGGGTTATCCGAGCCTTCCATGCAGTTCTCCTTCGCTATCTGAATCCAAGCGAACTTCTTTCCGTCATAGAGCTCGTGACCTTCGGCATCGGTGATTACCTCATTCTCGGTTGATACCTTTGTGACAATTCTCCAGTAGTCCTTGTTGCTGACGTTCTCATAGACACCAGGTGCTATGTTGAACGTCTTACATCTAACTTGGTCTTCCACCTTGAATGAGTTGATTGTTGCGGTTGTTCCATCATCAGCGAGAAGATAGCACTTCCAGCCAATCATTTCATTCGTTGTCTCGCTGAATACCTCCTTTATGTAGCTTATCTTGCCAGCAGCAGGTGAGAGGACGATGTTACCACCAACGTAGCTGAGTTCACGGATGAGCAACGTATTGAATATTGCCTTGCCCCAAACTATCAAGTCAGTGAGCAACATCTGATACTTACCATCGCTTCTCTGCTTTATTGCAAATCCGCTCTGCTCTGCTTCGTTAAAGTCGAGAGACTTCAAGAGATTCACCAAGACATTAGATAGAATAGCGTTACCACTTCCATCTATGCTAAACTCATTTGAGTGACCGAGGAAGAAACCCTGCAAGAACTTCTGCACCTTTTCCCAGGTAACTGTACCTTTTGCGATGTCATCGTTTATCTTTGAGATGAAGTGCTTGCTTCCCTCTGTCGCAACCTGATTCTTAACCTGTGTAGTTGTCAAGCCTGCACCAGTTCCGCCATTTCCGCTTTGAAGCGACGAAATCTGCTGCTGAATCTTTTGGATAGTTCCAACCTCCTTATCCTCGCGGAGAGTTATGTCGTAGGTAGGAATCTTGCCATCTTCTTCCTTGATCGTGAGCTGGTCGATAGAGATGACTCCTTCGATATTGAGGTCTGTATCATTGAAGTTCATCAGGTCGCCGGCCTTAAGCGTATCGTGGAGGCTCTTGATAACTCCGGTATCGTCTGCCTGCGCTTGGTCGTGCTGCCTTGCCATGAAAATCTCATCTACCTTCGGCTGATAGACGTACCTTGTATAGTCATTCTTGTCAATGAATGCTATGGCGTATTTGAGAAGCTTCAGAGATGCAGCATTGACATACGAATCAGGAAGTGTGATACCGGTAAGAACGAAATGGTCTCCTTTCTTGATAGGGTAGTCCTTGTATGGAAACCAAAGCTCAAGAGCGTCGTCCTTGATTCGCTCGATAGTGAGCCTCCATCTCCCATCAACCTTGGTTGAGGATGCTACCTTGAACGTTCGACCACCACACATACCATCTTTCATGGAGATTGAGAAATCGTCGTCCGCTAAATCTTTTATATCGAAATCAACAGCTTTGCTGAGATAAATATCAACATTCTTTACGGTTTCATTATCGCCAAATCTTCCGTCATCATCAGGAGCCACACCCTCATCAATCTCATCAACACGTACGCCACCGATAACCATTTCTTCGATGGTAGGGTAGATTTCTACGACTCCATTCGTCTTATCATCGGTATCGAAGAACTGCGATGCCGAACGAAGACCAATCTGATCGATGTTGATGGAATCGATGTATGGCCTATGCGGGTCAGTAGAGAATCTGTGTTGTTTTCCGGTAGGGTTCACGTACTTCTTCTCCTCATCCGTGAGTGAATCATAGAAGTCACTCAGCGATACATGGGGAAATCCAGGCAGCATAAGCCTGTTGATTGACATATTGTTCGGGAGATTCTCTGCATATTCCTTCATGGACGAAGGAACATTTTTATTGTTGAGGCCGGATGTGATATACATCTTCGTGTTTCCTGCCTTAACCTGAGCGATGAAAGTGTTAAGGTTTTCCCTTGACTCTTCATCACCGCTATCTACCTGCGTTCCCTTGTATTCCGAATAGAATCTACACTTATTGGTATTGTATTTCTTTGTTACATAACCGGTAATCTCAGTCTTGAAATCAAATGTAACCTTAAGTACCCAACCGGAAGACTGATCGCCAGTTTCTCCAGAAACAATATACTTTCTCGGATTCTTGAAATACGTCTCGATATAATCGATATCCAGTTCAAGCTCAACATTTGTGCTAGCTGTAACCACTTTCGTGATATTCGCCACGTACTTGACACCGAGGTCCGCATAGTAATGAGAAGGAAGGTTCTTCTCGGAACCATAGGCTCTTAGTCTTGTAACGACACTCTGGTCGGAATCAGCGTTCTGAACAATCTCATAGAGTCCATTGCCGAGTCCGTACTTAAAGATATGGTTTGCCTGTATTCCGGTAGTACCGACATAGATGTTTCTTCCTCTGACTATGAAGTTTATGTCCCACTTCTCGTTCACAAGCGCAAGGGCCTGCCAACAGGTCTGTGAATCCACTGTGATAGACATCGATTCGATGACGTTATCTATTGTTCCTTCGCCGTACATTGACAGCCAGTCGCTCGCGAGGCATCCACGCTGCACGGAACGTTCCATGTTTCTAGAGTAAATCTTCCAAAGACCTGCACCAATCTGCTCATCGAGGTTCGCCTGGATCCTGTCTAGTAGATCATCCAAAGTCTGTACATAGAATGGGAATTTCGGTAGGGCAGTGTAGTGAAGTTCATTATCATTCAATACCACATCAAGGAACTCTGCCCTGGCAAGCTCGTCCTGCAATGCGTTGAACTTTACGCTGTCATACACGAAGCCCTCACCGTAGGTGTCAGGTCTTGCCTGCTTATCTTTGCCCGGCTCGTAGTTGAGCTCGAATCGCTCGCCACGATAGACAATATAGTCGCCTATCTGGAAGTTGATAGGCACTTCATGCTTGAAATTGATAGTCACGAAGCACTCACCCATCCAAGAATCGGAGTATTCCAATCCATGAACGGTTATCTGCTCTTCGTTAACGTCTGTCAGCTTCGAGCCATCCTTATGATAAATATTCCAAGTACTCATGTGTCAGTATTATCCTAAATTTGAAATCCTGCCATGCGCATCCATAATCGGATTGATATCAGTAACAGGGTCGTTAATCTTAAAAGTAATAGAGAGAATAAGCAAGTCCTCGCTGCCCGGATATCTGTATAGGTCCTGATCAATGCTCTTCAGTCTTACATGTTGCCTTCCAATCTTGTTGAAGTCGCAGTACATTTTCATCATGCCAGACATGCGGAGATAGTCAATGAAAGCCTTGCACTTCTCGTTGGCTCCGAAAGCATCGCCCTTGAACAGGAACTTGACCTTATTCTCGTATGCCGCCATGTAGAGTCCATCCTTGCCGATATATTCGTCATCACCATGCTCATCGTGCCACTCCCTTTTAATAGGTTCCTTGACAGAATCACAAGGCTTGAACGGACTCTCGCTGACGTACATACCGAAGTCGGCGATGGAGTCCTTCACCTCGTTCCCATCGCCTTCCTTCTGCATGTATATCCTGAAATAATCTTTCATACCTTAAATCAACTTTTTATAATTGCAAATATACGAAAAATAGAATAAATATGCAAGAAATATTCAATTAAAAATGCATAAATATACAAGGGCACGAATATAGATCCGCGCCCCCGATTATTACTTCATCTTCAATGATTTTGTTCCGTTAAGAACTCTATTGAAGTTGTCGTTCAATTCAGAAACAGTAGCGTCAATCCTCTCGGCTGCATCAGCATTTCGTAACGTGTTACGAGCAATCGCATTAAGCTGCGACAACTGCGACTTCGCAATCTCGCTCATCTCTGGATAGTACTTAGCTTGTTCTGTTCTCATGACAGAGCAATCGAGCCTAATTGCGTTGAGGTATGAGGCAATCAAGTCTCCTGTCTCCTCCGTAATACTCTTAATGGAATTTCTAGAAGAAGAACTGCTATTATCTGACCATCCGTAAGTTTTCTTAAGGTAATCTCTCGTTGCCTCGATTTGCTTTGAGAGCTCATCTGCGCTGTTCCTTACGTCGGCATACTCGGCTCCTGTGTATTCTGAAATTACATTTCCGTTGGAATCCTTAATCTTGTCATCATTATCTGCGTACCCCTGAGTCTTCTTCAAAAGAGCCTTAATCTTGTCTCCATATTTATTCTCAATCATTGAGTTCAAGATGGTCTTCTTCAGATTTTCCTCGAAATGGTCAACGAGATTGTCTGACGTGTTTGCCATCGTAGCCATAGCATCTCCCCAAGAAGACACTAGGTCGGAGAACTTGTTGCCGGTAAGCTTCTCTGTAAGAGCCTCAATCATGTCATCAGCCTTCTCTCCGTACTGAATGAGCTTTTCCAGGTAATCCCTGAACTCAGAGTCCATACTAGCCCAAAGACCGGTATAATCCTTTTTTATCTTTGAAAGAGTATCGGCGTCCATATTGAGCATATCCTCCATTCCATTGAACTGAACTCCGTACTTTGAAGAAATTTCTCCTGCTACATCACGCCAATTCTGACCATTGTACTTGTACGAACCCTTCCACATTCGATACCAAATAGAATGAGATCCGGCAGAAGCACCAGAATTGAGCCTCTTCTGGGCGATAACCTTGGTCTGCTCAATCTCCGCCTTAAGCATTTCCTGAGCTTCCTTGGATGCCTCTGTAGCCTCTGTACCCCAATGAATGTTCATGTACTCAGTCTTCTTGGAGATGAGAGAATCCCAAATTGAGGTCAGGTTGTCGTACTCAGCCTTCGCCTTGTTGTAGCTGCTGTAGTCTGCACCGAACGCCTTGATGAGCGAGCCGCCAATGCTCAACGCTGCGGAAGCGGCTGCTGCGTATGGACCAGCACCTTTGAGGAACCCGAGACCCTCCATTTTGCCGAGGGTATCAAAAGCCCCGGCTGTACTTGCTGCCGAAGAGAATGCGCCTGATGCTCCACCTACAATTTGACCAAGGATTGAATCCTCTTCACCCATAGCCTTGAACAGATTGATTACCGGGTCAAGAACCGTATTGAGCGCCTGCATCTTTGTCGCAAGTTCAGAGATGGCCTTAGACGAGTCGGCGTATGCTGACTGCTGATCATTCTTCAGACTCGCCTTGGTTCTTACGCCGCCAGCTATTCCAAGTCTCGAAGCATCCTCCTTGCTGATGAATATCTTCGCAGTATCGTCCATACCGCCAAGACGCTCATTTATGAACTTTCCGATAGCCTTACCGCGATTCACCCCGCCGAAGATGAAGCCGAACGGGTTTCTGCTAATCTGCTCATTTCTGAGCTTATCCAAGGCATCCCTCAACTGTTTGATGGATTCTACGGACAGACCAGTAGTCATAGAGAACTGGTCAATCTTCTCAATCATCGAGTTGATGGTAGCGGAAGACACCCTGTCGAGGTCATCAAAGATGGCAACCCAATCAGATTCCTGTTTGAACTGCTCGAACTGAAGCTTTGCCACATTCTCATCGTGAGTCTTTGTGGCTCCGGCCTTGGCTCTGTCTCTCATCTGTGGGTCTTCGATGCCCTTGATGAGTTCAAGTTGTCTCTCGTATTTGCGATTCTCGTCCTCAATCTGCTGGGCAATGGTAGCATTCTTCTCAATCAGGCTAGCCATCAGGTCGATGGTTTCCTTCTTGATTTTATTGTTCTCATCTTCCAGCTTCTTTCGGATATCGTAAACACGAGTCTCCTCGCCATATTTATCCTTGACATTTTCAAGGCTCATTCCCTTAACCTCGTCCGTAGTCAAGTTAAGGCCGGACTGAACGTTGTCGTGCTTTACCGCAATATCGAGCTGCTCCTCCAGGAACCTCTTGTATGTATCAAACTGGACAGTTCCGCCGAAAACTATGTTTTCTGAACCCTTCTTGTTTCCTGTCAGCTCATATATCTTCTTGTATGTCTCATACTGCTCAGATATAGTATCAAGTTGCTTATTGAGTACATTCAGTTCCTCTCTGCGCTGGTCTTCGAGAAGCTTTCGGTTTTCAGTTTGAATGCCAGCCTTCTCGTTTGCAGCATAGTCCAATCTCTCCCTTGTTGAGGCCGGGAGAGTCTTCAAGAGTTCTTTAATAGAGGTCTCATAATTGGTGTAGTCGGAGATAGGGAATCTCTTTTTATCATTGAATATAGCCTCAAACTCTCCGTCATTAGCAAGCTGACCAAGAGCACCTTCTCCATAAAGCTCCTTAAACTTCTTGATTTCAGCATACATCTTCTTGTATAATTCGATGCGTTCACGGAGATTCTTCAGCTGTTTATCTTCTTTGTGACCTGAATTTCTATTTTTTTCTTTCGGAACCTTATTGGACTTCTTTCCGCTTCCGTCATAGTCGTAATAAAGCAAATCTTTTGCGGCCTGCTTTACCGTCTGCCAAGCCGTATAGAGCTCATCGGATTTTTTTGCTTTAGAAGCCTTAGCAGAAAGATACTCGTTCTTGGCTTTATCAATATCAGACTGCGCTGAATTTCTAGCGGAATACCAGCTATCCTCTTTGCCCCACTTTTCTGCAAACGCTTTGTACTTTCCTGATGTCTCGCTCATAATGAGACCGCTATATCTGCTTGGTATTCTTTTCACAAGCTCACTCTGCAAGTTATTCAGCTTTTCGCCACCGTCAAGAACGAGCCTGATAACAGCCTGAAAGTTTGATGCAGCAAGCATATTCTGAAGAGTACGTTCCAGTTCTGGATATTGTCTGATGAGACCGTTCTTGGCATCATTCATCAGCTCTTTCACCTTCGCCTTCTCCGCGTCGTTAAGTGGAATACTTGCCTTTATCTTCTCGCCAATCATCGGGAAAGACTTATCAATCAAAGCAATCATACTATTAGATACCTCTGCCTGTAGCCATGCACTCTTGTCCCCACACCCGAATGCCTGTAAGATAGATGTTCTGATAATATCAGCCTTATCCTCTGGAATACCCATTGAGGAGAATATACCACTCATAGCCTGCATCGCGGCCTCACGCATTTTTTCATCTTTCCCGATATCGCCGAACCTCTTTGCAAGCTCCTTCTTTAGTGATTCTATATAGTTGTCGTATGCAGTTTCATTAGCATACAACTCCTTATCTCCCGTGGAAGCGTCAGAGGCCATAGCTGCTACACGCATCTCTTCTCTCTTCTTGAAGGCATCAATAACATCTTCCGTTGCATCACTCAAATCTGAATAATAACCTCTGTTGCTGAGCTTTGTGCTCGCGATATCATTGGCTTCTTTTAGCAGCTTAATCTCTTGCTCAAGATACTTAAGACGATCAGCGTGACTTTTCTTTTCTTCTGCCGTCATCAGCATATTCTTGTAACTATAAGGGGCAAGTTCTTTCAACTTTTCCTTGTAGCTATCAATCATATTGTCAATCTCCTTTGTGTCGCCACCGGATATTGCAATGTTCACGTTGTTATCACGGAGAAAATCTCTTATCTGCTTGTTTTTATCGGCTATTTCGTCTTGCGTCTGCTTTATCTTTTGACTGAGCTCCTGATACTCACTGATAGCGTATGTGATGCCAAAAGTAACAGCTGTAATGATAAGGCCAGGTAAACCTCCTATAGCTGACCAGATTCCAGCTGCAAGAGTCTTAGCTCCTGTACCTATAACTCTAAATGCAGCCAAAGCCGATGCCTGGAATCCTGTCCACACATTCTTTACAGAAGACAAAGTGGTAGTAAGAGACATAGAGCGCATTGTCGCCAATGTGCGCAGCATCTGCATACGTACTGTCTTTTCTCCTGTTTGTCTCAGAACAATACCTCTATATATGTTATATTGCTCGGCGGTGATTTTGCCAGATAATCGCAACTGATTGAGCTTCTCTGTAGTTAATGCTCTTGCATTAGCCAACGCTCTCAAATCAGCTCCTGTAATCTGATTCTTCGTTGCGAGAATCCTTTGCTCTATCTGTGTTAGAGCCTGGCCCTGCAACACCTTATTCTGAATATTAGATGCAAGATTTGCCTTATTCGAAAGAAATCCGGAAGCCGTATTGCCAGCCGCCATCTTCTTGAATGCGTAGCCGGCGAATATTGCGCCCATAGGCATCGCAAGAGTGTGCAGGGATTGAACCAGAGCTGTTGCTCCATCAATGGCGGTCTTGAAGAATTTACCAACGAGTGCATCGCCACTCGCAAACTCGGCAAGCATGATTTCCCAGGCATCCTTCAGTTTATTGTAGCGTCCGAGCAAAGTCTCACTCAGAACCTGCTGCATATTGTAGAACTGACCACCAGCATCAGTCATCTGCCAGAAGATAGACTTTACGTCATCGAAACTTACTTCTCGGTTTGAAATTCGAGTCTTAATCTCTGATGTAGAGACATTTCGCCCCTCCTGCTTAGAGTAAAACTCTGAAAGTTTATTAAGCAGAGGAATACCTGCATAAGCAATCTGGCGGAGTTCCTTACCATCGAGCCAGCCACGAGCCTGAACCTGACCAAATGCCAATGCGATACGGTCAAAGCTAACACCAAGACCGGAAGACATATCCGCAAGCCTCTTGGTTGTGTCATAGAGCTGGTCGTACTCAACTCCATACGCAGCCAACTGCTTAACATCTCGGTTCAATTCAGAGAATGTAAATGGCGAATTAAGAGCGAGTTCCTTAATCTGATTAAACATTGTGTTCGCATTCTGCATATCACCAAGGATGGACTGGAGGGCAATATGTTGCTTCTCCATCTCACCACCAGTAGTAATGATGCTCATAGCGAACTGCTGAGCACCGAACACAAGACCTCCCTGCAAGAAAAGCGACTTCAAATCCTGTACGGTTGAATTCAGCTTTCCCGCATGGCTATTAGCTTTCTCAAATCCACGAACCAGCTGAGACTGAATCTTAGCTCCTGAGTCAACGATAGCCTGCTGACGCTTCTGTTCAAGCTCAACACCTCTTTGAACTTCTCGGTTTATTGCCTTCTGGTCTTGAAGAACCCTTGATGCCAATGTGGTATCGTGACCGCTACCGATATTGCCAAGCATACCGAGGCTATCCTTCCAGTTTTCTGAATTAAGTCTTCCCTTAATATTTATAAGGGCTCTCATTAAAGAAAGAAGTCTGTTAATCTCGGCTTCAGCCTTGCTCACATCTGCACCGATAGAGATGCCCCTGCTGTATTCCGAGCGAAGCTGGCGAACCTTATTTCCGAGAGAATCATACCGACGCTCCGTGTTCTTCAAATCATTCTGGCGTTGCCTCTCTGCCTCTTTTGCCTCGCGTGCTGCGTCCTTTATAACCTTTGCATAAGTATTTGCTTTATCTATAGCATTAAGATACCCGGAACTCTTTACGACATCAGTTGCTGTGAGTCCTGTGATAGGATGAATACCTCTGTTATTCCTGATCTGTTCTAACTCAGTTCTGTATTTAGACAGCTCTGACAACGACTGACGTATGTTGTTCGTTGAATCGACTCCAAACATCTGTATGCCTTCACCATGGCGTTTGTTGATTTCGTCAATAATAGAAGATAACTTATAAAGTTCTCTCTCTGCCTTGTTTGCCTCAGTTGCAACGCTGTTAGGGAATATGTTGAATCCAGCACCTTCCTTAGACACCTCTCCGAGTATGCGACCTATTTTATACAACCCGTCCTGGACAGACTCCAACTGCTGGAGTTTTTTCGGACTAAAGAAATCTTCGCTTGAAAATACACCAATGTTACGACGTAATTCTTTAACGAAGTTGTTTAGCTTTTCAAAACTACGACCTCCCTTATCTCCAATACCTTTTGTTGCTTCGGATATTGCTTCCAAAGCATTCTGTGCCTGCTTACCAGTAGCATCAATCTTGTTTAATTCTTTGGTAATCTTTTTGGTTTCCTCTTCAATTCTCGATTTAAGAGTGAGCGAGAAACTGAGGTCTCCCATATTTCCACCTGCCATATCCTGAATATTTTTAAAATTAGAGTTTATTGTTTAAGTAATCAGCAAGATTTATCTTCTTACCAACAAGACTTCCTTCTTTCTTCTTTTTCTCCATCCACCTGTCGTATAGGTCATCCATCTCCTTCTTGGTGTGCTTCTTCGGACCGCCTTCCTTTTTTGTCTTTGGATAGACGACAAGAGGCTGGTCTGCAACCATGAGGTCAATCTGCGCCGATGAATAGCCCCACCAGTAGTCGTAGGCTGCGATAAAGTACTTGCGCTGAAAGAGGAAACCGAACTTCTCCGCTAGTGAGAAGGCTGCTCCCCAGCTGGTTCTGCTTGGATAGCTTTTGCTTCGCTCCTCGTCATCGTCATCATCACGTCCGTCATCCCGGTCGCTAATATGGTAGCCAGTGAGAATGCGTTCGATGGAATTTTTTTTTTAGAAACATCGAGGACTCTCAGAACCTCGGACACGTCCACATCCTTGATATAGTAGAGCCAGCGCCAGTAAATCCAATACAGGAATCGTATCTTCCAGATGTTGTTGAGGAGAATGCAGACACAAATCTTGACGTTGCGTTTCCATTCATTCTTCTCCTTTGCCCTGATGTGGGAACACTTGCTCATGGTCCCCTTGCGAAGCCAGCCGAGCTTGTGCTTCTTTCCTCTGAACACGAACTCGGTAGGCTCGTCGTGCAGCACGCTGTCTAGCAACTCCTGCAAATCCACCGAAGGCTGCTCTATTTTCTTTTCTTCTGCCATGATTGTATGCTATTAAATGAAGAAGGGCAGCACGGCTGTTGATTAGCCTGCCGCCCAACGGTTTGTTATCCTGAATCTAATTACCTAAAGAAGCCTTTACTTGATTAAGCGCCAGTGCCTGGTACACTTGCAGCTGGAGCCTTAGTAAGCCAAGCGATGCTACGCTTACCTGCACCCTCGATAGAACCTGAGAACTTAAACGCAACAGGCTCAGTACCGGAGTTATCCCACTGCAATGTAGCGTAGAGAGCGATGTTGGTAATAACCATGAGGTTCTCCTTCTCGTCGTCAACGATAACGATAGTGCCCTTGATCTTGAACTTCTTAGGCTCAACAGCGATACCTGTAAAGCCGGTAGTAGCGTCGAGGGTAGCGTCACCTGTACCCTTCAGAGTAACTTTGGTCAGCTCAGTGATAGCATCCTCGCCGAACATAATTGTCAGCAAGTCCTTTGCCTTTGAAGGAACAACGAACTCGACATTGAAGTCGCCGAGCTCAGCTGTGGTTGCCCAGTCGCCTGCAAGACCGATAACCTTGTAGTGGTTGATGGTTGGGTCATCCATAGTCGCCTTCAGCGAGTCAACGGTAACCGGAAGCTCAACCTCTGGGGTGATGTCAACTGTAGCCTTGCTCAAATCGGTAATAGCCTTTGAGTAGAGCAGAGTTTTAGGACCATTGAAAATGTCCTTCATCTTATCAATAGTTGTCATAGCCATAATCTAAAATATTTTAAATTGTTATACCTGAATACTTATTTCGTGCGTAACCTTCCCTGTATGATCGTCACGGAAAAACCGGCGCCATCGTCTGTCTGTAGTGTTATACGAGGATTTGAAACAATGAGATTTTTTGTGGAGATTGGAAATCTGTCCATAATCTCCTGGACTTTCTCGTCAACGCTAGAAACATCAAATGTGTTCGGATTTCTTGCTGAAGCTTTATCGCGCACATACAATTCGATTTGAGCTGTAGTGGTGAAATCATTGTAAACTCCACTTGAGTTCATCTCGTTATTGTAGATACTAGATGGAAAGTATACCACGATGTAGCTATTGATTTTCGTATCAACTGCTTTTGGTCGGCTCCGGGAGTAGAGCTTGTCGCAAATCCCCTTCATTGCATTACCGACATCGAAATATAGAGTCTTAATACTAACCATATCTTACATCGATCTAAAGTATCTAACCAAATATTCTCTGAGAGAGGTAATTACGTCGTGACCTCTCTTTACCTCGACAAACTTAGCGTAATCCACGCCGGCAACTAGAAGCATCTGCCATGTAGCATCGTACTTTCCTTTGTTGTGTTCCCTTGAAACAAGTTCATCCCACGCAGCGTTCGGACCATATTCGCCACCTTCTCCATATTCACCCTTGAAAGGTCTCCGTCCGCTGTCTTTGAAGGAGAACGAACTGCGATAATACTTTTCGAGGTTGTATCTCTCTCCAGCAGCAAGGGTTACTCGGGTTGGCTCTGGACCAGGAGCATAATGAATTGACTGCAATGAGCCGTTGTAATATGTACCGATGGCGGTTGACTTGTACAAGTTACCGGTTACGTCATCATAGTTGCGAGACTTGTCGGCAGCCTTCATTGTCATTTCAGCCGCATGATCCATCTTCTGCTGCATCTTTTCTACAGCCATCTGACGAATTTTCTTCTCGACCTGTAAAAACTGACCTGATAAACTTGTCATAATCTAAACCCTTGTCAAATTCCAATATACAACAGTCCTGTTATTATCCGGCTCGCAGTCCTTAACCATACCTACCTCGGTGTTGTTGCCGACAGTGGAGTAGATGGTGTCGCCGTCAAGAGGACATCTGTCAGCATCCCATTCGTCATATCTGACAGGAATCGATGCCTTCCTCTTGTTCTGATCGACGTTCTTGTCTCCCTCTGTAGTGGTATCGGTATAGCTGCGGCCTTCGCCATAGTAGAGAATGATTTCCTTGTCCTCACCAACCGGAGCATCATCATCGGCAAACGGGTCATCAGGGTCGGCTTTTCCGACGACCTTCCTCACGATCTTGATGATGTGAGGATATCTTGGGTTTCTGATGTTTTCCTTTTCCATACGCCTTATTTGATGATGTGAGGGAGAGGTTCTCCCCAAGGAGAATAATTCGCCCTCTTTACTCCGTGGGAGGTCACCCGGAAGGTGGACTTCTTCTTGAGCATCGAACCAGGCTCCAGCTCCGCATAGATAGCATTAGCCTCTGCCTTCATCTCGCTCCTGTCGTTGTCCGACATATCGTAGCCACCTCCCGAATGAGTCCATCCGTTATCGGAGTCGGAGGTGTTGTTCACCTTGCTCGGACCAAGAACAAACCATTTCAGCATGTCGGCATAGGCAAGTCTTACCTTGTCCTTGTCGCAGGCTTCGAGGTCGATGCCATTTTCAAGTTCCCTGTCGTGCATAATGCCCAGCAGTGCCTTCATCGGCATCTCGAACTTCACCTTATTAATAAGGTAGTCGTTCACAGTGTAAATGTTCATCTCCGAATCCATAGTCATACAATCTAGTTACGTTAAAGAATTAACCCTTCTTGGTAATGTCGATAATCCAACGGTAAGGAGAATCGAGCATGGCAGGAACAGAAGCGAGGAACAAGTCTGTCTTGAACTCCTGGAACATACCGTTCGCTGTGACCATGTTACGAAGCAAACCGAGGCGGTTGTTGGTCTGTGCCCAAGCAACATCCACGAGCTTGTTACCGAGAGTGTCGAAAATTCGCTTATCGAGAATTTCCTTGCGCATGAAACGCAAAGGCTTGCCAGCAGGGCGAAGAACGACTGTTCCGTCTGCCCAACCACGAATCTCTGTAACTGTACCATCGAAGCGCTTGTTGTGCTCAACCTCATCAACAATCTCGATAGGAGAAAGACCGTTGAGGTCAACAACAGACTTCAAGAACATTGCGTTGTTTGGACCGTAGTTTTGCAAAACTGCCACAAAGTTAGCGTTCGCCCAGCTCTTGTACAACTCAGCAATCTGCTTGTTCTTCAAGAATACGTTATTGTAGTCGTTCTTGGTCATCTGCCATACGAGAGGTACACTGCGGTACTCGATGTTCTCCTTGCGCCAATCCTCCTCAAACTTGCGCATCTGCTCAAGCAAGTCGCAGCTTGGATCGTTCCAGGCAAGCGTACCCGCCTTTTTGAAGTTCTTCTTTGGAACCTTTGCGTCATACAGAGGCTCCTGGATACCACGACCAATCTTGTCGTAGTCGATGAAACCGGTCGAACTCAACTGGGCTGACATGTATGTCATAGTCATGTCGAGTGAGTCATACAATACCTGTACCTTGTCGAGGTAAGCATCAACCAGGTCAGCGTCGTTGCCGAACTCATCCTGGAGAAGCTTCATCTTGTGGTAACGCTCTGTCGCAGTCTCACGGAAGCCGTCAGCAGCGAAGTCTGGGATAGAAGCGGTGTACCACTCAATACCCTCGTGGTCGTTCTGATAGCCCTCGCCGAGAGGAGCACGGAGGTTCATCAAGGTTGCAGGGTTCAATGTACGTGTGCGAACCTTGAAGGTTGCATCACCATTGTTAGATGTAGGGGTGAGATTTGGATCAATGTCACCCTGTGTCAGATACCAGCCGTTGTTACAGCGAAGTACGCCGTCACGATTGACGAACTTCTGAAGGTAGGTGTTGTTACCCTTACCAGTGAAGAACTTCGCAAGCTGCTCGACACCAATATCAATTTTTGCCATAATCCTGAATCAATCTTTTTACGTTAGACAATAGGTTAAATATGCCAGAACTCTGGGTAGAGTGACTTGTTCATCGCCTTGACAGCAGGAGGAACAGGACCCATACGGTCAAGCCACATAACGCAGTCTGGATTCAACATACAGAAGTTGACGTTTGTGCGAGGCTTGTGGTACTTGTCGCCGCCGGCATCGAAATATGGGAAGTCATTGTCGCTCGGAGCAAAGCAGTTAGGGTTGGTTACCATAGGCAATACGGATTCGCCTGCACTTGCAGCCTCAACCAATACGTCACCTACCTTCAATGCACCGAGAGCAGCAGAAAGAGTAACCTTCCAAACGTCACCTGCGGTTTCATCAGTCATAGCCTCAACGGCAGAAACAGTCACACCCTTTGCCTTGGTCTTGAAGTCCTTCTGGCCGATCATGATGGTGTCGCCAGGGAACGGGATGTGAACGAAGCCGTTACGAACGATGTAGATGTCTGTGTCTGTAGGCGCAGCAGTAGCCTTTGCCACGCCGTAGGCCTTCAGAATCTTAATGGTAGCACCAGGACCTTCGTTGCCTGCTGTAAAGCCAAGATCGTGCTCGATCAAGTCACCGGCATAAATCTTAGCCTGACCCTTGAATGGGTTGACAAGCTTACCACCAATAGGTGGGTGAACGAAGGCATTCTTGATAAGTGCCTCAAGACCGGCAAACACATATCGGGTTCCGCCGACCTTACCTTCTGTCTGAATGATGGTCGCACCGTGGTTCAGCATACCACGAGTACCCATCTGTTCCATGTAGGAAATAGAAGTGTTGTCCATAATCTTTTTACCTTTTTAAAATTGTTATCCTGAAATTACTTCTTGTCTCCACCGCCGAATCTCTTCTTTCGACGCTCGGCCACTTCTTCCATAAACTTGTCATCATCTGTGGACGTGCCTCCGCTAGACGTGCGACTGCCTTTTGCAGGAATACCGTTTTCACCGGTAGCCTCCTTGTACTCTGCGGTGTAGATTTTTTCAGCCTTAGAAACCAGGTCGTCGATGTCGGCATCTTCGTCCGGAATCTCCAGCTTTGCGATTGCAGCATTGAGGAAGTAGTTCTTCATTTCAAGATTTGCCTTGTCGAACTTATCCTTCAAACCTGCCTTTACAGACTCGATGGTTGCCTTCCTTGCAGCCTTCTTGTCCCTTTCTGCGTTAGCTTCCTTGAGGGCTTTGATTTCTTTGAGAAGCTCGTTGTATTTGTCGTCAGGATCGTCATCCTTGTCAGCCTCCTTACGCTTGCGCTCCTCTTCCTCTTCCTTCTTCTTGCGTTCAGCCTCCTCCTTGCTCTTCTTTACCTCGTCAGAGATATTCTTGTGCAAGTTGCCGTTGATACGCTTCAGACGGTTTGCCAACTTGGTAACCAACTTGGAATTTGCTTCCTCGTCATCACCGAAATCTTCCAAAACATCATCAAGTTCCTCATTGATGGTCTTTTGGCTAAGTTCTTTGAACTTGGTGGTATCAACCTCCTTGTTCACTAATGCTAAGAGTTCCTCTCTTGTCATGTTGTTTTTTGATTAAAAATGTTATCCCGAAAGTGGTCCCTCCACCTCGAAAACGTATAAATATACCTTTTATTTTGCAAATATATGAATAAATATGCAATTATCAAAGAAAAATTGTATATTTTTGCAGTATTAAATGTATATTTATGCAGAAAGATGTATTTTCAGGATTAAAATTGGATAACGGAGAGCCTATTTATACTCAAGAGTATATCCAATCATTAAGAGACGCCGATAAGAAACATCCCGACAAGCTGAAGATTATTGCTCAGCGTGGCGGTCAGGAGCGTATGCTATCTATTGATGCTGATATTAAGATAGTTGGCGGCTCGCGAGGTGGCTCAAAATCGTTCTCTTCCCTAATGGAAGTTCTGAAGGATATTAAAAATCCAGATTTCCATGCAACAATTCTTCGTAACGAAAAAGACGACTTGCAGTCCTTGGTGACAGACTCTTACAAATTGTTCTCCCAATTTGGAACTTACAATAAGTCACAGAACGATATGACCTGGAACTTCGACAACGGAGGATGGCTCAAATTCTCGTACTACGCAGGAGCCTATCAGGATTTCAAGACACGATTCCAGGGGCGCCAGTATGCCTATGTCTGCATCGATGAGGGTACTCAGTGTCCATACAAGAAGTTCAAGTACCTCTTGACCAACAACCGAAATGCAGCGCATATCCGAAACCGCTTCTGGATTACCTGTAACCCAGACCCGGAATCTTGGGTGAGAAAGTTCATTGACTGGTGGGTTGACGAGAACGGCTACATCATACCGGAACGGGACGGAGTTATACGATACTGTTTCATGGACGGCGATACGCCTGACTCAATCTACTGGGGTAACACGAGAGAAGAGGTGTACGAGCAGTGCAAGGGCATTATTGATAGCCTTTGGAAGGATAGCTATGAGGAACTTGGTTACACAAAGCTCGAAATGTTCATCAAGTCGGCAACATTCGTTCGCGCTGACGTATCAGAGAACATTAAGCTTATCTCTACCGATGCCTCATATCTCGCCAACCTTGCCCAACAGGACGAGGAACAGCGTATGCGAGACCTTGAAGCCAACTGGAACTGGAAGGCCGCCGGTGATGACATGATCAAGATGGAAGACCTTGATGAAATCTACGACAATGCAGAACAGATAGGAGATGGAAAACGCAGAGCTTCTGCCGATATTGCTTTCACCGGCGGAGATAACTTCGTAATGTGGCTTTGGGAAGGATGGCATTGTAAAGACTTGGTTGTGCTTAGGCTAGACCCTAAGACACTTGTTTCGGTAGTTGATGCTAAGCTGAGAGAGTGGGGCGTTGAGGAATGCAACTTCACTTACGATATGCAGGGTATCGGTCAGTACTTTAAGGGATTCTTCAAGGATGCCGTTCCATTCAACAACCAGGCAGCACCTATCGCTAGGAATCATCAGGAAGAAGAAGGAATCAAATACCTCTATAAGGATTTGAAGTCTCAGTGTGCTTGGTTATTCTATAAGATGATAAAGGAGAAAAAGATTTCCATCGACTCGGCCCTGCTTGAAAGAAAGTATTCAGGAAACGGATTTGACAAGGTCCCTCTCAGACAGATTCTTCAGAAGGAGCGCAAGATGCTCAGACGTGACGAGAATAGCGATGATAGGGGATTCAAGCTATTACCTAAGAAGATTGCCAAGAAATATGTCGGGCACTCGCCTGACTTCTTTGAATCTTGGTTCTATGTAATGATATTCAGTTTAACAAAAAAGAAAAATAAAAAGGTAAAAGGATTATGGATGCTATCAAGGTAAATAATGTAAGGGAGCTGCTCGTAAGGAAACCATTCTACGAGCTTACTCCTGCTGGGTACATGAAGCACTCGACTGTAAGCGATGTCGTTCCAGACTATTACGACGGAACGATGCCAGACGATACCATGTATCGCCGCATCAAGACGCAGGCAGACTTCTTGCGTGAGTACTATCCATCTGCACACAGAATAATGGACGAGAAGGAATACCCGGACATCTGGAAGCTGAACCCTGAGAATAACAGGTGGTACTGCCAGAAGATTCAGCGTACAGCCTTTGCGTTCCAGCAGCTCATCCACACGAAGCATCTGCTGCACTTAACCGGCAACGATGTTCAGTTCGAGCTTGCTGATGGTGATGACTACGAGAACGAGAAGAAGGTAGAGGAGAATCAGAAGACCCTCGATGTATTCAAGAAGGGCTGGCTTATGCACGATATGGAGATTCGCTTCTTTGAAGCCGTAAGTGCATATCTGAAGGTTGCAGAATGTGCAATCGTCGGCTTCTTCGATGAAAAGAAGAAATTCTGCACACGAACACTCTCTTATGATCGAGGAGATATCCTGTACCCTCACGTCGATTCACTCACTGGCGACCTTTTGTGCTTTGCCAGGAAGTACTACGACTACGACGATGAGGGCAACGAGAAGACCGAATATGTCGAGGCTTGGGATAACCGGAAGTTCTACCGTTTCAAGAAGGCTGCCAAGTCTGGAAAGGTGAAAGAGGTAATGACGAAGATTGCAAGGATTTTCGGAATTGATGACTACACCCTAATTGAAGAGAAGGACCACGGCTTCCAATTCGTACCGGTAGCTTATGCACGTAACGAAAACGGACCTTGCTGGTTTATGGTTCAGAAGAACATCGAGGACTACGAGGAGGCATTCTCATATCTCTGCGAGAATAATAAGGCGTACGCTTTCCCAATCCTTACGCTCACTGGCGATGGTGAGGATATTTCTATAACCGGCGACGATATGACCGGCTCTGCGAAGACAATCATGATTACGGACACTAACGGCAAGGCTGAATTCTTGAATGGAACGGATGCCTCTGATGCCTTCGCTACACAGCTCAACAAGTCGTATGACCTCATCTATGAGCTGTCATTCACCGTGAAGCCACCTGAGTTGAAGTCCGGTGACCTCCCAGGTGTAGCCATCAAGCTTCTCTATTCTCCTGCACTGGAGGTTGCAATGAACGACGCACAGGAGTTACAGCCATTCCTGGATAAGATTCTCCGCATCTGTCAGTTCGGCATCGGTACTGATGAAAACTGCGTCGCTACAATGTCTGGGCTTCCAATCAACGCGTGGATAAGTCCGTATGTTCATAGTAATAAAACAGAACAAATTACAAATCTTGCAACTGCCGTTCAGAACGGATTCCTATCGAAGCAGACTGCATCGGAGCGTTGTCCTGATTTTCCTAAGAATGCCGAGTGGGAGCGTATCTTACGAGAAAAGAAGGAAGAGGATCAGCAGGACCTACTCATGGATATTCAGCGTGCGGATAATGAGACAGAGAATGCCATCGAGGAGCAGGAAGCTACTGCGAGGATTCAGAACGGAGGCAATGGTAACGTTCGTACCGGTAATGGCAGGAAGGCAGGAAGACCTAGTGAGGGTAAGAACACCGATAAATGGGGAAACAAGCCTCAAGAGAATAATTGGAAAAAATACGATCAAACTCATTAATAGCTTATGGATGAGTTAAAACGTTCTGTCGATTACAGCAGGAAGCGCTTGCAGGCAATCCGAAACTGCGAGGAACATGTTGCAGATATTCTCTGGAAATCGACACAGAAAATAATTGCCGCAAGTAAGCGATACAGAGGTGCGGGCAGGCTCACAAACGAGTCAGCCCTGCTCTCTTACGCCAAGAATGTTACTGCTGATGCAGAGGAGAGTATCAACAGTTACATCTCTGCTTACTCCAAGGCTTCGTGCAAGATTCTCGGGATTGACAGCGAGAATATAGAATCATTTCTCGTCAGCGACATCTACGGAAAGACGACATCCGAAAGAAACGCTGTCTATCTCGGAAACTTTGCTGAAGATATTGTAAGGATGATCAAGGCGGGTACTCTTATGGGATATTCAGACCAGCAGCTCCTATCTTCCATCCGAACCGGCTACAAGGACCCATATCACACATCAGTTATCACCAAAGCGAAGAGAAAGGATATCAACATCGATGTTCCTTCTTACGGAAAGGGCTACTACAAGAACGCCTATCAGAATATCGTAAGAAACGCTTCTCAGGTGATTGCTTTAGCGTGGGGACAGGCAGAGCAGGAATATGGGCAGGAGAACAAAGCTATCGGGTTTTACGTCAAGAGAGGAAGTAGCTATTACTGCGAGCTTTGCCAAAGCGAAGCTGACGCAGGCCTTCATTCTTTCAAAGACCCATACCCTCCGTATCACCCTAATTGTCAATGTGTAACAATATTTGCATTCAAGGATAATAAAAAGAAATAAGATTATGATTGAAGAAACAAAAGGATACACGTTATCCGTCGATACGTACAAGAAGGCGAAGGCTCTCAAGATGAAAGACCCTCGCTATTACATCTATGCAAGCCTCCGTGGCTCAGGTATGCCAATGAGGGATTGTTGGGCAATCGCCTTTCAGGGAGAAGGATTCAACTGGGAGAAGTCTTTCCTTGAAGGAGAGATGAACAAGCTCGAAGCCCAGGAGTCCGTCCAGAAGAGAATCGCAGAGGTGCAGGGCAAGAAAGCGAAGAACGAAAATAGCGACGAACTCACTCAGGAGGAACTCATTAAAGCTACATCAAAGGAAGAGATTCTTAGAAACCTCGTTATCGCTCAGCGAAAGCAGAAATTTGGCTCTCCAGAGTGGCAAAAGACGACAGCCATGATAGCAGACTATTCTAAGATTAAGCAGGATGAAATTGATACGGAAAACAATGTGGTCCATTACTACATTCCTCTGTCGATGCCACGATGCTGCGAGGATTGCATTATCTTCAAAAATGGCCAGGCGACCTTTCAAAAGAAGAAGAAATAGTTAAATTCGTGTTAAAGTAACTTTGTTTTACTAGAATTTCTGCAAAACCAAGTACCTTTGTAAGCAGATATACGTTCACAGATTCGTTCTGCTGTTCGTAATTCTGTTTAATTGGTTACGAGGGGTGGTGTCTTCACAGATGCCACCCCTCACTTTTATATTATGAAAGTAGAAGAAAAATATAAATTCAATCAGGATACTTCTCTCCAGTGATGAGCTCAAGCGCAGTTATTACCTGATCATCAAGAAGAGGGTCGTTAAACGTAGGAAGAATGCCGTATGATGGCAGTTTCTTCGTCTCTGCGGCCTCTAAAACGAACTGGAGTGCCTGTACTAGAGAAGTATGGTCTTGAACGACATCAAGCAATTTATCGCTCATCCTTGCCTCCTTCCTTCTTAATCTGCTCTGCCATCTTAAGAATAGTCTCGGCGTGCTTATCGCGGTCGATGACTTCCTGTACGGCCTCATCGCTCTCCTTGCGAAGCTGCTCTTCTGTCTTACCCTCGTCGGCAGCTGCGTTCAGTCTCGCAGACTCACGGGCAAGGTATTCGTCACGGAGTTTCAACTTACCTGCCGTGTATTCTGCATCGCCAGGCAACGATGTATCCGCATACATAAGCTGGGCAAATGCCTCGATGATGTTTCCATCATCCTTGGAGAACTCATAATGGTCTCCTACAGCAACAGGAACACATTCATCGAGTGCAGCATACATTGATGTACCGATAGAGTATTCAACCCCCCATGTGCCGGCAATGTTCGCAATCTTGATGAAAGGAAGCGAGCCTCTCTGTAAATGCTTCTTGATATCAGCAGGGATATCCTCTCTGAGTGAAGCAACTTCTTTCTTAGACAAGCTCTTGCTGAACTTCAGCACGGTGAAGTGTCTTGTCTTGATAGTCTTTCCAAATGGTAATGCCATGATAACAATATTTTAAAGTTCAACTTTTATTTCCTTATACTCGAAATCTGTGCAAGATGGATTCTCCTCAGAAGTAAACCTAATCTCATTAGGGTGGTTACAAGCTCCATTCTTGAAGAAGAAGCAATCCTTGCAAGTGTAATCAGTCTGTTCCATGTTCCTTACGTTTTTGATATTCCATCAATGTCAAGATACAATAGTTAGCGCAGTCAAGAAGAGCATCTTCCAATGGCTCATTAGCAACTTGCGCCTCATTATCCTTCAACGTCTTGATGCGATTCACCTTCTCTCGTATCTTTCCGTATCCGTAGTTGATACCAAGCTCATCATACATTTCGGAAAAAGCATTCCCATAATCGTGATTCTTACGCTTGTAGGTATTACTCATCTTGTCGGTGATAGACTTGAATGTTTTAGCATCTTCAGCAGATGAACACTCGTGTATCTTTGGTTCAAGATTTTCTTTATTCAAAATTTCTCCACGTTTCATAATATCTTTAACTGAAAGCATGAAGACCTCGTTTTTAATCTCGTCACAAGTTACTTTTACAAATAAACAACAAGAATTGTCAATGGAAGGAATAAAACACCAAATCGGACTATCTATAACCTTAAAAATAGGACGGGTTGGGGTTGTAATGATTTTAAATCCACCACGAATCTCTAAATCTGTTTTGTACCTTGGTAATACAGGGCAGTCTTCGCCCATTATTTGATAATGACGAAATCTTGCCACCTCTTCTTCGTATTCTCTCACTCTGAACGGAAGAGCAAACTCTAATCCTATCTTAATATCTTCTTTCTTAATCATAAGCTATTTCCTTCTATATTAAACACCATAACAAAACCAAAGTAAACCAGCAACTTTCATCTCTTTTTCAGAAAGCAATTCAAAACAATCAAGGTTATAATCCTTACTGACACAAACCCTAATTGGAGGTGCAAATTGTTTTTGTTTCACAGCGATTGTATATAATGATTCATTGGGGAAAACTGAATTTACATCCTCAACAACCGCGCACATAACCATGCCATCTTTTCTGACTTCCGCATAACTTTCTATTTTCTGCTTTAGCTTTCCATCGGAATTATTTAGAAAAAACTCTTTTGGCGCAAGGCAAATGTCACCAAGTTTTAATTTCTCGTTTTTATCCATAAGCTATTCCTCCTTATCTTTAATTTCAACAAAATCACCAATACCCAAACGAGCCTTGTTGATGCAAGACGCAATCCAACCTATCAGATAGGCAGAAGGCTCGCCGCCATGTTCCATACCAATATCATCCTCGATGACATCGCATGCGTGAGAAGCCTCATGACAACAAACTCCCATTCTCATAGAATCCTTGCTTGCAAAATTAATAAATGAACAAAGCCTCTTATTCTCCTTTTCTCTAACTGTATCGTAGGTTATTGCGTCAGAATTAGAGAAATCAACCTTCAAAACCTCGCCATCTCTACCTTCAAAACACTTATTAGCGTCTTCTTGGCTCATGCCAATAGCGACACATAACAATCTCGGATAGATAACAGGGTCGTATTCGTAATATCCTTTCTTCTTCATATTCTCAACTATTTCTGTTTGGAGACAATCTCGATGGCAGACAACAATGTCTTTTCGCTGATACCTTTTCCACTACCAACACCATCTTTCTCTATCTTGTCAATGGAACTCTTTATAGAGCATACTGCATCATTTATGCTATCTGCACTACTCATCGTGTTTTCGATAGCTGATTGCAGCTCACCGAAACGCTTGTCTATATAATCCTTCAATCTTTCTTCGTGCTCTATAACGTTTATAGAGTTTGCGATTTTTGCATGCGTCCAGTTTTCTTCTACACATGCATAATAATCGCCTTTTGTATCATCATGAATCTTGGAAGACACAACTCTTAGACACACGAAATCGTCTCCATCCATTACAGCATACACACCCTCTCCTGATGGGTATAGTTCGGCTTTCGCCTTATTATCCCTACTTTCTCCTTGTATGTATGCGACCTTTCCTAAAACGTTAACTCTAATTTCCATATCTCAACTATTTATTATGTAACCTACCAATATGCCACTTTGAGCAAACCTTGCATAAGTAAGGATGCCAGCCAAGTGCCTTCAACCTCGGAATCTGATTCAGGAACTCCCAAGCATCATCCTCAGTCTCGTAAGCAACCTTTGCCTTCCATGAATGAACCTTTCTAGTCCAATGCTCCGGGTCTGGCTTGAACGGCGGAACCTTGTTCGGATTGTGATGTCTTCTCATAGGCACTTGAATGAAACGCTATTCAACGTCCTGTTCACAGCAATCTCCCTCTCGTTACACATGGTCCTCATGCACTCCAGGGCATCATCGCGGACAGCAATCATAATCTCCTGCATCGAAGCGGTGGCCGGAACAATATTCCCATCAGCCTTCTTCTTCGTGATACGGGATATAATCTCCTTGATATATTCCTTGTCTATCATAGAAATCTGTTTTATAACCGTTAATCATCAGGCTGAATGAAGCTCTCAGGCTGCTTGATGTCCTCCTCACCACGCAATTTATTCTTCACGTCATTGATGAGAAGCTCCTGCTTCAGGTCAATCATCTGCGCGCCGTAAACCAGATACGTCATTCCGCCCTGTGACCTCTTCTTGAAGAAGCCGTACTTGTCGCTCATATCACGCCCGAACTTCTGGATCGTAGGGATATCCTTCTCCTCGACATCGTTGGCCTTGCAGAACTCGACGAATCTCTCGTACATCTCCTTGGCAAGCATGCATTCCGAAATCTCGCCCCTCGCCTCTTGGCTGCACCTCATATCATACGCCCTTATCCAGGCATAGATAGGATTGCTTCCGAGAAGGGAGATAAGCAGCTGTCTCCTGCTGCCCTCAGCTGCCGGGAACCTGTACTTCCTGCTCCTCAGCTCCATCGCGCCACGGAATATCCAGTTGAACACTCCGCTCAGCTCCTCACGGATGATCTTGCTCGCAAGATCCGGGTCCTGCCTCTCCTTAGGGATGGTGACATCGAAGCTCACGTACTGCAAGCGTCTGATGAATCCGAGCGAAGCATCGTCTGGGAACGGAAGCTCATTGAGGTTGAAGATGAGGTAGGGGATTGAGTTCCCCTCCAGGATATCCCTGCCGAGCTTTCTCATCGGGACGGGCTCACCGCTCACGAGTCTCTTGAACATACCGGTGTTCTTCCTTCCGAACTTCTTCGGGTCGGAATCGGAAGACCAGTTGAAGATGGCGTTCCTTATTGGATACCTTCCCCTCATTCCCTCGTCGCCGTCGGCAGTGAGGTCAGCGTAGTCCATCTTGCTTATCCTGTCCTTGCCGAATATGTTGCAGGCAACGTCGAAGATGACGCTCTTTCCGTTGGCTCCCGTACCTATAAGGAGAAGGCAGAGCTCAATCTTCGATGATTCCTTCCCCTCGTACGGATTGTATGCAGTACCTCTCTGTATGAGACCGAGACCAAGGAACATCTGTAGGATCATCCTTGACGTCCTGTCCGGAAGGACCTCCTTGATGAAGTTCATCCACCTGTCGCACTTCGCCTTCGGATTGTAGTCGTAAGGATGATAGTATGTGACATGGTACTCGGGAGAGAATGGCATAACGTTCGGATACTTCAACCCGCTGCCGAAGTCAACAACTCCGTTGGCGAATGCAACGATATCGAATGTAGGTCTCAGTATGTTGTAGCACTCTATCACCTCCATGAATGACTTGTTCATCACCGTACTGATGCCGAGCATCGGAGCCATGGCCAGGTCAAGAAGCAACAGCTGGTAAGCCTGCTCAAGGACTATCTTCGGAACAGCTTCGTATATCTTGCCGTTAAACATGTAGTAAGCACCGTTGTAGTACTTCACCGGAGCCTTCTTCGCCAGACGTCTCATGGACCTGATGAAATTGGACTTCAGCTTGTTGTACTTCTCAGAGTTCGCCTTACCCCAGTCCTGACAACGGAGCTCTTCGAAGCCGTACTCGTCATGCCTCGAAAGGTCAAGCAGCTGAGCGTGCAATGTGTCTATAGCAATACCATTTTCCATTTATGTACAATAATAATATTAATTTTCCGTTATTGTGTAGGATAAACCCCGATAAACAGGGGCTTTCTGAAGGATAACACGTGTCAGGTCGTCCTTACAACATGTCGTCTATAAAATATCGACAATACAAAGATACAGATAATATCCTGAATATCCGGTAAAACCCTAGTAAATAAAGGGTATAAATATACATTTTAGGTATACATTAAATGAAGGATAGGTATACATTTATGGTTTGGTCTGCAAAGTAAGAGTTTATGGTATCAAATGTTAATAAATAACGAATGAATGAATATGCATAATTATCCTTTATGGTGGAAAGTAATTAAACTTTACAAAAAGGCTGAAAAATCGGAAGAAAAAATTTTTAGATGAGGTGACTACCGTGCTGATTTATAGCTACAAAGGGGGTATGGGGGTGTTTCTTCTGAAATTATTACATTTTATGTCGGTTTATATAGTGAAAACCGGCGTGAAACATTATTTTTGTAATTATTTCAAATTGTTGGTTTATATTTATAAAAAATTTATGTAACTACTTAATAACCAACACTTTATAACTTTGTTTATATTCATTTTCTTGAATAATTATTCATTATTAATAAATCGTGAAACATCAAAACTTATTACAATATACTTGACCAAAATATATTTACCATATTTATGCATGAATAAATATTCGTGTTTAACTTATTGAATACATTTTAACTAAATTGGTAAAATGTTATTACATGAGTAGTTAAATTCCTTAACATAAACTGCCACTTTGTCGGGCGTAACTACCTGTAAATCAATTAGTTAGCAATTTGTAAAGATTAATGTTTCTTAAGTTAAATATTTAACAATTACTGCCACTATAGCTTCATAAATGCTTGATTATGAGATAGTTACAAGTCTGCCACGTTGGCGAAAACGTTAAATTATTTAAACCTTAACATCTACTGACAAACGCTGTAATTATTACAAACGGCTAACTAACTATAAATCAAGTACTTACAAAAGGTTAAATGCATAAACACCCAATTTTTTAGTGGCTGTTTGGTATGCTGTTTGCAGTTATGTAGGTAACAAGCAATATTGCTTGTTATTCATTTAAACAATTTAGATATGAACGATTTAGAGATTAAAGGTGCTCAAGGCTATGAGCACGCAAGTACTAAGGTTGCAAGTTATGTAAACGAGTGCAAAGGTAGCGCAGTTTTAGCGCAGAGTTTAGAAGTGCTTAATAGTTACCGCAAAAAGCTATTAAGTGAATGCACTGATAGCGAAGTAGTAAGCGCAAAGAAAGAACTAGAGAAAGCACGTGCGAAGTACAACAAGTTAGCAACAAATTACGTGCTTTCTGATGAAAGTTATTGCAATTTGCAGACTGAGTGTGTGCGTTCTGCTGTAAGTGAGTTTTCACGTAGGCACAAATTGTCAAATTTCTTTGCATGGTTTGATAACAACAATAAGGACGTGCAAACGTCTATTATCGATAGCTTACAAAGATTAGGTAGTAAGTTGTGTTCTTTACATCAAGCATTCACAAGCGGTGCAAAGGTAGCAAAGAAAAAGTCTGAGTCTATTACAGACTTACAGAAACAAATTGCAGAGTTACAAGCTAAACTTGCAGCAGCGCAAAAGTAACACAAACAAGGTAGCTAGAGAAATCTAGCTATCTAGTTTTTCCTACTGGCTATTTGATAGGTAGCCAGTGGGAAATTTTACTCCAGGTTTTTCAACTTGGAGCGGGTCGTCGTACCCTTATTTTTCCTATCACGTTTAAGCGTACATTTGCGGGTCGGTGCCGCATAAGGGAACAAAACAGAAATTTTGGTATTATTCCAGAGAGAGAATTTATTCTCCCTCAGGGGACTAATTGCCAAAATTCAAGAGAAGTATCTCAGTAAATCGAGAGTGCGAGAGGCACACCGAGATGGGAGAGAGTAACGTGTTACTCAGAGACATCCATCCGAGAGATACGCAAAAATTCCTGGCGTGAGCGTCGAATGAGATGAGACGGCACGACGGCTAGGGGATTTGTATCATCTAGCGAGATGAGAGTTTTAGAAAGAAATCATAATTCATATTCTACCGGTTTGGAATTGTCCGGTCGGGCTGGTTACCCGAGAATCAATTGTGTGTGCAATCACGATTTGCAGCGTATCAAGGCGCACACTATCCACGCTGACTGAAATCGGTTGCTTGTCATCCGTGCGAGATTTATCTCCTCAGAAATAAACAAGCTGCTGGCAGAAGCATAAAATCTGTAGGGTGTGAGCCACGTAGTTAAGACGATAAAGATAAAACGTGGTGCAAAGATGCACATCCTGGCTAACGGGGCGGGGAGAAATCTCCGCTCTACAATTATGAACCATTTAAATATTAGAATTATGAAAGAACAGATTTTGAAGAAGATAGGAAAGACGCTTGTACGTATTAATGTAACAGACCAGAGTGCAGAGGATGCCTACGATGAACTCGTTAACAGCAGCCCTCGCCTGTTTGGCATGCTTTCCAGTATCTACAGACTGAATGATGAAGAAGAAAGATTCGCTTGGTCTGCCGGAATTCAATAAGCCTAATATCCCTACGCTTGTAGGGAACAATAACCAAAAATATTAGAATTATGAGTACGCTAAGAATTAAATGCCTCGATATGTGCGAGGTTGAGAGTATCATTGCAGATGCTCAGGAGATTTTGAGTCACGTAGAATTCGGGTCGCTAAAGAATGGTGTGCTTACATTATTCTGCGTGGCGTGAGCCTAAAAATCTGTAGCCAGTACGATAATTGTCGTGCGTGGCTACGGAACAATTACCAATAAAATATAGATATGAAAGCAAGACAGATTATTTATTCAAGTACGATAATTGTGCTTGGAAACATTTAGCCTAAAAACTGCCCTATAGATTTGGGCAGTACAATAATTACAAACCAATTAAATTACAGAATTATGAAGAAGAATATTTTCGTGGCATTGTTTGCCGTAGTGTGTGTTGCATTGTGTGTAGTGTCAGTTACTCTGTATAATTGTCACAGAGCAAACGTGATGCTGAGAAAGACGGTTATAAACCAGGCTAATGAGATTTCAGAGCTTGGCAACAATCCACACACCGAGAGTACGATAATGTACGTAGGTCTTAAGAAGTAGCCAAATCTGAGAGGAGTTTCCGCTCCTCTCTTCTATTAACCAAATATTGAGAATATGTTCAAGACATTAACAAAAGAATTAAGCAAGTGTGAGTTAATTGATATCATGATGGGCATGGACTGCGAGGAAGATATGTGTACACACACATCCATCCAGAGAGTTCTATGTCCTATACATGCGTGCGATGAGTTCGGCGGCGATCCTGAGGATTCACGTTCTCTGCTGCCGGGAACATACCTGGCAGTATATCATGACGAGATGGAGGATGAGCCGTTTCCTATGTTCGCAAAGATTTGCGCCCACATCATTACAGATGAGGACAAATGTCAGATGCTCATGAACGGAGACGGCTGTATTCTGATTTTCCTGCTCAACAAGTACGAGTAGCCAAAAATGTGCTCAGGCATTTTCCTGGGCATACTATGTTAAACCATTAAACAAATTGAATTATGTTAGACAAGAAATCACAGAAGAATTTTGAGCGTGCGCTTATGCATGAGATGGAGAAGATCAAGATTGCTGCACGCCAGTGGCACAATAATAATACCAGAGGCTACAGAGATTATCGTAGCAAGGAGGCTATCTCCAAGAGTTTCTCTGAGATTGCAGTATTGTGTATGAGCTGAAATGTGCGTGACGATTGTCACGCATACTATTCACCAATATTTAAGAATTATGATAGATGAAGAATACAAGGAGAATGTAGAGTACATACTCTCTACGATTTTGCCTAAGTTGCAGGAAATCCAAAAAAAAGTATTGAAAAATCAATCAAGACTGAGCCTTGATGTTAGCGTTAGCAATAAAAACGGCGAAGGGTATATAAGTTGTTTTGCCTGTGTCATGAATGACATGGGAGAAATAACGGATACTTGTTTTCCACGTTTCATCTGCGTATGCAGCAAAGAGGAGATTGACGAGCGGCTCAACGAGCTTAAAGAGTTCATCAAGAAGTACATAGCCTGAAATTGAGGGAGTTATTTCTCCCTCTCCTATAAACCAAAAATGTAGAATTATGAGCAAATGGGTACAATTTTATCACAAGATCAACAAGTTTGACCTCGTGAGTAAGAGATTTACAGAGGATTTTAGTATCGTTGAAATGGTGGGTATGGATTCTGTCATGCCTATTGACGGTAGACTTAATCTGTCATCCATACGTGATGTAGTACAGAAGAAGATAGAGAGCATGAAGAAAATCGAGAGTTTCGACCCTTGTGCGTTCTCCATCCTCACCGGTCCTACGATTCTGTGTGCTTCAGAAAGTCCGGTGTACAATCTCTAGCAAAAAAAATGGGTAGTACGATAATGTGCTGCCTGCTATTAACCAAACAAAATAGATTATGAGCAAAGAAAAGAAAAAGATGTCTTGGAGCGAGTTCCGTATGTGGAAGAACTGCAAGAAGTATCACAAGAAAGCCGATTGGGGTGATTCTATGTACAACAAGGTACAGGATTTACTGTTTGAACTATTCGAACCATCCGAGATTTTCGTAGACTTGGAGAACTGCCGAATAAACGTATGTATTGGAGCAGCGTCATTCATGCTGGTGTTCAGTTATAACGAGACAAAAATCTACGTCTACGGATATGTTGACCCTCAGTTGCGTGAGCTTGACATGGGAACGCAGAAGATTGGAAGTAACGCACACGAACTCATGTACGAATTCATTGATGCGCAGGGGTATTTCAGAGTGTTCTCCTACAATAGCATAGAGGAATACATACGCCTCAAAAAACGAGAGCGTGACCTGATAGAACAAATCTATGTATGGTAGCCAGACCCGGCGTAGTTATTTGCTACGCCTCCTATTATTAACCAATCAAATTTTGAATTATGACAGACGGAGACAGAAAGTTTCTTGCCAGGCTCGTAGCGAGTCACAAGGCAGTTATCAGCGAGGAGTGCAGACGCAAGAATCTCGACAAGAGCGAGTATTTCAGACGCGTAGCGCGTGCAGACAAGAAGGCTCAGGAGATTGAGCAATCGTGCATGCGCCCTCGCAAGTTCTAGCCAAACATTCTGTGCAGTCTATCTGCACAGAAACCATGTTAAACCATTTAAATTAATGAATTATGGAACGATATTCATGCAAGCAGCTGAAATCGCTTGTAGCAAGCGGTGTGGCAAAGGATGTAACCTACGCAAACGAAAGAAGTGATATTCCTGAAAGTTATACTCAGATCGGGTATGCGGCAGGAATTTACGGTTGTAACGGAATGCTCTTGAAAGGCGAGAGCGGACAGTTATATGCCGTGACAGGTAGAACTTCTGCCATCTACATTTTTTAGCCTAAAATCTCCCCATTCGCTTGGGGAGTGCGATTATTAACTAAATATTAGAATTATGATAACGGATTACTACACAGCCGTACACTGGCTAAAAAGTGCGTTCATCCTCTGTAACGAGATTGTAGAGAATGACGAATCAGTGATTGAAAACATCGAGTATCCAGAGTGGACAAATGACGATGAAGAAGGCAGGGACAAAATCGAGATATTCCAGTGGTTCCTCACTAATATGAGCGAAGAGGATAAGGAATGGATGCAGAAGAATTTCCCTGATCTTATCTTCTCTTACTCAGACAAGCTTGACTTGTGGATTCTTTGCGTAGATCATTTTGGAACGATGTGGAAGGGAGTCTCAACGACTACCAACTGCGAGAATGCGGCAAAGGCTAGCCAGCTGCCGTAGCCAAACCAATCCTCACTCTCACGGGTGGGGATTTCTATTAACCAAAGATTACAGAATTATGAGTGACTTAGAGAAAATTTCGAATGACGATTTACTGAAGTGTAAAATCGTAGAGTCAGTAGAGAATCCTGTTAGGCGTGTGGACCTCATCAAGTGGACGCACGACAATACATACTCTATTGCAGATGTACGCAAGGATACCGGTAAGCTAGATGTCACAGACTTGAAAGCTGCCAGTGACCTTGAGGCATACAAGCATTTCTACAAAAATTATGGCGACATTGCCATATGTGGCTAAAACTCCCCACGATAATGTGGGGAACCATTATGAACCATTAAACAGATGAATTATGGAAAAGAATATTGTAGAAGTTGTTATGAACAACAAGGGTGAAGTTATCGAGAAAGTAGCCGATTATATCGGTGTAAAAAGCTTTGCCGCGGTAATCGAGAGTCTCTATCGTGAGTGTCTTGATGAATTCGATGACGCAGAAGATCTGGAAGAATACATTGCAGATGTATTCGAAAAGGATATCCAGTCTCTTGCATGGGAGTTTACTCACAAGGTAAACAGAGAGATGAAGAAATATCTCCATCTTAACGACCAGCGCATGAATGGAAATTTTGCCAATCTGTACAACGATTATCCTAGACACGTTACAGGTACGTTCTGGGCGACAGACTACGACGGCGACGATTACTACGATTTGTATCCTCAGATGGTAGCCAGACTTGATGCCGCAGAGGACAGCGAACAGGCTAACGAGGATAGAGCATATCTTGAAGAGTGGTATTTCGAAGCCTTCGGTACGTACAACATCAAGTACAATTTCTCGAATGAGCTTGAAGAGGTTCACTCCATGATGGCGGAAGATTATGAGGAAGCCTAACAATATCCCCTAGCATGGGGATATTCAATGTTAAACCATTTAAATGATATTAGATATGAGTTACGAATTTACTAAGAAGGAGATTGGTGATTACAGAATCACCATTTACCAGGATGAGGATGCCGAATGCCCTTGCACAGAATGGGATTTGGTGGGAGTTTACTTCTGGGACTATTCCGATTACGGATACAACAGGGGGCTTTCTCGTGGTTGTAGCAGCGAAGTCGACGCTAAAAATGCGGAGGATGCATTGAAGGATCTAGTTTGTAACTACGTGTCACAAAAGAAGATTATTGATTATATCAATAGTGAAAACGTCGGTAATTACCGTATGCGCTATGACAAGAGTGACCGCATGTGGTATCTTGAAAGTCTGTACGAGGGTGAGTGGTATAACCACGAAGAGTTCTACCCGAGCGACTTGAAGAGATTCGACTATAGAGAGGAACTTTGCGATATCCTCGAAGAGGACGATTTCACGTACCTTCTGCACGATTGTAAGGATATTGCATTCTACGAGTGGTCCTCTACTGGATACAACCAGGGAGATTATGTCAGCGGATATGCCTACTGCGACAAGAAGCGTTTCTCAAAGTATTGTGACAATAATACAAAAAACTGGAGAAAGCGAGCATTGGACCTATTTGAGCATGAGGTTAAGTGCATAGGTCTTTGGATGTGGGGAGATGTCAAGGGGTTCGTCTTAGAGAAGAAAGTCCATTACAAGAAAGTCTTCACGGAAATAGGTCGTGAGCCGGAGGACGACTACGACTGGGAACAGATTGATTCCTGCTGGGGAGAGTACTACGAGGACTCTGACGAGCTGATTAAAGACGCTCTCGAAGAGAATGGAATCAAGCTAAAAGAAACAGCCTAACAAGGGGAGCTTGCATGCTCCTCTTCCATTAACCAAAATACAAAGAATTATGAAATTGAGACTTTATCACGACACAAGAAAGGAGTTCCGTTTCTGTGTTGACGCATGGACCATTTACGTTCCTTACCCGAAGTGGTTACGTAAAGAGCGTTATGACGCAAAAGGAATTTACCTAGGTTGTTCTCCTACGGAGTATGGGATGATCAGGTGTTGCTGGTGCGAGGACGAAATTACGATTACACGTAATCGACCTTATCTCGGCAAGCGCATTGACCCAAAGACAACATCGAAGGCTTTCCAGAAGATTTTCTATAAATTGGAGAAGCTTTGGAACGAGGCAATCACCAAGAACACGAATGAAGCGTGGAAAGCATGGAGCGAAGCCTAAAATTGGTAGCCAGTTGGCTACCTACCAATAACCAAATACAGAAAATTATGGAAAGAATTACATTTGTAGAGAAGGGCAGTAGAACAATCTACAGACTTGGCAGACGTATAGTATGCTACAGGGATGGTTACAGAGTTTATTTCGGTAAGCCATCAGATATTACACACAACACGTTCGATGCACTATCAGAGAATATAGCACATGAGTATTGCCTGAAAGTTTGTGAGCGCAAAAAGTGGGAGAGGGTAAAATACAGCAATCCTGTCGCATACAACGCCCACAGAGTATTGAACGCATTAGCCTAAAAACGGAGGGAGCAATCCCTCTGACATTATCAACCAACAAATTATGAGATTATGAATATAGCGATTTTGGATTATTCGGCATCAGAAGTAAGACTGATTAAGAACTGCCCGGATTCATGGGAAGAAGAGCAGATTGAGGAGTATATCTACGGAGAAGACGGACTCGACCTCAGTGAAAGCAGTACATACTACATGTGCGGTGATGCGGTCAGTATCAAGCAGGAAGAATACAAGCCATAAAAGCGGAGCGTCATGGCTCCGTACTATTAACCAAATTATTAAAGATTATGAAGAGATATTACGTATCAGTCACAGAGCATTTAAACAAGGTAGTCAGCGTTGATGCTAAGAGTGAGAATGAAGCCGTACAGAAAGTGCAGGATGCCTATAATAATAGCGATATTATTCTTGACGCTGACAATTTCTCAGGTGAGGTTATCGAGATCGAACCAGATCAGGAGTACTGGAGAGAATCCGAAGAAGATGACAGCGTAGCACTCCAGCATATCGACTAAGCCTAAAAAGAGAGGGTAGCTCCCTCTCACAATAACCAAAACATAAGAATTATGAATGAAGACAGAATCCTAGAGATGTTCTTCGAGAAAGCCAGATGGCAGTACGCTATCGAGAAAGGCTTATTCAAGGACATGAACAAAGCAGTAATGTATCAGCTTACAACGCCGGAGGCTCGTCTGGCTATGTATCAGAGGATCAAGAGCGGCAATTACAAGATAATGCCGCCACATACAGCAAAGATTCCGAAAGACAACGGAGATTTCCGTACGGTCTACGTGAATGAGCCTGTAGATAGAATCCTTTTGAGTATAGCCAACGACCTCCTGTTCGAGTTGATGCCAGAGATGGTGCATCTACGCTGCACGTCGTACCAGAAAGGTATCGGCTGTGGCCGTGTTGTACAAGATGTCTCTCGGATAATATACTCAGCAGATGGTAAAATCATCGGATTCAAGTCCGACTTATCCAAGTACTTTGACAATGTGCCAATCCGATTCATCGACTGGGCATTTGACAGAGTAGAGGAGAAGTACGGAAAATCTGCGCTGATAGATGTCATCCGTGACTACTATCACACAGATATCTATTTCGATGAGGACAACAACCTATGCGAGAAGTATCAGTCCCTCAAACAGGGATGCTCTGTTGCCGCATGGCTGGCTGACGTGGTTCTGTACCATATAGATGAGATGTTGTCAAATCTTGACGGATATTACGTCCGCTATTCTGATGACATTCTCTTCGTGGGTAAGGACTACGAGAAAGCCATGGATATCCTGAAGAGTGAACTGGAGAAGATGCAGATGACGCTCAATCCGAAGAAGGTTGAGTATCTTGACGCTAATCACTGGTTCAAGTTCCTCGGATATTCCATCAAGGGTCACAATATCTCTCTGTCGTCCACACGCATCAAGACCTTTCAGAAGGAGATTGAGAAGAGGACGATAAAGAAACGTGATACCACGATGACGAAAGCCATCAATGCAGTAAACAGGTATCTCTACAAGGGATACGAGGATTTCTCCTGGGCTACTCAGGTTCTTCCGGTCATAAACGTGAAAGAGGACATCAACAAGCTCAATACTTTCGTCATGGACTGCATCCGTGCGGTCAAGACAGGCAAGAGTAAAGTTGGTGGTCTCGGATACGTAAAGACTCAGGCTGTAGGTTGCATAGACCGAGGCCGTGGAAGAAACGTGAAAGCAAACAGGGGTAAGACAGAGAGCGAAATCAAGGGGTATCTATCAATCGGTTGTGCTCAGAATGCCTTGCGAACGAGCAGGGCAGCGTACAACACATTGGTGAATACTCTGTAGATGAGCATCCTAGCGCAAGGATTTGCCGGAATGAAGAAGAATGTTTTAAAACATCCGGTCTCGAAGATCGCGGACCTATCTCCGAATCAGAGATGGTCCTGCGATCCTCTCCACCAGGATATTATCAAGCTAATATAGCTATGCGCAGTATCTTCTGACAGGCAGACTCTGTAACCGAGCACACGGACGCGGAAGAAGGACGGGCAGATTCAGGCTAGCGCCTCTATAACGGGATTTGTCGACGATGCGTCCAAGTTCGCAAGTTTGCAACTTGAGACGGATTGTCGACGAATTCGCGCACAAGGCGTAGCTCATCAATGAAGTACAGAGATGTGCCAGTCCGTATGACTCTCGCAGGTGGCGCACACCACCAATCCCTGACGGATGGCTGAAGTTTATGCAACAGGTCTCTTAACCAGACTCTGGATCCAGGACGTCGTCGTATACTACTTACGACGTCCCAGGATCCTGAGTCTGGCGAATCCTGTGTCAAATCAGAAACATAAAGTATTGTGCCTAGCCACCGGTCAGGGAATTACCCTAGCACGAGGGTAGTCTTCAGAGGAGAGTGAATTTATAGTGCTGTTTACATGCCGCCGGCCTTCACTGGAATCCCAGTGCCATCCGGCGACTTACAACAGCCCTCGAATCAAGCTGCTATAGCTACGTGCCACACTCTCAGATGAAGACAACGTTATTGCCAAACGAGGTACACAAGGAGGTTGCGTATTTATACCCGCTGGGTAAATAACGCGGGGAGTCATCCTTAGAGCAACGATGCTCCCCGCGTAAACCCAGCTGGTTCCAATCATCAGCCTGTAGCAAGACAACAGACCTATGAGTGTACCTACAAACAACCATGTGAATTGCATCACGACTTATCAAGAGTATGAGGTTTAATATCCCGTAAGGTGGAATACCTGCGCCTGCCGATATCTCCGCAGGCACAGGTATCCAGTCACGGGACCGAATCGAGAACATATATCCATGCAACATAATACATGAGATAAGTCTAGGTTATTGCGAGCCGGATATGGTGCGCAAGGAGAATAGATTGTACAATACGGTATCAACCATCCTGAGGATCCAGGTGATTACCTGGATCCGTCAGGACTCAGATACAGTATTAATCAAGACCTTATAGTTACGCAACAGATTCTCTGAGCGCACTCCCATTAACCAATATTTAAGAATTATGAACAGCAGATTACTAAAGAAGCTTGAGGAAATCAAGAAAGAGTACGAAACGTCAGAAGTTTGCATGGGCGAGATGCTTGATTCAGTAAGCGCAGACGGATTCTCTATCGAAGAGGCTCACTGGTTGTATATGCGTGCAATGGAGTGGGCGAACGGAGACAAATTCTATATCCACTTCGGAGAAGACGAAGATGTACTGAGTAAGGATGAACTCGAAGAAGCCAATTTGATAGTGCAAGAATAAGCACTATCCCTATTAACCAATACAATAGAATTATGACATACGACGAGATTATCAATGCAGTTGAGAATGGTGCAAAGTTCACCATCAACTTCCAGAAGAGAACATGTAGGGTGAATGGTAAGATAGTGATGTCCGAGGAAGATAAGCCGAAAGATACACCTTACCTGACACATGCAGTAGTTCTGTTTGCAATAGAACAGAGATATAAGGCATACAAGCATTCTGTGCCTTCAGAGCGTTCTGAATCCCATCGCCGCTACTATTTCAAGGCTTTGCCAGAGAAAGAGCTCTCAGACGAAGATATGATGTACGGTGAGCGACGGGAGGTAGCTAGATGTAAGCTGGAGCTATACATACTGATTCAGCTTCTAAGAGGCAACCTTGCGTGGGAGAACAGATGGGGAAGATGGTTCTGGAAGTCAGAAAATGACAGGGACCTGATTATCCTCAGAGACTGGATTGAGCCAAACAATGGTGGGGCGTAAGCCTCATCCACAAGAGTTAAATAAATTTTTAGTATAACCAATTTAAAATAATTAGAATTATGAAGCAGATTGTAACAATCACTGGTGAGAACTTGAACATCGTAACTAACAATGTAGAGGCTACAGCAGCTACCGGTAAGAAGACCAAGGCGCAGATGCGTCTCGAAGCTCTTAAGGCAGCAGGTGTTGATACTAGTAAATATTTCCCTCTCGGTGATGATCAGATTATAAAAATCGAAAATGGTGCGGCTGTTCCTGTTGATATGGACGATGCAACCATCGATGCGGTAGGCAAGCAGATTGTCGAGGGTGGATACGTAAGTAACTGGAAGCTCTTCCGTCGTTGGGTGATGAGCCAGATGTTCCACATGTTGCGAGACATGGATAAGAGTTATCTGTCATTCAACGAGGTGTTGCAGCGCAAGGGCTACGAGTATCAGTGGCGCATGCTTGAAAATGAGCTCTACGCTCAGATGAAGATGTGTGACCACAAGGACTACGAGAACACCAAGGCGAGATATCGCTGGTTCAACGGTTGCGTAGCACACGACATGGCTACTGACTACATCAGCAAGCTCCGCAAGTACGTGGATGACAATCTTATCTGGAAGAAAGACAAGGACGGAAAGAAGACGAAATCTTTCAAGCATACCTGCAAGGGCAATCCTTACGTACGTCTTCAGAACGAGGACATTTTTGTCGCTGACTTGGATAGAAAGGTATACAATCCTCTCCGTGACCTTGCCAACAAGATGGCTACTGTAGAAGACCACAAGGATCTCTACGATGCCGTTCGCAAGTTCAACAAGAACCGCAAGCATCTCGCGTGGGATACCAAGCAGGCAGATGCATTCATCCATGCTTACAAAGGGTCTGGTTCCTACTACACGATGAGAAACCTCATCATGTTCCATGGAGCAAGATTCATGAAGAACGGACGAAAGATGTCAGAGGCCAATTCTCTGAAGGAACTTGAGTCTAAAGCCAAGCTCTACGATGAAGAGGGTTGGAAGATGCTCGGTGTACTCAAGCAGCTTATCAAGGAAAATAACATAAGCGTCCAGGGCAAGATTCTTGAGTGGAAGAAAGCCAAGAGCGAGAACAAGTAATCATCAGTAAGACGTAAGGTTCGCCACCTAAAGCATGGTGGCCCGGCAGCTTGTGTTTACAAGAGCTTCTACAACGAAGGATCTCCTCCAGTGCATTCACTGGAGGTAATCCTTCGAGCTAAAGCTCTCTAGATCGAACTTATAGAGTAAGGCGCCAGCCGGGGACCATTCTAGCCAAAAGTCGGTTACTGATTCGGTAACCGATTCAATGTTTAACCAATAAAATGAGGAATTATGAAGGAAATAAAGAAGATAATCTATGTAGACAAGCTTACCCCTGCACCCCTTGACAACAAGAATGTCATGCTAGACTGGTGGGAAGAGAATATGTTCGACGACGGAAGCTACGCATTCTCAGGTAATACGTATCTAGGATTCATTGCCGGTGTTCCGGTAATGGCCACCGTCAAAAGCAATGTTGTCGAGCTGAAATGCATCCCGCAGCCCTACAGAAGCACGGACAAGCTTGATGATTTCGGAAATGCAGTCATAAAAAACTTGACTGAAGACGAATGTCACCTAACGACCTACATGGTTCCGGCGTACAAGCAGTACATAGATGACGAGCGTGAGGGAGACGCAAAATTACTAATATCGTTCTCCATCTACGAAGATGAAGCTACGATTTCATTCCACTGGAATGTACCGAAAGATTAGCCAAACATGTCAGTCGTTAGCAGCGGCTGACTACTCATATCATAACTAAATTTTGTTTAAATGGTTCAAAGCCGGTCTGTCGTGAGACACGCCGGTTTTTTGTTCCACAAGTTTAACCAATTAATATTAAAGAATATGACAAAGAAAGAGATTCAAGAGTTAAAGGATATTGTGATGAATGCCAATGCTAGAGAGGTGAATACAGGATACTCATATTCAAGTGGCATCGAGTTTACGTATACCATGGGTAATTTTACGGCTACATTTTTCGTTCGTCTTCACGACGAGAATTCCGCAAGAGAGGTATTTCTCAAAATGCTGCTAAAGAGAGCCAGAGCATCGGAGCCTAGAAAAAACATCACAAAGAAAGAGCTTGACTTGGAATCAGCAAATTCACAGAACCATCTGCTATGGTGGAAGGATAATATCTCCAAGATGGACGATGTGGCACGTGTTGAAGAAAGATGGAAAGAGTTCGATAAAAAATGGGGAGGAATAAAGTTTGCTGATATGACAGATCTTCAATGCAAAGAAAGAAAGTCAGAACATAAGCTGATAAAGAGTGAGGAGAATAAACTTGGCATTGGAAGACTTAATATTCATCTTCTTATGGAAGTAAGACAGGAAATCCCCAAGTATTGGCTGAGAGCCTAACAACATAGGGAGTTTTATCCCTATGTACTATGTCTAACCATTTAAAAATTTTGAATTATGGCAACAGCAAGAAGAGGTACAAGAATGCTCAAAGCTTCTGACATCATGAAGAGAAAGGGCATTGTCCAGAAACAGATGGACATGAACAAGTTCAACGAGGTTATAGAGAATTTCTTTATGACCCACGAGCCTAAGGATACGATTCTCCTTACGCCGAAGAGATTCATCGAGATGGATAACCCGCCAGAGGGAGACTTCATCGACTATCTCGATGTCAGCGTGTGGGAGAAGAAGAGTGAGGACCCGGATGACCCGTTCGACTTCATAGACTATCAGTTCATGAAGAAGAACGGAATGCTCCGTCCTATCCTTATGGTGAACGAGCCATTCATCGGCAATGCTGCCGGGTGGCTGAGAGATTTTTGTGGATTCACTGTGAAGAGCAGAACACGAAAGAAGAAAAAGGAATACATCGTGTCTCTGCCGGTTTGAAGCCGAAAAATGCGTGGAACATTATTGTTCCACGCTCCTAGTATTAACCAATTAAAATTTATGAATATGACTGATATTGAAAGAGTAAAGAGATTCGCATCCGAAAATGATTACCCAGGTGAGACATTGGACACAATCAACTGCTTCCGCAGACATAGTAAGACTCCAAAGGAAGACCTCGACAGCCTGGACAAGGCAACCGATGAGGACTGGCTAGGTCTTATCGATGAGTACGAGGGCAATGGAATCAACTGGAAGGGAGAGTTCTCGGACGTTAACGGAAACAGCGTAACGCTTGGCGACAAGGTTATGTGGAACAATCCGGATCCTGATGATTTCGATAAGTGGTACGAGAATTTCAAGATATGCACCGTAGATGATATATCAGGAGACCGAATATCACTCAAGGACGATGACGGAGATACATTCGATGTAACCGAGGATGAATGTACTTTAGTTCGAAAGCTTGACCACAAGTTCTATGAGGACGAGAAGTATCACTATGGAGTGTGTGGAATGCTCCAGGATATCGAGAATGCCCGCACAATGACGAGCTATATCCACGATGAAGACCTCAGATGGAAGCTTGATGCTGCGTGCAGATGGTTCAAGGAACACATTGAGACTGAGATTGCCAATCACATCGTAGAGAACCAGTAATCCAAACAAGCCTGCCAGGAATGGTGGGCATCAAGTTAAACCAAAACATTAAGATTATGAAGAGAAAAGTATTGAAAGACAAGATTGATGAGTTGCGTTCAACGGCAAAGATGGAACTTGCATGCACCATCCGTGAGATAATGAGAGAGCATAATGTGCTAAAGAAAGAACTTGGCTGGCCTGTAGTTGTCAACAATAGCAGTCTTGTAGATATTGTAGAGGTAGGTAGTGGTGATACTGACATCCCGGTTTTCACCATAAGTGTCGGTGCCGGCTATTATAAAGAACCTCACAAAGTGAGCGCATTGGACGATTGCGTATCGGTCGAGTTACTCGCAGATATTGCGACCGGACTGAATAACGAACTGAGTGGATACGTCAGCACTTATGTGGCAAAGTACAGATTCCTATATGAAGACGGAACTACTGCCGACATGGATGAGCCTTATGTATTCCTTGCAGAATCAGAAAGAGATGCCGAAGATAAGGCAGACGACTATGCGGAGGTATGGAATGACTGGAATGAAGATACGATAGAACGCGTATCAGTCGAGAAGCAGACTGCTTCGGAAGGTTAAATTAGCGTTAAAAACGGCAAAGACGATGGTTTATATTATAAACTTTTCGTATCTTTGCCACTAGTAACCAAAATTATAGAATTATGACAGAAGAAATAAGAATCAAGACAAGAGATTGGGAGAGACTTCTGAGCTACACTCAGCAGCAGAAGTACAAGACTGCCATCAAGCAGGGTTGGTTCGCCAATTATCACAGCAACGCCTGGAGGCATGACACGTTCTATGGCGCATACATCTGGAAATATCCGAAACTTATTAAGGTTGTAAGGATGTTCGAGGAGATGCTTGGACATAAGCCATTATGGGAAGACATCACGGACGATAACCTTCGCGACCTCTTCGAGAAGATCCAGGAGAACTACGCTCCTAACTCGGCAAGAACCGTATGTGCAACCATCAAGGCTGTGATACGTGAGAACGATGCTACCAGGGAAATTCCTAGTCCTACGTTCGGCAGAATACTTAGAGCGAAGGCTGTGCCGGTCCAGTCTGTATATCTCTCTGATGAGGAGATAAACAGAATCATAAAGTACAACCCTCACGGGAAAACAAAAAGATATGTTCAGAGAATGTTTATCATGGAATGTCTCTGTGGCGCACGTTACAGCGACTGCCAGAGAATGACGGAAGAGAACATAGATGATACCGGACACTTCCTCGTGTATGTTACTCAGAAGACAAAGACCGAGGTAAGGGTTCCACTTCACAAGAAGCTCCGCAAGTTCCTCGTATGCGGTACTGGTGACGAGCCTCTTCCGGGTGAGATAGCTGAAAGGACGTTCAATAGAGCACTCCGCGATATCTGTCGTGACTGCGGAATAGATACGAACACGAAGGTGTTCAAGGCAGGAAAGGAAGAGACTGGAAAGAAGTATCGGTTCGTATCATCCCATACCGGCAGACGCTCGTTCGCAACGAATCTCTCAAAGAAGGGAGTGCCTCTTGAGCAAATTGCCGTCATGATGGGACATACCAGTAACGGTATGCCGAATATCCAGATGACACAGCGCTATATCGTCGGTAAGACCGAGATTGACAGCAATACACTGAGATTGTTCGGCGTCTATGAAGAAGACCTCGATAACGGTATAGATGAGGATTAAGCTAAAACTGGAGGTGGTTAGAAGCCATCTCCTGCCATTGTTTAACCAATTAAAATAATGAATATGGTAGAAGATTATACAGTAGAAGAGTTGAATAAACTCATCAATGAGTGTCGGAAGAAGTACGAAAAGCTAGAAAAGGAGACCGTTATGAAGGCTCTGACTGGCGAGATTGGTACGAACTCCGCAATGGTGGAAGAGTTGGAGATTCTCAACATCCACTATCACGATGAAATGGATGAGTACGATATCACTGCACCAGACCTGAACCCTGACCTTATCTATAACTTCAAGATGGCAGAGCGTAATGGCAAGAACGTCATCTTCGAGGCACAGGAGTATCTGAAGATTCTCGGTATGTGCGAAGAGATGTTCAACCAGAAGATGTGGGTCAACGAAGATGGCCACATATGCGATGAAGAAGGTAATAGACTTTCCGCCGACAGAGAGCATCGTGTTTTCGAAGTTGTTAAGTGCGGGAAATAAGATATTTCTAGTTTTTCATAGCTAGATTGTTTAAATGAGTGTCCTCTCTTGCCCGTGAGGGTAGGGGAGGATTTTAAAAACGGCCCCGATTAGCCAAAAAATAGGGAGCTTCGGCTCCTGCAATTAATAACCAAGCCCTACGCAACACGGTTAAGCGAGAAATTATGAAGAAAGAAGATATTAACATACTAGATGACCTCAAAGTGTTTTTGACAGCTTATCAAGAGGAGAATCCGGAAGATGACTGCTGCGAGCTGGTTCGTGACATCTGCAAGGAGAACGGTTGGATTTACACCGACGATTCTTCTATCGGTTATGATGATGAGGATTTCGCCACCGATGGCGAACACATCCTTTCTTTGACTTCTAATGGCTTCGAGGTTCTTCCTAATGACGGACAGGACATCAGCCACAACGGCACCGATATTACGGTTCGTGAGGATGGTGAGAATTTCTATGTAGATTTCAATACCGGTCTGGGCGAAGGCATCTACCCGAAGGCAGATTGGACGCTGGAGAAGGCTATCAAGGACCAGGAGAACATCTATAAAGAAAATAAGTAATCACATCTAAGCCCTAGGCGCATCACGGTGAAGCGCAGACAACATGAAGAAGTTTTTTGTATATTTCGATAAGAAAGTTATCATCGGTTCAGCAGAAGAAGCCGAGAAGTTTATCAATAGCCTAACCGACAAGAACGAGCCGGGTGGCAGAAAGCTGGAGGTTAACGACAACGTTCACGCCCTTCTGAAGAAGATTTATCAGGACGAGCAGGCGGGTAGAAAATTGCAGACTACAGGCTGTAGCCCTTCATCCTTCATCTATTGCTATCCTGCCCTAGCTGATACCACAGAGGAGTGCGAGAAGGCTATCATAGCGAAGGAGGAAGCAGACCGCAAGCGCAAGCAGGATGAGGAGATTCAGGAAAAGCAGCGCATCGCCCGAGAAATCAACGAGCGCCGCAAGGAACTGGCGGCGATGCCGAAAGGTTTCTTTACTGTTTGCCTTTACGCAACCGTCAATTTCTCATATAAGTATTACGAATATGAAGGCTATGCCGAGAATGGCGAGGAGGCATACAAAATGGCAGTAGCGAAGTTGAAGAAAGATTTCGGTGCCCGTCTCTGGGATTACGATAGCATTCTTGATGCAGAAATCATTCCTCGCCTTCTCGGTAACGAGATTTACTCGTTATAACATCGGGGATTTATTACTGGTTTATAGATTATTTTTAGCCCTCGACATCACGGTTAAGTCATTCCTATGAAGAAGATTTTATTTCTGTTGATGTTTGTCATGGCAACAGCATCATCCATCGCACAGGAGAAGCATCCTTACTACTGCACAATAAGCGGTACACGCAACCTTGCGAATAAGATTAGACTAGAACTTGAATGGGGCGAACAGAAGCAGTCTGTAGCCCTTCGTGACGAGAACAACAAGAAGATTGAGTTTAACAACCTCACCGATATTCTCAACTATATGTCAGCAAGAGGATGGCAGTTCGTTACCGAATTGAATTATGACGGACATATACATTACCTTCTGAAGAAGGATGTCTCTTCCCCGGAGGAGGCAAAGCAAGGACTTCGCTTCGATACAGACAAATAGCAATACAACTAGCCGCTTATCACTTAACAGATAGGCGGCTATTTTATTAAGATAACCACCCAAAAAACAACGAAAATCACACTTTTTTCTTAAACTACGTTAATTGTAAATATTCTGTACTTTAATGAATGTCGCAATCTGCTGTTTTTACTTCGCTTGAAACCTTTAGCTATACCAGTATCTTTAAAATGCTTGTCCTCACTTTTTACTTTAATAAGTCCGGTTTATGGTGAAAACTGAACTATTGCACGGAATAGAAAATCGTAGTATCTTTGTAACGCAATTCAAAGGGTCAAGGTTTGATGCGCTCAATAAAATTGGATTCTCGTTCACATTAAGTGAACTTTAATCATAGAAGACTCCCTAAGCAGCTTGACCCTGTTTAGGGTTTCTTCGTTTATATAGTTATGCCAAAAGCATTAAACATCAGAGTTGATTTGGTAAGGCAATATGCTTGCGGTTACTCCAAGGTAGAAAGGAGTAAGCGTATGACAGTATTATGCTTTGCAATCTGGTGTAAGATGCAGCATAGCAATTCCGTGATGTTTGATATGGGAACAAGGCAATTGATGAGTTCCCTTCGTATCGGACAACCGAAAGCTCAGCTCTTACTCAACGCCATCAAGACAGATGAATTATTCTCCGTACAGAATGATGGTCGCTTCGTCGTTACATCATTCAAGGATAGTACGAGAAAGCGTAATAGGTATGGAAGGGCTTTCAAAGGCGCAAAGATGTTCACACTTGAAGTGAACAAAGAATATACACTGAAGGATATATACAACAGACTGAACGAACTCCTGTTTTTGTTTCAGATCGGTAGTGAAGAATCGAACAGCTCACACGTTAGTGGTAGAAAAATTGACAAGACTCGCTTGTGTCGGTCCAAATTCATTACGATTAAACAATTCCAGGTTGGAGTTGGAATGTCGCATGGTTCTGTAAGTGGTATAAAGAAGAGATTGAAGAAAAAAGAAGAAATCACATCGACCATAGCCGAACTGCACATGGCTGACAAGCGAGTGCCAGATCAGGTTGAAAAGATGCTGCTGAGATTCGGCAGGAAGAACCCGACATTCGAGAAGGGAGACAACGTATATGTAGCAATTCCTTGCTCGTATGCCATCACAGACGAAAGTGCAAAAAGAAGCTGCGGCAGACACAAAATCTACGGATACGGAAGTAGAATGACGAAAAGCCAGAAAGGTTCTGAAACAGCAAGTAAAGGCATCCTCGTTCCATTGGATAATGGCTTCGGAATGCCTGATTAAATGCTAGTGTTTCTGTTTTTGACGTTTTCACACTATTAGTTAGTGGTAGTCTTATAGAATAGCTTCTAGTATACTAGCGTGCGTGTGAGAAAAAAAAGAAAAATAATAATTTAGTAGAGGAAATTATGGAGAACAATTATGTAGCCTATGTAAAGGCTGTAGGAAACTACGATGGCTCAGCCACAGGTGGAGCCTATATCATCCTTAAAGGGAATGATACGTATAAAATCTCGTCGAAGGCACAGGTAAATACCATTGCCTACAAGATGGAGTTGCTGACTATAGTATCGGTCGCATGCTCCATTCCGGACGGAGGGTCTGTAGTGATATTCACCAACAACAAGATGCTCAGAAGTCTCAATAACCTTAGAGAGATTAAGGATGGAGCTAACTACCCCGAGTTGAAAAAACTATTTCTGGAGCAGAAGAAGCGTCTGAGAAGGGTAGATGTCATGTGGCGTAAGAAAGACAATGAGAACATCATGTTCAACTCCGTTACGGACCACGCAGAGCAGGTCTTCGAGGAGCTTTGCAGCAAGTGTAATATTGAAGATAAAAGACGTTAAACATTAGTTCTATGGCAAGAATAACAAGAAACAAAGCTGCCGAGATACTGGGAGTATCAAGACAGACTATCAGCAACTACATCAAGGAAGGCATCCTTGGAAGCTACGTAGGCGAACACGGCATCCTGTATGTCAACAGCGAGGATATCGAGAAATATGCTCAGAAATACAAGATGATTGCAGTAAACGAGAAGATGATTGACGAGAAACTCAAGGAAGTCGAGTATCGCAAGCGCGCAATCAACGTAGAGCTCACTGAACTAAGAGACAGAGCTACCGCAAACGGCAAGCTGGCTGCAAACGCCGTAGGCATGCTGTTCGGTGTAATCAATGCAATGTCACATCTTGGTGTATTACCGAATCTGACCTATCGTGAGTCCAGTCTTCTGAAAGACATAATTAACGGAATGACCTATGACGAGCTGTCAATCAAGTACGGCGTGTCTGCAACGAGAATCAGGCAGATTGCAGAAAAGACTTGCAACAAGCTTACCTACAACGAGAATATTGTAATTGCTGAGCTCTCAACGAACAGAACCTTGCAGTATGAAGTTGAGCGCCTGAAGAAGGTAATCAAGTCGCTACAGGTAAGCTTCGACGAATACCGGCGCGCGAAAGGAGACAAGCCTGTCAGTAGCGCAGTACTTCCACCGCTGATCCTTTCCAGGGATATAAATGACTGCGGATTCTCTGTCCGCATCCTGAATGCACTCAAAACACTCGACGTATATACAGTAGGTGACCTGGTTCGTAATCTCCGCGGAAGGTCAGAGCTTATGAAGCTCAGGAATCTCGGCAATAAGAGCGTCTATTCCATCCTTGACTTCGTTGAGGAAAACAATCTTGACTTCAAGGAGAACGGAGAGTCTGAGGAAGACTTCTACATCAGGCTCAATAACAAGTTGTCAAACCAAAAAGACTAAGTATATTTTTTTTTAATTTTTAAACATTATGAGTGTAAAAAACATTATTTTGGCATCAGTACTCGCAATAGTAGTACTCGCCGCAGGTTCAGTTATCGGTTGTTATTTCCATTACAACAACCAGGAAATCTCACTTCGCCAGCAGTCAGAGGCTCAGCGTGGCAAGATTGAGGGAGTTCACGACAAGATGTGGAAGGTTCTTCAGCAGAAGGCACAGGTTACGGATGAGTACAAGTCCGCATTCGAGTCCATCTATCCGAAACTTATCGAGGGCAGATACTCAAAGGGAGACGGCTCTCTTATGAAGTGGATCAAGGAAAGTAATCCTAACTTCGACGTTTCGCTATACAAGGACCTCATGCAGTCAATAGAGATTCAGCGCTCCGAGTTTCAGACATCACAGGAGAGAATGATTGATATCATCCGTGAGCACGAGACGCTCGTGAAGACATATCCGGCAAAATGGTTCATCTCCGATACAAAACCTATCGAATACAAGGTTATCTCCTCATCCAAGACAAAGATGATCATGCAGCTTGGAGAGGATAACGACGTATACCTGTTCAAGAAGTAACGGCTTATGGAAATATTCATATTTCTAATTCCATTCGTGGTTGCTGCTTTCCTGTTGATTTTCTTCAGGAAGCAGACCACCTGGTGGGAATACGCAGTACTCATTGTTCCTTCCATCCTCATAGGCATCCTCATGGAGTTCGTGTTCAAGCAGTCCAATGCTGCTGACACGGAGTATCTTGGAAGCTACGTGACAAGAATCCGTCATTACGATGCCTGGAATGAGTACATACACCGCACGTGTACAAGGACCGTTGGAAGCGGAAAGAATAAACGTACGGAAACATACGATTGTTCGTACGTAGACAATCACCCTGAACGTTGGACTTATTTTGATGCTAGGAACAAGGAAGAATACTTCATGACCGACAACGAGTTTAATGTAGTCAGAAAGATTCTCGGAACCCCAAGCGTGTTCATTGATATGCACAGGGATTACTACACTAAGGATGGCGATGCTCAGGAATGGGCGTGGGATGGCTCCATTGAAAACTCGTACACATTATCTTCCGAGCACGATTATAAGAATAAAGTGAAAGCCTCACGTTCTATTTTCAAGTTTGAGGATATTGATTATCAACAGGCACGAAAGCTTGGATTGTTCGAGTATCCGGATATCGTTCTTTATGACCAGAACCCTGTGCTTGGACTGAAGATTCCGAAGAACCAGGAGAAGGCGATGAGATGGCTGAACGGATACTATGGCGAGCGGAAGCAGTTTAGGGTGTTCGTCCTGTTTTTTACGAACAAGCCGGAAGAAATCGTTGAAAAGCAGCGCTCATACTGGCAGGGCGGCAACAAGAATGAGCTTGTCGTGTGCGTCGGTATTGACAAAAACAAGAATGTCAAGTGGTGCAACGCATTTTCATGGTGTGATAGTCCGGTCGTAGGCGTTAAGAGTAGAGACTGGTTTATGAGCAATCCTGTAAATCTCGAAAAGTACGCCGAGTACATCGGTCCGATTGTAGAAAAGGAATGGCACAGAAAGAACTTCGAGGATTTTGACTATCTCACAATTGAACTTACCGACGTACAGTACTGGGCCATCATTATTATCTTGCTTATATTCAATATCGTAATGAGCTCCTGGATTGTAACCAATAATTATAAAAACGATTTGTAGCGTATGAAAGAAAGATTAAAAATGATTTTCGACCGCATTGACATCTTTGTCGTGTGCATCATCCTCGGGAGCTGCCTCTGTATTGCGGAGGCCTTTCTTGGAATCTGGGACGTGTTTGCTGACTGTTTTGTCATTACACTTCTTGCTACCGAAGTTTGCTACACTCTCCGCTGCAACGAGAAGCTTAAAATAGAGCTGATAGAGACAAAGGAAAAGCTGAAGAAGGCGGAGAGTGAACTAGTTAAAGTTAACAGGAAGCTGACGTATACAGAGATGGAACTGGAATCAGCCCGTCTACAGGTCGCCAGAAAGAGCAAGGTCGTAGACGTCTATAGACTACTGCGAGATCTGTGGAAGAAAAGATGGAATTGCGAACACGCCAAGGTCAATTACTGCAAACGCAAGATAACATCGAAGCAGCTTGTTGATGCGATGAATCATGCAGAGAAGGAGGAATCTGAGATTTCCGATAAAATCTTTGAGGTTGACAAGGAACCCAACGAGCTCTATAATTAGATACTTGCCATAAAACAACTTTCCCCACGTCATTTGCCGATGGCGTGGGGATTTTATTTGTTAACCGTTCAGATAGTCTATGACTTTTCGGTTCGCCTCGTCTATCTTCTTATTGTCGAACTGAATATAAAGGTCAGTGGTTGAGGAATCCCACTCGCTATGACCTAGAGCCTTGCCGATAACTTCCTTCGGAATGTCGATGCTAGCAGCTATGGTAGCCCAGCTTCTTCTGGCGGTGTACCATACTATATCCTTATGAAGCGGCTTGATTTCCTTCTTGATTAAGGCGCCTCGCTTGTTTTTCTTCATTTCTGTTGGTCCGATTCTCTTCAGGTAATCTCCTAGCGTTCTTCGGAAGCTTGATTCCTTCGTTCCGTCATCCAGGATACACAGAAGATGCTTCTTTCCCTTATACTTCTTGATGATTTCCATCGCTTCCGGCTCAACCTTGATGTCGTAGAGTCTGCCGGTCTTGTTGCGCTTGTATTGAATGCGCCCTTTCTTGATGCAGTCGGCAGGAAGTTCGAGCAGGTCGGACAGGTTGATGCCTACAAGGTAGAAGCCGAGCATGAACAAGTCACGGTACTTCTCCATGAAAGGTTCAACCGGAAAGTCGCGATACTCCCTCATCTCCTCTGCGCTCAGATACAGGTACTGCTGTCGCTCGGCCTTGATGGAGAACTTACGGAAAGGATATTTGGTGGTAATCTCGTTATCTATGGCCCAGTTGAACACCGTACGTATGTTTCTGAGGTCGATGGCTATTCCACCGCTCATGCGGCCCTTCAGGAGCTCATGTGCCTGGAATCTTTCAAGCCAGTCCCTGTCGATGTTGTCGAAGTCTGCGTGCTCATCGAAGGATTCAATCCTCTTCCTCGTTCTGAGGAATATCTCCTTGGTGCTGTCCTTAGCCTTGGTCTTGATGAACTCATCGATGTAGTAGAGGATATTCTTCTCTACCGATGCAGCCCTTCCGTTGATGATGGCTTTGATTTCGTCCTTCATCCTTGCTGCCGGAAGATCAACATTCATATAGACATATTCTTCCACGGACGCAAATAGCCTTGCTAGCATGGCCGTCTTGGCTCTTGCGTTCGGAACACTCTTCGGGAATACCATCCCGCTGAACTTGACGGTACTCGTGATGCCGGTATAGACCTGGAATCTCTTTCCCTGATAACTGATGATGAAGAAAACCTTTAGGGACTTTCCTTCAACGTACGTCTTGATGCTATTCATACTTACTCACAGATTTTACTCACGATTTTTACTCACAACTCAATTTTACTCACATATTACTCACAAAACTACTCACATTGGCGTACATTATGCACGATTTTGTACCTATTTTGTGGGTGAAAATGATGATTTTTGATTATGTTTTTATAGTGAAAAACGATGTAAGTGGCTGATTATCAATACTTGAGCGAGATACGGGAGTCGAACCCGCATCACAGGCTTGGGAAGCCCGTGCACTACCGATGTGCTAATCTCGCGAAGGAAAATACTAACTCCTTTCACAAGAAAGAGCCACGAGCGGGACTCGAACCCGCGACCCACGCATTACGAATGCGTTGCTCTACCAACTGAGCCATCATGGCTTTTTGCCCGAAAGCAGATGCAAAGGTAATGAATATTTTTTGAAATAAGAAATTATTGCCTAAACTTTTCTTGTGGTTAACTCTTATTAACTAAAGTTCGTTGGTTGCTATACCGGGTTCATAACAAAAGAGGGACTATCGCCAGTGGATAGTCCCTCTTCAGATTATAGTTTCTTGAATGTCAATTCTTCTTTTTTCGAATTTTTGCCTACCGAGATGGTGTCGCCTGGCTTCATAGTGCCATCGAGTAACATCTCGCAAACGGAATCTTCGATGTAGGTCTGGATGGCGCGACGGAGTGGGCGGGCACCAAACTGCACATCGTATCCCTTCTTAGCTACCATCTCCTTTGCCTTTTCGGTAATCTGGAAATGGAATCCCAAGTCTTCTATTCTCTTGACCAGTCCTTCCAGGTCAAGGTCGATGATGCGCTTGATGGCATTGAGATCCAGCTGGTCAAAGGTGATGATGTCGTCGAGACGGTTCAGAAACTCTGGAGCAAACTGCTTGCTCAGACTCTTCTGGACGATGCTGCGGGCATACTCCTTGTCTTTTTCGTCCATCGCCAATCCGCCTTTTATACCTGCAGAAGTAAAGCCGACGCCTCTGCCGAAATCTTTCAGCTGGCGGGTTCCTGCATTAGAGGTCATGATGATGATGGTGTTGCGGAAGTCGATGAGTCGGCCGTTGCCATCGGTAAGTCTGCCTTCGTCGAGTACCTGTAAGAGCAGGTTGAATATCTTGCTGTTGGCTTTCTCTATTTCGTCGAGCAATACGATGCTGTATGGTTTGCGGCGTACCTTTTCGGTCAGCTGTCCACCTTCGTTATAGCCTACGTATCCTGGAGGTGCACCTACCAGACGTGAGGTGTTGAAACTCTCGGAGAATTCGCTCATGTCTATTCTGATGAGTGAATCTTTCGAACCAAACATTTCCTCGGCAAGTTTCTGGGCAAGATAGGTCTTACCTACACCTGTAGGACCCAGGAACATGAATACGCCAATAGGATGGTTAGGGTCGCGCAAGCCTACACGGTTCCTCAGAATGGTCTTTACCATCTTGTTGATGGCATTATCCTGAGCAATCACCTTGTGCTTCAGGTTGTGTTCCAGATTTTTCAGACGTTTGCTTTCACCCTCTGCCATGCGTTGAGCCGGTACGCCGGTCATCATGCTGATAACGTTGGCAATATCTTCGGCTGTCACCTCAACATATTCGCCAATCTCTCCCTGCTGCCATTGCGCCTTCATGTCCTCAATCTCTTTCTCGATCTTGGTCTGGGCATCTCTGCATGAGGCTGCCATCTCGAAGTTCTGGTTTGCTACAGCCTGCTGCTTCTTGCTGATTATCTTTTTCAGTTCTTTTTCCAGCTTGATATATGGAGCAGGAACACTTGCATTATTAATATGTACGCGCGAGCCGGCTTCATCTATCACGTCGATAGCCTTGTCTGGGAAGTGGCGGTCGGTGATATAGCGCTCTGTCAGTTTGACACATGTTTCGAGAGCCTCGTCTGTATATCTCACACAGTGATGCTTCTCGTAATGTTCCTTGATGTTGTGCAGTATCAGCAGGGTCTCTTCGCGTGTAGTTGGTTCAACGATAACTTTCTGGAAACGGCGCTCCAAGGCTCCGTCCTTCTCAATGCTCTTGCGATACTCATCGAGCGTGGTGGCACCGATACACTGGATGATACCTCTTGCCAGGGCTGGTTTCAGAATGTTGGCGGCATCCATGCTTCCTTCGCCGGAACCGGCGCCTATCATGGTGTGAATCTCATCTATGAAGATGATGATCTCCGGATGGTCCTCCAGTTCCTTGATGACATTCTTGATGCGCTCTTCAAACTGTCCGCGGAATTTGGTTCCTGCAACGATGGCAGTCAGGTCGAGACTTACCAGACGCTTGTTGAAGAACATAGGTGATGTTTCCTGGTTGTTGATGAGTTGTGCCAGTCCTTCTACGATGGCACTCTTTCCTACGCCCGGTTCACCTATTAATACTGGGTTGTTCTTCTTTCTGCGACCCAGAATCTCGAGCACACGCTGAATCTCCTTCTCTCTGCCCACGACAGGATCCAGTTTTCCATCGGCTGCAGCCTTGGTCAGGTCGAAACTGAATTTGTCTATGGTAGGGGTACTGCTCTTTTTGCGTGGAGTCCCATTTGAACGGGTAGACAGTCTCATCGGGTTCTGGTCCTTTTCCATATCGAATGGCTCTTCGTCAGTTTCCATCATGTCGTTCTGCTCGTTGTAGTCATCTTCTGCTTCTATTCCACCAGCCATCTCCAGGCTCTCTGCTTCCTCCTGCCTGTCAGCATCAGGGGTTTCTGAATCTGGTGTTTGGGGTTCCATTTTGAAATCCTTCGGCTCTTCTGTCTTCTGCTCATCATCCTTGTCAGTAGGATAGAGCATTTCGATGGCACGGTCGTAGCTTAAGCCCAGTTGACTCAGCCAGTTGGCTACAGGGTTCTTGTCATTTCTCAAGATGGCAAGCAGCAGATGTCTTGGCTCTACAATCTTGGAGTGCTCGTAGTTGTTTGCCTCGCGGATAGAGTCTCTGATAATGCTGTCTGTTATCTGGCTGAATGGGATGTGGCTGTTCTCCTTCACGTTATCGGCAGGAGTTTCTTCCACACGCTTTTCCAGTTTGCTGTTAAGGACTCCGCTGAAAGCCATCGGACTGATGTCTGCGCCCTTCAGAAGCTTGTTGACATCGCTGTCGTTCTGGCTGATCAGACTCAGCATCAGATGCTCCACGCTGATTTCTCTTCCCAAGGTGCGTGCTGCTTCTTTGCTACTTCTGTTCAGTATGTCCTGTATATGTGAAAACGGATTTATCATATTTGCTTATATTTTAAAAAAAACTCAGTGCAAAAGTACACATTATTTTCAATAATAGCAAATGATATGCCAACTTTTTTGCATTGTTAAAATACAAATAATGCTAAAATAATGCGATTTTTCGTCTCTAAAGCGTTTTAGTATCATTTTTTTTTGTATCTTTGTCGGGAATTTTAAAAGGGTAAAACGGCTTAGAACGCAAGGAAATGCCCTTAAACGCGATTTCCGGATGGAAAACAGACGTTTTGAAAGTAACGAATAAACAATAATACATTAATATAAGAAATGGACGAAAATCAGACAATGGATCATGATAGAATCATGAAGATCAACATTGAGGAGGAGATGAAGTCGAGCTACATCGATTATTCGATGTCAGTTATCGTGGCTCGTGCCCTCCCTGATGTACGTGATGGTTTCAAGCCTGTGCACCGCCGTATTCTTTACGGTATGCTCGGTATTGGAAACACCAGTGACAAACCTTATAAGAAATGTGCGCGTGTTGTTGGTGAGGTGCTCGGTAAGTATCACCCTCACGGCGACTCTTCTGTTTACGGCGCTCTGGTGCGTATGGGACAGGAGTGGAACATGCGTTATACCTTGATTGACGGACAGGGTAACTTCGGTTCTGTTGATGGTGACTCTCCTGCTGCCATGCGTTATACAGAGTGCCGCCTCTCCAAGATGGGTGAGCATATCATGGATGACCTTGACAAGGAAACGGTTGATATGACCAACAACTTCGATGATACCCTGCAGGAACCTACCGTGATGCCTACCAAGATTCCTAATCTTCTGGTAAATGGTGGTAACGGTATTGCAGTAGGTATGGCTACCAATATGCCTACCCACAACCTGGGTGAGGTAATTGACGGTTGCTGTGCATATATCGATAATCCTGACATCGACACCGATGGATTGATGCAGTATATCCCTGCTCCTGACTTCCCAACCGGTGCTACCATCTATGGTATCCAGGGAGTGAAGGATGCATACGAAACGGGTCGAGGTAGAATCGTGGTTCGTGCCACTGCTGAGATTGAAAGTGGTGAAAACCATGATAAGATTGTTATCACCGAGATTCCTTATGGTGTTAACAAGGAGCAGCTCGTGATGGCTATTGCTGACCTTGCCAAGGAAGGCAGAGTAGATGGCATTGCTAATGTAAACGATGAGTCTGGCCGTCAGGGTATGCGTATCGTTGTTGATGTGAAGCGTGATGCCAATGCTAATGTTCTTTTGAACAAACTCTTTAAGCTGACAGCTCTTCAGAGTTCATTCTCAGTGAATTGCATCGCTCTTGTTAATGGCCGTCCACGTCTTTTGAGCTTGAAGGAGTGTGTGAAGTATTTCGTAGAGCATCGTCATGATGTTACAATCCGCCGCACCCAGTTCGAACTGAAGAAGGCTCAGGAGCGTGCTCATATTCTCGAGGGCTTGATCATTGCTTGCGACAACATCGACGAGGTGGTACATATTATCAGAGCCAGCAAGACTCCTTCTGATGCCCAGCGCAACTTGGAGAAGCGCTTCGAACTCGATGAACTTCAGAGTAAGGCCATCGTGGATATGCGCCTCAGCCAGTTGACAGGCTTGCGTCTGGAACAGTTGCACAATGAATTCAACGAGTTGATGAAGACCATCGACTACTTGAACCAGATTCTGAACGATCCTGAACTCTGCAAGAAGGTAATGAAGGATGAACTCAACGAGGTGAAGGAGAAGTATGGTGACGCACGTCGTACCATGATTAAGCCAGATGACCATGAGTTCAATCCAGAAGATTTCTATCCAAACGACCCAGTGGTTATCACCGTGAGTCATCTCGGATATATCAAGCGCACCCCATTGTCAGAGTTCCGTGAGCAGGCTCGTGGTGGAGTAGGTTCTAAGGGTGCCCGTACCCGTGATAAGGACTTCACCGAGTATATCTATCCTGCTACTATGCACCAGACCATGCTGTTCTTCACCAAGAAGGGCCGCTGCTACTGGTTGAAGTGTTACGAGATTCCAGAGGGCGACCGCAATTCCAAGGGTCGTGCCATCCAGAACCTCCTCAACATCGAGAGCGATGACCAGGTGAATGCATTCCTCCGCTTGAAGGGATTGAATGATGCAGAGTTCATCAACAACCATTATGTAGTCTTCGCTACCAAGAATGGTACGGTGAAGAAGACCTGTCTGGAGGCATATTCCCGTCCACGTGCCAATGGTGTGATTGCTATCAACATTGTAGAGGGCGATGAGGTGGTAGATGTTCGTCTGACAAATGGTCATAACGAGCTGATTATTGCCAACCGCAATGGTCGTGCTGTCCGTTTCGACGAGAACGAGATCCGTACAATGGGCCGTACGTCTACCGGTGTTCGTGGTATGCGCCTCGATGAGGGTAATGATGCTGTAGTAGGTATGATTGTTGTCAACGATCCTGAGAAGGAAACCGTGATGGTAGTGAGCGAGCAGGGTTATGGTAAGCGTTCTGATGTACTCGATTACCGCGTTACCAAGCGTGGCGGTAAGGGTGTGAAGACACTGAATATTACCGACAAGACCGGTCGACTGGTAGCTATCAAGAACGTAACCGATGATAACGACCTCATGATTATCAACCAGAGTGGTATCGTAATTCGTCTTGCCGTAGCTGATTGCCGTGTCATGGGCCGTGCTACTCAGGGTGTCCGCCTCATCAATCTTACCAAGAAGAATGATGTCATTGCCAGCGTATGCAAGGTGATGAGTTCAGAGCTCGAGGCTTCTGTAGAAGAGGAGAGCCGTTCTGCTTGGGCTAAGAAGAGCGAGGAGATAGAGAATGATACCGTAGGTGCCAAGACTGCCGAAGAGGCTGCCGAGGCTGCGGCTCATCTCGCAGACGAAGCATCTGAAGCAGATGATACCGATTCGGACAACGTAGATTTCGAATAAAAGAAAAGACGCGTAAAAAATAAATAACAACAACTTTTAAACTCATTAAGAAAAATGAAAAAGTTTTTAGTAGCTGCAATGATGGTACTAGGTGCCACATCAGCATTCGCAGGCGACAGTGACGCTCTCAAGGCTGTCATGAAGGCTAAGTCTTATGCCGAGGCTGAGGCTTTGGTTAAGCAGAATTTGGGTCAGATGGCTAACGATGCAGAGAAGGCCAAGGCTTACAACAAGCTCGTTGATCTCGCTATGAAGCAGTTCAACGACCAGCAGAGCATCCAGCAGACCAATCAGATCATGAAGAAGAACGACCCGGTTGACGAGGCTGCTATGTCTGAGGGCGCATACAATGCATTGATCAATGCTATTGAGTGCTACAAATACGACCAGCTTCCTAACGCTAAGGGGAAGGTTGCTCCTAAGTTTAACAACAACGCTAGCCGTGTATGGGGTGCTCGCATTCAGCTCGTTAATGCGGGTCAGACTGCAGCCCAGAACAATAAGGCTGATGAGGTATTGAAGTATTGGGGTGCATTCCTCGATACAGACAATGAGCCTCTCTTCGCTTCTGTAGACCAGAAGCAGAAGGATGGCGAGAAGGAGTATATCGGTCAGGTTGCTCTCTTTGCAGCCCGTTATGCATACCAGGCTAAGGATGCTGCCCGTTGCGAGAAGTATTGCGACATCGCCATGAAGAGTGAGAAGGAGGCTAAGGATGCCCTCAACCTCAAGCTCTATGTGATGAAGGACGGCTTGAAGACTCACGAGGATTCTCTTGCCTATGTTAACAAGCTCAAGGATATCTTTGCAAAGGACGAGACCAATGATGTTGTTCTCGATGGTTTGAACTCTATGTACTCTTCATTGAAGATGGAGAAGGAGCAGACTGAACTTTTGGACGCAGCTATTGCAAAGAATCCTAACAACTTCGTAGCTCTTGCTAACAAGGGTATGATGTATATCCAGAAGAACGATGCTGACAACGCTATCAAGTGTTTGAAGCAGGCTCTTGCTGCAAAGGAGGATAACGTAGTTGTTCTTACTTATCTGGGTGCTTGCTACAACAGCAAGGCTGGTAACTTGCAGGATCCTAACGGCCGCAAGGTTGTTTACCAGGAGGCTATCAAGGTTCTCGACAAGGCTAAGCAGCTCGATCCTGAGAAGGCTCAGGCTAACTGGGGTTACACCCGTTACCAGGCTTACTATGGCTACTATGGTCCTAACGCAGCAGAGACCAAGCAGGCTGAGGCTGAGAGCAAGTAAAGTTTAAGCTTCAAATAAGTATTTGATTCTCATAGGGGGATGTCACCTAGTGTGGCATCCCTTTTTTTTTGTTTCTTTGACATAGGGTTGTTCCGGTAAAATAACAAATAGAACTGTGTTTTTAGTGGCTAAATGATTGATAAAAACATCAGCGAGTAATGTTGGTTTGCTATAGGCGTCCATCAGCTGGTCTACGCATGCACAACAGGTGTTGTGCGAGCGCATATCAGCTGTTATGCAAGCGCACAACAGCTGTTGTGCGGCCTACGGAGTTAACTTCTCCGATAACCTATACTATCTTTTCCGACAACTTCATCTGTCTTTGCCGACAACTTCTTCCGTATTCTGCGATTGTATCTTACGCTTGCGTGCATTTATTGAAGTTGTTCATGTGTCGTAAAAAGCTTCTTGGTATGTCCGTATTCCATAAAAATAGGCTGAGCCATCATGCGATGACTCAGCCTTAATTCTTTTTTATCCATTCAGAACTTTACTGCTGAACAGGAATCTTCTTGACGCGACGCTCGTGGCGGCCACCCTCGAATGTTGTGGCAAAGAACTCGTCGAGAATAGCCTCGGCGGTCTTGTTGTCTACGAAACGACCTGGAAGTACCAATACGTTGGCATCGTTGTGCTGACGAACCAAATGAGCAATCTCCTTGCACCATGCCAATCCGGCACGTACACTCTGATGCTTATTCAATGTCATGGCGATACCTTCGCCGCTGCCGCAAATGCCGATACCTGGATATACTTCGCCACTCTCAATGCCTTTAGCAAGAGCATGACCGAAGTCAGGATAGTCTACACTCGCATCGCTGTATGTACCATAATCCTTTACAGGATAACCCTTCTTTTCCAAATATTCCAATACAAATTGCTTCAATGGAAAACCTGCGTGATCGCATGCAATACCAACTGTCTTTACTTCCATAATACTTAAGTTTTTAAGTGAAGAAAACGGGGTAAACCCTTATCCTTCACAAGGTTAATGTTAAAAGAGTGAAAGGAGTCAGATGCCGGAAATGGAAATCTGCCATCCGGCAAAATCTCCAACTCCAGGTTCCAACTCCTGTTTAGTTTATGCTAATTAAGCCTCTGCCAAGAAAGCCTTTACCTGCTTGTAAACGTTCTCGCCTGTGTAACCGAGCTTCTCATCAAGTACCTTGTAAGGAGCTGAGAAACCGAAGCTCTCCATACCCCAAACCTTACCATTAGCGCCTACGAGACCCTGAAGTGTTACAGGAAGACCGGCAGTCATACCGAAGATCTTAGCGTTCTTTGGCAATACGCTCTCCTGATATTCCTTGCTCTGACTGCGGAACAAGCCCTCTGATGGAGCACTTACCACGCGAACCTTGATGCCGTCAGCACGCAAAGCATCGCAACCAGCCTCCAATGTAGAAACCTCAGAACCGCTTGCTACGAGGATAACATCTGGATTCTCGTCGCTGCCTGCTACGATGTAAGCACCCTTGGCTGCCTGCTCATAGTCTGTTCCCTCTGGCAACTTGGCAATGCCCTGGCGAGAGAAGATGAGTGCTGTAGGAGTCTCAACGTTCTCCATAGCGAGCTTCCAGCAAACTGTAGTCTCGTCAGCATCAGCTGGACGGAATACGCGGACGCTGTCCTTACCTGCGTGGTTCTTTAACTTCTCCATGAGGCGAATCTGTGCCTCCTGCTCAACTGGCTCGTGAGTAGGTCCATCCTCACCAACGCGGAATGCATCATGAGTCCAGATAAACTTAACAGGAACCTGCATCAGGGCTGCGATACGTACAGCTGGCTTCATATAATCTGAGAATACGAAGAATGTACCCATTGCTGCAACCACACCTCCGTGGAGCATCATACCGATACACATATCAGCCATAGTCAACTCAGCAACACCAGCCTGGAAGAATGCACCAGAGAAGTCACCGCGAACTATGCTCTTGGTCTTCTTCAAGAAACCGTCTGTCTTATCAGAGTTAGAAAGGTCAGCAGAAGCACAGATCATGTTAGGAACCTGCTCTGCCAAAACACCGAGACAAGCAGCAGATGCTGCACGTGTAGCTGAACCAGCCTTCTGCTCAACCTTGCTCCAGTCTACCTTAGGAGCCTTGCCGCTGAACCACTCATCCATCTGGGCAGCCTTCTCTGGGTTAGCCTTGCGCCACTCAGCCTCTGCAGCCTTGCGCTCAGCTACGATCTTCTTCAACTCCTCAGCACGCTTAGCGTAGATTTCCTTTACATCGTCGAAGATAACGAATGCATTCTCAGGATCACCACCGAGGTGCTTGATGGTATTAACGTAAGCGTCGCCACCGAGAGGAGCACCGTGAGTATTGATGCAAGCCTCGTAGCTTGTGCCGTCTGCGCGGAGAGCACCCTTACCCATTACGGTCTTACCGATGATGAGGGTAGGGCGGTCCTGCTCCTTCTGGGCAGCATCGAGCGCCTCACGAATCTGAGTTACGTCGTTACCATTGATCTTGATGACATTCCAGCCCCAAGCCTTGTACTTCATCTCTGTATCCTCGTTCATTACAACGCCACACTCTGTAGAGAGCTGGATGTCGTTAGAATCGTAGAACATGATGAGGTTGTTCAGACCGAGGTTACCGGCGATACGACCAACACCCTGAGAAATCTCTTCCTCTACAGCACCATCAGAGATGTATGCGTAGATCTTGTGCTGCATCATGGTTGAACCCAGACGAGCCTCGAGGAACTTCTCTGCAACAGCTGCACCAGCTGCGAGGGCATGACCCTGACCGAGAGGACCAGATGAGTTCTCGATACCACGCTGAAGGTCGAGCTCTGGGTGACCAGGAGTTACAGAACCCCACTGGCGGAACTGCTTGAGGTCTTCCATAGAGAAGAAACCACGCAAAGCCAAACCAGCATAGAGCATAGGGCTCATGTGACCTGGGTCGAGGAAGAAGCGGTCACGGCCAGTCCATGTTGGATCTGCTGGATCATAAACCAGGTACTCAGAGAAGAGCACGTTGATGAAGTCAGAACCACCCATAGCACCACCTGGGTGACCGGAATTTGCCTTTTCTACCATTGAAGCAGCCAAGATACGGATGTTATCAGCTGCATGATTCATTACTTTAATGTCGTTCATAATTTTATATTTATTATTGTTGTTATTTCTGCTGAAATATTCTTGTTTTTCTAGCTCTGAAGGCTACTCAAAAGAAGGATACTGTCTTATTTCGCCTTCAAAGATACTATTTTATTTTCAAAACTACGATAGATTTTGCAGGAATTTTTACCTTAAGGGTGTTTTTCTTTACTTTTGCATCCTTAAAAACTGCAGGCTTCACTACATCCGGGTGTGCGAAGTCGTTGTAATCGCTCACCTTGTTGCAGGAAAGAATCTGTCCTGTTACAGTTTTTGGAGCAGCTGCACCATCCAGATTAAACTCTACCTGCTGAGCCTTGTCAAGACTGACATTGGCAAGAGCAACCACAATGGTTCCATCTGCCTTCTTGGCTGCTGAAGTAGATACCAATGGAATCTTTCTTCCATCTTTTGCATGATCATCGCCGCGAACATCCATAGAGTCGCACTTTACATCCATTGGGAGATAGGTTGCCTCCTGGAAGTCCTTGTACATGTTGAATACATGATAGGTTGGAGTCAGAACCATGTGACCTGTTCCCTTTGTATCTGTCAGGATCATTGATTGGAGTACGTTGACAATCTGTGCGATATTGGTCATCTTCACACGCTCTGTATGGCGGTGGAATACATTCAGCGAGAGTGCTGCAACGAAGGCATCGCGCATACAGTTCTGCTGATAGAGGTGGCCCTTGATAGTGCCAGGCTCCTCATCCCACCAGGTTCCCCATTCGTCAACGAGGAGGGCTACTTGCTTCTTTGGATCAGCCTTGTCCATGATAGCCTCGTGCTTCTTGATGACATCTTCTATGCCGAGCGCCTTGCCTATGGTCCAGTAGTAATCCTCATTGTTGAACTTGGTGGCAGAACCCTTGCTGCCTGACCAGCCTGTTACTGTATAATAATGTAGAGAGATGGCGTTGGCACGGTTGCCGATACGGTCCATCAATACCTTAGTCCAGTTATAATCGTAATCGCTTGCTCCAGATGCAATCTTATAGAGCTGGTTCCCGTCATAGTTGCGGCAATAAACAGAGTAGCGGCGGAAGAGATCTGAATAATACTCAGGACGCATGTTGCCACCGCAGCCCCAACTTTCGTTACCAACACCGAGGTATTTTACCTTCCAAGCCTTGTCGCGGCCGTTCTGTCGGCGGAGTTTTGCCATAGGAGTATCTCCATCGCTGGTCATATATTCCACCCACTTTGCCAATTCCTCAACAGTGCCGGAACCCACGTTACCGCTGATGTAAGGCTCGCAACCCAACATCTCGCAGAGATTCAGAAACTCGTGTGTACCGAAAGAGTTGTCCTCAATGGTTCCACCCCAGTTGTTGTTCTGCATCTTTGGTCGGTTCTCACGTGGACCGATACCATCCATCCAGTGATACTCGTCAGCGAAGCATCCTCCAGGCCATCTTAATACAGGCACTTTCAGGTCCTTAAGGGCTTGGAGCACGTCGTTGCGGTAACCCTGAGTGTTAGGAATCTTAGAATCCGGACCTACCCAAAGACCACCATAGATACAACTTCCGAGATGCTCGGCAAACTGGCCATAAATCTCTTTATTGATTTTCTGTGTTCCCTGGTTGGCATGGATTGTTCCTGTTACATCCTGAGCTTGAGCTGAGAATGCAACTGCTGTTGAAAGCAATGTGGTAGCGAATAGTTTCTTCATCATTGTTCTTATTATTTGTTGTCGATTTTTAGTATAATACGTTTGTGGAGGTAGAATCCCCACAAACGTATTTATCGTTTAGTTACTTTTTGTTCTCAACTGCTGCCTTTTCGATAGCAAGACCAGCCTTGTAGGTTTCAATATATTTATCAAAACCGGCTACATCTTCGGCAGTAGGTGCAATCTCTACACCAGTATTGCCTGCAAATACCTTCTTGTCGAGATAATCTGCCAGGCTCAACTTCTCTTCGTTGTTAACGAGATAACCTGCGAGCAGGGCGATACCCCATGCACCACCTTCGCCTGCTGTCTCCATGACAGAGATAGGGGAGTTAATGGCTGCAGCGAGGATGCGCTGACCTACACCCTTGGTTTTGAACAAACCGCCATGACCTGTGATGCGATCTACCTGTACCTTCTCGTCCTTGAACAATACATCGTTACCAATCTTCAATACAGCTACTGAAGCATAGAGGTTGGCACGCATGAAGTTGGCAAGATTGAAGTGGTCGTTGGCAGAACGTACGAACATAGGGCGACCTTCTGCAAGACCTGTTACAGGCTCACCAGAGATATAGTTGTAAGCAATCAATCCGCCGCAATCAGCATCGCCTTCAAGAGCGTGGTTGTAGAGCTTGCCGAATACCTCGTTCATATCTACTGGAACACCGAGCAACTCCTGATATTGCTTGAACAAACCTACCCATGCATTGAGGTCGGAAGTACAGTTGTTGCAGTGAACCATGGCTACAGGGCTGCCGTCTGGAGTAGTCACCATATCAATGACTTCGTAAGGTTTGCTCAAGGCTTTCTCCAATACAATCATAGAGAAAGAAGATGTACCTGCACTGACGTTACCTGTGCGCTGACGGACAGCGTTGGTAGCTACCATACCAGTACCTGCATCACCTTCTGGAGGACAGAGTGGGGTGCCTGCCTGGAGTGTGCCTGATGGGTCGAGCTTCTTTGCACCTTCCTCGGTCAATACGCCAGCATCTTCGCCTGCGTTCAGCACCTCAGGGAGAATGTCGAGAATCTTCCAGCCCAGGTTCTTAGGCTCGATGAGCTTATCGAACTTAGCTACCATCTCTGCATCGTAGTTGTTGGTGTTAGAGTCGATAGGGAGCATACCTGATGCATCGCCTACGCCCAAAACCTTCTTGCCTGTGAGCTGCCAGTGGATATAACCGGCGAGAGTGGTAAGGAAGTCAATCTTGTTGATATGGTTCTCACCATTCAGGATAGCCTGATATACGTGAGAGATACTCCAACGCAATGGGATGTTGAAGTGGAAGAGTTCTGAAAGTTCAGCTGCAGCCTTGGCTGTATTGGTGTTACGCCATGTGCGGAAAGGAACGAGAATGTTCTCATCCTTACCGAAAGCCATGTAGCCGTGCATCATCGCAGAAATACCGATGGCAGCCAACTGCTTGATTTCGCAGTCGTACTCAGCCTTCACGTTCTTGCGGAGGTCGGCATAACAATCCTGCAAACCTTTCCAGATTGTGTCGATGCTGTAAGTCCAGAGACCATCAACCAACTGGTTTTCCCACTCAAAGCTACCCTGTGCGATAGGGTTGTTGTCGGTGTCGATCAAGACAGCCTTGATTCTGGTAGAGCCAAACTCGATACCGAGAATGGCCTTACCTGATTCTATAATAGTTTTTGCGCTCATTATTGATTCTTTCTTTAATGTAAGGAACAAAGAGAAAAGCAATGGAATTCTTCACTCTTCGTTCTTCACTCTTCACTTAAATTATCTCAACGCCTTGTTGAGCATGTAGTAAATCTCGTTGTTGCGGAGCTGCTGCTTGAAGCTGCTGATAGTTGTGTTCTTGTCGATGTTGACGAACTCAATACCGAGAATCTCGCAGAAGTCTTCCCAGTACTCAGCAGTGATATCGTAAGAGAATGCACTGTGGTGAGTACCACCAGCGAGGATCCAAGCACCTGCACCAATCTCGAAGGTTGGCTGTGGAACCCAGAGAGCTGAAGCTACAGGGAGCTTAGGCATTGCCTTTGGCTCGATGCACTCTACCTCACTTGCGATGAGACGGAAACGGTTGCCGAGGTCAACTACAGTTGCCTTAACACCCTTACCTGTCTTAGATGTGAATACGAGACGAGCTGTCTGCTGCTTGCGGATACCGATGCCGAGGAAGTGAACCTCGAGCTTTGGCTTGTCTGTTGCGATCAATGGGCATACCTCGAGCATGTGGCTCTGGAGGCTAGATGTGCGGTCGGCAGCGAAGTTGAGTGTGTAGTCCTCAAGGAATGAACAACCCTTCTCCAAGCCCTGGTTCATTACCCAGAGTGTGCGGTAGAGGCAAGCTGTCTTCCAGTCACCCTCAGCACCGAAACCATAACCCTCTGCCATCAGGCGCTGTGAAGCCAAACCAGGAATCTGGTCGAAACCGCAGAAGTTTGGATCGTCGATGTCAGCATCGCCGAGGTCATCGAAGTTGGTTGTGAATGCTACTGCGTTCTCATCCTTCAATACGCGACGGAGAGCGATCTCAGCCTTTGCTGCGTTTTTCACCTTCTCCCAATAAACTTCCTCGCCAGACTCATCGATCTTGATGGTGTACTCCTTCTTGTACTCCTCTACGAGAGCATCAGCTTCTGCATCAGTTACCTTCTTGTAGTACTCCATGAGTGAAGATACTGGGTAGTAATCTACATGGTAACCCAAGCGCTGCTCGAACTCTACACGGTCGCCATCTGTTACGGCAACGTTGTTCATGTTCATACCGAACATCAAGCAGCGTACGTTGTGAGCATCAGCAACACCAGCAGCTACGCGAGCCCATGTTGCAATCTGCTTCTGAGCCTCTTCGCTCTTCCAGTAACCTACAACTACCTTTCTAGGGATGCGCATACGGGTGCAGATGTGACCGAACTCGATGTCGCCGTGGGCTGACTGGTTGAGGTTCATGAAATCCATATCGATAGAATCCCAAGGGAGTTCTGCATTGTACTGAGTGTGGAAGTGGAGGAGAGGCTTCTCGAGAGCCTGCAAGCCCTTGATCCACATCTTAGCTGGAGAGAAGGTGTGCATCCATGTGATGATACCTACGCACTTCTCATCGTTGTTGGCAGCCTTCATGACAGCCTCAACTTCTGCAGAAGAGTTAGCTGTGCCCTTATAAACTACCTTGATTGGGATGATGCCACTGTTGTTCAGACCATCTACCATGTCCTTTGAGTGACCATCAACTATCTTAACTGTTTCGCCTCCGTAAAGAAGCTGTGCACCAGTTACAAACCATACCTCTAAATTTTCAAATGCTTTAATCATGATTGTTTGTTGTATTAATTGTTATTGTTAATGTGATTTAATATCTTTATTTGAAACACGCTTTAATTAGTGCTTTTTCTGTCCGTAGTAAGCGTTAGGACCGTGCTTGCGGTTGAAGTGCTTCTCTACGAGCAATGGGTTCATGGTGGTGTTTGGATTAACAGAGAATGAGATGAAAGCCATCTTTGCTACCTGTTCAGCTACTACTGCGTGATAAACAGCCTGTTCAGCATCCTTACCCCATGTAAAAGGACCATGGTTCTTAACCAATACGCCAGGAGTATGAACTGGGTTGATGTTATCTTTCTTGAAACGGTCAACGATGACAACACCTGTGTTGTGCTCATATTCTGCCATCATATCCTCTGTCATCGCATCAGTGCAAGGGATGCAATCGTGGAAGTAATCAGCATGAGTTGTACCAATATTAGGTATGTCCAAGCCAGCCTGTGCCCAAGCGGTAGCATAAGTAGAGTGAGTATGAACTACGCCACCCAACTCTGGGAATGCGCGGTAGAGAACCAGGTGAGTTGGTGTATCAGATGATGGATTCAGATCGCCTTCTACTACCTTACCTGTTTCCAAGTCTACCACTACCATATCGCTAGCCTTCATGGTGTCATAATCGACGCCTGATGGTTTGATGACAACCAGACCTTTCTCGCGGTCGATACCACTCACATTACCCCATGTAAAGAGCACGAGGTTGTGCTTAACGAGATCAAGGTTTGCCTTGAACACTTTTTCTTTTAATTCTTCTAACATAATATCTTTTGTTTTAAGTTGTTTATTCTATTTCAAGTTGAACGATGGGTCTTCCTCGTATGCTTTCTTGTTGAAGCGGTAGAGGGCGGCGCCTCGTTTCGAGTTGACTTTATCGATGAGTTCTGTTTTCTCGATGAAGTCGATATCCTTCACGCGTTTGCGGAAGTTGCGCTTATCAATCTCTTCGCCTATTACTGCCTCGAATACATGCTGAAGCTGTGTCAGCGTAAAGAGGTCTGGGAGGAGTTTGAAGCTTAATGGCTCATGATTGATGCGGCGGCGTATCTGTGCGATAGCGTTGCGGATCATGAGTTTGTGGTCTGAGTAAAGTTCTGGAAGTTCGTTCAGACTAACCCATTCCAATCCGTGTTCTACACGGAGGCTGTCATCATAGTCTTTCACATTGATGAGAGTGCAATAGGCGATAGAGATAACTCGCTCACCTGGGTCACGGTCGATGCGGCCGAAAGCTCCTACTTGTCTTATATAGAGGTTTTTCATTCCAGTAAGTTCCAGGATGACTCTGTTGGCAGCATCTTCGAGATTTTCTGTTGCGCCAACGAAACCACCATAGAGTGACCATTCGCCTCTTCCCGGGTCCATCTTGCGTTTGCCTATCAGTACCTGGAGGTTACTACCGTCGAAACCGAAAATGATACAATCGACGGATACTAATACTTTGGAGTATTCATTATAAAACTGGGTCATGGTCTTTCTGCTGTTTTGATGTAATGATTCAATGTATGTATAGTTGTGTTCTTTTGCTTGCTCTTCATAGAGCAGGTTCGAGAGGAAAATCAAGGAGTAAGAAGGAGAAGAAAGGATTGCGTATTTTTTCAACAGAAACAGTTTTGTCTGATCTTTGAGAAAATTCCAGACTCCTCACTTCTTGCTCCTGACGTGAATAATATTTTACCAGAAGTATGCGTAGAATGCTGCGCAGAGGCCGATTACTACGAGGGTACCGATAATATCGAAGGCACTCCAACTCTCACGGATAGACTTCTTGAAGTCTGATGTGAAGGTGATTGCCTCTACCTGCTCCTTGCTTGGAGCTGGAGTGAAGCAGCTTACTACTACCATGAAGATGATGAGGAATACGAGCAACCAGCACTCGAATACGAGCCAGTTGGTCTGCCAGAACCATGCGGTGTAATCCCAGAATGCACCATCCATTGTAGCCTTACCTGTATCAGTAATGACGTTGGTAACGAGGCGGAGCATACCGATGAGGAAACCGGTAATCATGGTGTATTCACCTGCCTTTGGAGTAATCTTCTTAAAGAAGATACCCATTGCAAATACGGCTACCATGGCTGGAGCCAGGAGTGACTGGATACCCTGGAGATAGTTGTACAAAGTATCCATCTTCATCATGATTGGCAACCATGCGAAACCTAGAACCACAACTACTACGGTAGCGATACGGCCAACGAGTACGTAGTGAGCCTCAGACATGCCCTTCTTCAATGGTTTGTAGAAGTCCTCGGTGAAGAGGGTAGCACAGCTATTGAAGAATGCTGCCAATGAAGCAACGAGTGCGCAGATGAAACCGATGGTTACGATACCCTTGATACCTGCAGGAAGAACGGTCTTTACCATGATGGCGAAGGCTGCATCAGTCTCGTTCATCTGGATGGCACCCTTCTGAGCCAATGCGGCTGCAATCATACCTGGGATAAGGAACATGAAGCAAGGGAGTACCTTGAAGAAACCGGCTGCGATAGTACCGCGGCGGGCACGCTTCATAACCTCTACGTTGCTCTCGCCAGGAACCTGACCGAGTACACGCTGAACGATGTGCTGGTCAGTACACCAGTACCAGAAACCGATGATGGTTGCACCGATGAATACTACGAAACCAGGATACTCCTGATACATAGAGTCACCTGCCTCCCAGTGGAACATGTGAGTTGTACCATAACCATTGTTCAGCTTGCCGCAGTAATCCATCATGTCGGCCCAACCAGCAGCTATGCTGCCACCGCCAAGGGTAGAGAGACCGAGGAAGAGTACGAGGAAAGAACCGATGACGAGGATAGGAGTCTGGATAGTTGACAATGTCATCACACCCTTCATACCACCGAATACGGTGAAGATGGTGGTGAGGATAATCAGACCGATGGCACCAACCCAGAAGTTCAAGCCCCAAAGATATTCAAAGAAGATACCACCTGTAAGGGCTGTAACGCTCACCTTAGTAAGGATGTAAGCTACGAGGGTGATGATAGAGAGCCATGAACCTGTGCGTTGGGTATAGCGGAACTTCAGGAAGTCTGGCATGGTGATGATCTTACCCATCTTGTTAATGAGCAACTGGTAGAAAGGTACGAACAGCCAACCCAAGATGAGGATCATCCAGCCCTGCATCTCCCAGTGTGCCATACCAACACCACTCTTGGCACCTGTACCAGCCAAACCAACGAGGTGCTCAGAACCTATGTTGGCAGCAAAGATAGCCATACCGATTACATACCATGGCTCACCCTTACCGAAGAGGTAGGCAGAAGAGTCTTCACCTTTCTGAGCCTTTCTGTCTTTCACGATTGCGTGCCAGACAGCCCAAATTACGCCGATAACACCAATGGCGAGTATAGCCCAATCAAGCCATACGAATTCTGTTGAATTCCAATTCATAATTACTATAAGATTGTTTGTTTATTATTATTTGTTTATTCTTTTCTTTTATTGGATGCTTATTATGTTAGTTTCTTATCCAGCACATTTCGTTTTTTTTGTCATTGCGAAAACTTCTTGTTGGATGTTAGTTGTTCCGGCGGACTTTATCCGCCGGTTCGCTGACTTTTAAACTAACTTACGCTTACTTTTTAACGCTGAATTTGTAAGCGAGGTGAGAATAGTATTTCTCTCCTGGCTTCAATGTGGCATCTGTCCAATCCTTTACACCCTGAGCAATCTTGGTTGGAGAATCAGGATATTTCTGGCTCTCGAAGCAAACGCTTACGTGTTTAGGATACTTGATGCCATGCTTGCAGGCAATACCTGTGCCTTGGAAGTTACCGGTGTAAACCTGAATGCCTGGCTCGTTGGTAAATACTTCAAGAAGGATACCGCTCTTTGGTGAGTAGAGGCTTGCGCAAACTGTTTTGTCATCGCCCTTACCATTCTTATATGTGTTCAAACACCAGTTGTGGTCGTAACCTGTGGCATTCTTAATCTGATCAAAGTTATAATCAACCTTCTTGCCGATTTCTGCAGGTTTACGGAAATCCATAGGGGTTCCATCGACACTCTTGATTTCACCAGTTGGGATGTAAAGTGAATCTGCAGGAGTGAACTTATCTGCATTGATGTACATTATCTGATCGAAACCTTCCTTAGATGGATCGCCATTCAAGTTGAAGTAACTGTGGTTGGTCATATTGACAACGGTCTCTTTGTCTGTTGTAGCGCCAAACTCGATGTCGAGTGTGTTGTCACTCTTGACTGTATATTTAGCTGTTGCTGTTACGTTGCCAGGGAAACCATTCTCGCCATCCTTCACATTGATAATGAAGGTAACGGATGAGTCGTTCTTCTCTGTAATGTCGTAAACCTGGTTCAACCATCCTGTAGCACCACCACCATGTAGGCAGTTGCCATTATCATTTGCCTTCAACTGGTATGTTGAACCAGCAAGTGAAAGTTTAGCATCCTTGATACGGTTGGCATAACGTCCTACAGAAGAACCATAGTCTGAAGGAGAGTTAAGGGTGTCAGCATACTGATGGATATTATCGTAACCAAGAACCACATCTGTTGGCTTTCCGTCCTTGTCTGGAACGGAAATGGAAACGACACGTCCACCATAATTGGTGAGGCAAACTTCCATGCCGTTTGCATTCTTGAGAGTTACTAACTCAGTCTTCTTGCCCAATACTGTTGAATCGAAATCTGCTGGATTCAAACCAGATTGTGTGAGACTTGCATTGCTGCTTGATGAACAAGCTGAGAGGGTAGCGATAGCCGCAAAACCAACTCCCATAAATAGGGTCTTAAATGTACTCATTTTTAGGCTGTTTTTTATTGTCTATTCATTTTGGGTGTAAAATTACAATTTTATTTCGAATCTGCAAGCGTTTTCCCTAACTTTTTTCCTTCTAAAGTGTCTTTTTAACACTATTTGTATGAAAACGCCTGTTTTTGTCTTATTTGGGACAAAAAAAACTGCAGTTAGCAATACTAACTGCAGTTCCTTATATTATATATAATGTATATATTAGCAAACCTTGTGAGAACCCTCAGAGATTATTACAGGGTAAATCTCTGGAGCATGACCATATTTAGCTGTGAACTTAGCTGTAATGTCCTCAACGAACTTGTCGTAGATATCGTCCTTTACCAGGTTGATGGTGCAGCCACCGAAGCCACCGCCCATGATACGGCTACCAGTAACACCATTCTCCTTAGCAACATCGTTTAAGAAGTCGAGTTCCTCGCAGCTTACCTCGTATTCCTTGCTCAAGCCGTAGTGAGTCTCGTACATCTTCTGACCTACTGTCTCGTAGTCACCCTTCTCAAGAGCATCGCAGACAGCCAAAACGCGGTCCTTCTCGCCCAATACGAAGTGAGCGCGGCTGTAATCCTCTTCGCCTACCTCAGCGCGAACCTCTTCCAACTGCTCCCATGTGCAATCACGGAGAGTTTCGAACTTAGCTTCTGGGTGCTTTGCTGCAATGTGCTTAACAACATTTTCGCAAGAGTTGCGGCGGTCGTTGTATGGAGAACCTGCCAACTCGTGCTTTACCTTAGAGTTTACCAGGCAGAGTTTATAGCCCTTAGGCTCGAATGGGAAGTATTCAAATTCGCGGCTGTTGCAATCGAGGCGCATCAACTTACCTTCCTTGCCGAAAACAGAAGCAAACTGGTCCATGATACCGCAGTTAACACCTACATACTTGTGCTCAGTAGCCTGACCAGCGAGAACGAGATCCCATTTAGAAACCTTGTTGTCACCAAAGAGGTCGTTCAAAGCAAAAGCAAAACAGCTTTCAAGAGCAGCAGAAGAAGACATACCTGCACCGAGAGGCACATCACCATAGAATGCTGCATTGAAACCCTTTACGTCAACGCCCAATGCCTTCATCTCCTGGCAAACACCATAGATGTAACGTGCCCATGAAGCGCGTGGACCTTCAGGATCATTAACCTTGAATTCTACACGGTCCTTCAAGTCGATAGAGTAGAGCATGACGGTATCTGTTCCGTTAGGACGTATTTCTGCCATGATACCCTTATCTACTGCACCTGGGAAAACAAATCCACCATTATAATCGGTATGCTCGCCAATCAGGTTAATACGACCTGGTGACATGTAGATGTTACCTGTTTTACCATCGAAATGCTTGATGAAGCGGCTTCTTACTTTTTCAATATCCATAATTAGTTAAGTTTTTGTTGTGTTGTTACTAAAGATTTGATTATATGATTTAGCCCCAAGACTATATAAGCCTTAGGGCTAATTTATTTCGTGTTATTAATCAACAGGAATATCCTTGTTGATGTTCTTGCAACCAGCTACAGCATAGAAGAACATGTATGCCATACAGATGAGAGGAACAATGTAACTAGCCATATAGCCAGCGTTGTCTGCGATGAAGTTCTGTACCAATGGCATCAATCCACCACCTACTACCATCATCATGAAGATACCTGAAGCCTGGGCTGTATACTTGCCAAGACCCTCAGTAGCAAGGTTGAAGATAGAAGACCACATGATAGAAGTGCAGAGACCGCAGAGTACCAGGAACATGGCTGCGATAGGCACTGTTACCATCTGGAATGATGTACCTGTAAATACAGGCATTTCTACTGTTGTTGACTTGCCGAGAAGTACGGCGAGGACGATAAAGATCATACCTGCACCATTGGCAATCATCATCATCATGCGGCTAGATACCTTGTCAGCAATAAAACTGGAACAAAGACGACCAACCAGCATCAGGAGCCAATATGTACCTGCAACGAAACCACCGATAGCTGCTGCATTTGCCAAGGCTGTACCATTGATGAAACCACCACCATTTGCTGTTGTATCAGAAATGTAGAAGTTCAATGTTCCAGGAATGCCTACCTCAACACCTACATAAACGAAGATTGCGATAACGCCGAGGTTGAAGTGACGGAAAGCCCATGGTGAATGCTCGAATACAGTCTTGTCTGTAGTCTTACCCATCTCTGGATCCTGGATAGGGATGAAGTTCAAGATAACGAATGCTGCTGCGAATACGGCAAGGGCAATGTAAAGCACGAGGTTCACATCTACCATTTTTGTATTAGCAGTAACAGTACCGATAAGGGCACCTACGAGCATTGGGGTTAAAGTTCCGGATAAACTGTTCAATGTACCACCGATGAGGTTCAACTGGTTACCGCGGTTACCACCACCACCGATGAGGTTCAACATTGGGTTTACAACAGTATTCAAAATACAAACTGCGAAACCTGAGATGAACGCACCGAAGAGGTAAACGGCGAAGCCTGAGATGTCGGCACCGAAATTACCTGAAAGGAACTGGATGAGCACGCCTACGAATCCGGTAGCGATACCGGTGAGGGCGGTCTTCTTGTAACCGATCTTGGTGAGCAACTTACCTGCAGGGATACCCATGAAGAGGTAAGCCAAGAAGTTCATGGCGTTACCCAACATACCAATCATGTTAGCACTTCCGCTGTCAGCGAATACATTTTTCCAAATAACTCCGATAGGAGCAGCCAAATTCGTTACGAACGAAATCATGGCGTAGAGGAACATCATCGTGATAATGGCGATGATATTGCCATTTTTACTTTGGTTTTCCATTTTTTTTGATAGTTGATATTGTTATTTGTTATTATTATTTGCGAAAAGCTTGTTTATACTCTTTTTGAAGAGGTTATTGATTCTCTTTTATGGTAAAGAGGTTGCTACTCTTTTCTTCTAAAGAGGTTGTTTCTTCTTTAAAGACGTTAAGACTTCTCTTTAAGATTGTTGTCGCGCTGGATGGGTTTTGTCATTCAAGCGCGAAAATGGAGCAAGTGCTGTTTAGAGTACCTGCTCCATGATTTATTCTGATTTATTTGTCAATTCCAAACTTATAGATTGTCTTCTGGATGTATGTTTCACCCGGATTTAATCTGCAACTTGGGAAATAGGTGTGATTTGGAGTGTCTGGGAACTTCTGTGCCTCGAAGCAGACTGCACTGCGACGTGGGAATGTTGCACCAAACTGTCCTGAGATACCTGCAAGGAAATTACCTGTGTACATCTGCAAACCTGGTTCTGTGGTATAAACCTCCATGGTACGGCAGCTTACAGGGTCTTTTATACGGGCAGCGAAACTCAACTCACCTTCTTCTGTCTTGTTCAATACATAGTTGTGGTCATAGCCCTGACCATTCTTGATCTGCTCGTTGTCTGCATTGATGTCCTGACCAATTGGCTTTGGTGTACGGAAATCGAATGGTGTGCCCTCAACCTTCAAAATCTCACCTGTAGGGATAGAATACTTATCGATAGGGAGATAGTAGTTTGCGTTCACCTCACAGATGATATTGTCAACTGTTGGGGTAGGATTAGCAATACCCTGGATTGAGAAGAAAGCGTGATGTGTCAGGTTGCAGATGGTTGTCTTGTTGGTTGTAGCCTGATACTTGATAACGAACTCATTGTCGTCGGTCAATGTGTAAGCTACCCAAACTGTCAACTCACCAGTGAAGCCTTCTTCACCATAAGGGCTCGTGTATTTCAATACGACAGCGCTATCACTCATGCGGGTTGCATCCCAAACTTTGGTGTGGAAACCTGTAGGTCCACCATGCAGGTGGTTGGGACCATCGTTGCATGCTAATTGATACTCCTTGCCGTGAAGTATGAACTTGCCTTCTTTAATACGGTTGCCATAACGACCGATGAGCACACTCAAGAATGGCTCTGGCGAGTTGATGACGTCCTGTATGTTGTCATGGCCTTGGATGAGGTTGGCATAGTTGCCATCCTTGTCTGGCATCATGATGGCTACGACTGCTCCACCATAGTTAGTCACTGCAACTTCGTTGCCTTGCTTGTTTCTTAACACGAAGAGATCAGTCTTCTTGCCATTCACTGTGGTCTGAAAATCTTCTCTTTTCAAACCACACTTATTTGCTGGTTCTGTATTCATAATATCTCACTTTTTTTAGTTACCTTACTTTGGTTTAAGTAATGTACTGCAAAGTAACTAAAAAAAAATGAGTATTACAAATATTTTATGAACTTTTTGATTTAAAAAATCCTAAAACGATTCTGATAGCAAATCGGCAACGACGTAACTAGATCCGCCAATAAAGATAAAATCATCTTTTTTTGCGTTTGCTTTTGCTTTGTTAAATGCCTGTGCGATAGTTTGATAGCATGTTCCGTTTAAGCCGTGCTTTTGTGAGTATCCGTATAATTTGTCTACAGGAATCGCTCTTTTGGTTGATGGCTGTGTCCAATAGAAAATCGTGCTTTCTTTTGGCAACTTTTCTAATAGTCCCATTACATGCTCTACATCTTTGTCGTCAACCATTCCGAAGACAATATGTTTCGTATCGGCTTTGACGGATGCAATCTGAGGTTCCAGATACTCCCATCCGGCAAGGTTATGTCCCGTATCACAGATGGTGAGAGGGTGCTCGTTGAGTTTTTCCCATCTGCCACGTAAGCCTGTCAGCTCGCATACATGTTCGAAGCCGTTTTTTATGCTTTCATCTTTGATTTCTATTCCTTCTTCCTTCAGGCATTCTACGGCTGCGGATATGGTGCAGAAGTTCTTTTTCTGATAGTTGCCTTTCAGTTCGAAGTTCATGTCTGCGTCAGTTGCATGTGCAAAATGGATAGGAGAATTCTGCTCATGGGCTTTCTTGATGAACACAGGTTGGGTCTCTTCGTTCCATTCGCCAATAACGACAGGAATCTGTGGCTTGATGATACCCGCCTTTTCGCCTGCAATCTCGCCGAGTGTATTCCCGAGGAATTGGGTGTGGTCAAAACTGATATTCGTGATAACGGATAGGATAGGAGTGATGATGTTGGTACTATCCAGTCTTCCTCCCAATCCAACTTCGATGACGGCAAAGTCTACCTTTTGTTCTGCAAAATACTGAAATGCCATCATGGTGGTCAGTTCAAAGAACGAAGGATGTAGCGGTTCGAAGAATTTCCGGTTGTTTTCTACAAAGTCGATTACATACTCTTCGCTTACCATCTCACCATTTACGCGAATGCGTTCTCTGAAATCTACAAGATGTGGAGATGTGAACAGACCGACCTTATAGCCCTGGCTCTGCAGGATTGCAGCAAGTGTATGGGATGATGAACCTTTTCCGTTGGTTCCTGCAATATGGATACATTTATATTGGTTATGAGGATGTCCGAAGTGTTCATCCATTTTATACATCGTATCAAGCCCAGGTTTGTATGCCTTGGCTCCAATCTTTTCAAAAACCGGCGTGCTGGTGAAAAGATATTCAACAGTTTCTTGATAATTCATGTTATACCTTATTATATATACAGATAATCCCCGAAAAGAGCGAACCGTTCTTTCGAAGATAGTTCGCCCTCTTCGGGGATTGCTCTTTACAGTTTATTTTTTAAAGAGATTCTTGAAACTTTCAAAGAGAGATTTCTTCTCTGCATTATCTGCTTTGAAATTATCGCATTCCTTGAATTTCACAACAAGATCCTTTTCTTCTTTGGTCAGAGATGTAGGGATGAAAACGGTAATATTGACGATAATATCACCACGGCCATAACCATATCCCTTAATAGCCGGCATACCTTTGCCACGCAAACGAATCTGTTTGCCTGGTTGTGTGCCTGGTTCTATTTTGATCTTCGTCTTACCATCCAAGGTAGGGACTTCTACCTCGCCACCCAAAGTGGCAGTTGCAAAGTCAAGAACAAGATTATGGTATAAGTCCTGACCAACACGCTCGAAATCATCGTTCTTTTCTACGCTTACCATTACCTGTAGGTTTCCGTAGAGACCATTGTGCTTGCCTTGGTTACCCTTTCCTTCAACGGTAACAACCATATCGTTGTCGACACCTGCAGGGATATTGATTTCTACGAGTTCCTCGCCCTTCACGATTCCGTCGCCACCGCATTCCTTACATTTGTTTTTGATGATAGTTCCCTCACCGCCACACTTTGTACATGCAGCCTGAGTTTGCATCATGCCGAACATGCTGCGCACCGTTTTTAAGACATAGCCGCTTCCATGACATTCCGGACATGTTTCTGGCTGGGCACCACCTTCGCAACCTGTTCCGTGACATGCAGAGCAAGTTACATCCTTGCGAATCTTGAAGCGCTTGGTAACACCTGTTGCTGCCTCTTGGAGAGTCAGTTTTACTCTTACGCGAAGGTCGCCACCCTGGTAAACCCGCTTCTGTGAGCCGCCACCGAAACCGCCGCCACCAAAGCCGCTGAAACCGCCGTGTCCGCCAAAGATATCTCCAAACATAGAGAAGATGTCGTTCATGTCCATGCTGGCACCACCGCCGAATCCGCCGAATCCACCTTGTGGCCCGTCGAAACCAAACTGGTCATACTGCTGGCGCTTCTGGGCATCGTGGAGAACTTCGTAAGCTTCGGCAGCTTCCTTGAATTTCTCTTCCGCCTCTTTGTTGCCAGGGTTGCGGTCTGGATGATACTTAATGGCTATCTTTCGATACGCCTTCTTTATTTCGTCTTCTGATGCCGACTTGTCTACGCCCAGCACCTCATAATAGTCTCTCTTAGCCATTTGCTTATTTCAAATATTGAATTTTCTTGCAGAATTCTAATGGAATGTTCTGGATTTTGAAAAATAATTCTTGATATTTCTTTCTTACTGACCTACAGCTACCTTGGCATGGCGAATCACCTTGTCGTTCATCGTATAACCTGTCTGGACGCAGTCAATGATCTTTCCCTTCTTGTCATCGCCCATTCCCGGAACCATAGCAATAGCCTCGTGGAAATCTACATCGAAATCCTTGTCGTTGGTTTCAATCTTCTTAACGCCAAGACCTTCGAGTGTCTTTACGAACTTGTTGAAAATCATCTGGACACCTTCCTTGATAGCCTTAGGGTCTTCGCTCTTGTCAGCGATGGCACGCTCAAAGTCGTCGAGAATAGGCAGAATAGCAGCTACAGTCTTCTCGCCGCCATTCAAAATCAGTTCTGCTTTCTCTTTGAGGGTACGCTTGCGGTAATTCTCAAACTCAGCAGTCTTATAGAGCAACTGTTTCTTGAGTTCCTCTACCTCTTGCTGTGCTTTTGTTAAAGGATCAATCTCTTCTGCCTTCTTGTCAGCAGCGTCTGTATTGTTGTCACCTTCTTCTGCCTTGTTGTCAGTATTCTGATTTTCCTCAGTATTTTCATTTTGAGTTGTCTGCTCATTATTTTCATTCTGAACAGTCTCCTGAACGTTTCCGTCCTCTATATTGATTTCTTTTTCTTTTGACATAGTCTTAAATTTTTTAAACATGATAATTCTTGTTATTGGTTGTTTGACAAAAAGTGTGCCAACCCGATTCTCATCGAATTGGCACTATTAAATTATAAGATAATTTGTGGTTGCTGTTTAAAACAGCAGAATAACTTTCTGTTTAGAATCCGTACATCTTAGCCTTCTGCTCCTTGATAGCTTCATCGTAGATATACTCATCATAAGACATGAGCTTGTCGATGGTGCCTGATGGAGTGAGCTCGATGATGCGGTTTGCCACGGTGTTGATGAATTCGTGGTCGTGGCTAGAGAAGAGGATATTGCCCTTGAAACCTACCAGGTTGTTGTTGAATGCCTGAATACTCTCCAGGTCCAAGTGGTTGGTTGGTGTATCAAGAATCAGGCAGTTGGCGTTCTGCAACTGCATGCGTGCAATCATACATCTCATCTTCTCACCTCCGGAGAGGACATTTACCTTCTTCAGTACTTCTTCGCCGCTGAAGAGCATTCTTCCGAGGTAGCCCTTCATGGCAACTTCGTTACCTGGACCATACTGGCTCAACCAGTCTACCAGGTTCTTGTCGCTCTGGAAGAATTCTGTATTATCGAGTGGGAGATAAGCTGTTGTGATAGTAACACCCCACTTGTAGTCACCTGCGTCAGCCTTTCGGTTGCCGTTGATGATTTCGAAGAGTGCGGTCATCGCCTTAGGGTTGTGAGAGAGGAATACTACCTTCTCGCCCTTTTCTATGTTGAAGTTTACATTGTCGAAGAGCACTGTTCCGTCTTCGTCGCATGCTTTCAGTCCCTCTACCTCCAGAATCTGGTTACCTGGCTCACGGTCCATCTGGAAGATGATGCCTGGGTATTTACGGCTTGAAGGACGGATTTCTTCAACGTTCAGTTTCTCCAGCATCTTCTTGCGGGATGTTGTCTGCTTACTCTTGGCAACGTTAGCTGAGAATCGGCGGATGAATTCTTCCAACTGCTTCTTCTTCTCTTCAGCCTTCATCTTCTGGTTCTGAGCCTGGCGGAGAGCCAACTGAGAACTCTCATACCAGAAAGAGTAGTTACCTGCAAACATCGTAATCTTACCGAAGTCGATATCTACGGTCTGGGTACTTACAGCATCGAGGAAGTGACGGTCGTGAGATACTACGAGTACGGTCTGTTCAATGTTGCTGAGATAGTCTTCCAGCCACTCAACAGTGTCGAGGTCGAGGTCGTTGGTAGGCTCATCGAGAAGGAGGTTGTCTGGGTTGCCGAAGAGTGCCTTTGCCAGCATCACGCGCACCTTCTCTGTATTAGAGAGATCTCCAACGAGTTTGTCGTGGCGGTCTTCCTTTACGCCGAGGTTCTGCAGAAGTTGTGCGGCATTGCTTTCAGCCTCCCAACCATTCATTTCTGCAAACTTGAGCTCCAGCTCAGCAGCGAGGTTACCATCTTCTTCTGTCATCTCTGGCTTAGCATAGAGGCGCTCGCGCTCCTTCATGTTTTCCCATAATGGCTGATGGCCCATCAGAACGGTATCCATCACGCGGAAATCGTCATATTTGAAGTGGTCCTGTTCCAAGACAGAAAGGCGCTCGCCTGGTCCCATTTCTACTGTACCCTTGTTTGGTTCAAGGTCGCCGCTGATAGCGCGGAGGAAAGTAGATTTTCCGGCGCCGTTAGCACCGATGATACCATAAATATTACCATGAGTGAACTTGAGGTTTACATCCTTGTAAAGCACTCTCTTTCCGAATTGGATCGCAAGATTTTGTACTGTAATCATTATTTGTTCCTAAATATCTTTTATTCTGATTATATCTTTAATTCAGCTGCAAAATTACAAAAAAATATTTGAAACACAATGATTTATTGGCAAAAGTTACTAATTTTTAGTTAAAAACATGGTGGCTTTTTGTTATTTTGCAGAAAAGTCTTACTTTTGTAGGCTGAAACGGAGAAAATGCAGCATTGATTCTGTGTTTTTCATGTTAAGAAAATGATATCGATAACAATATGAGACAACAAAATAGAAAAGGAAATTTTAATAAGCATACCAATAATGCTTATGGCTACGGAAACCCAAATGAATATGAGCATTACAAGGTAGAAAAACCTGCTCCGTTGCTGGAATGGCTGATGGAGAATGTGAAGGGACCTAGCAAGACTAAGGTGAAGCAGACTCTGCAGGGTAGGGGAATCAAGGTAAATGGCAAAACCATTACCCAGTTTGATTATGCCCTGAAGCCGGGTATGAAGGTGAGTGTGAGCAAGACAAAGAAGAATCAGGAGGTATTTAAAAGCAGATACCTTAAGATTGTTTATGAAGACAGATATCTGATTGTTGTCGAGAAAAACATTGGTATATTGAGTATGGCAGCCGGTCATTCTACTCTGAATGTGAAAACGGTGCTTGATGATTATTTTCATAAGACTCGCCAGAACTGCCAGGCGCATGTAGTCCACCGACTGGATCGTGATACTTCGGGCTTGATGATTTATGCCAAGGATAAGCAGACGGAGTTGGCTTTGGAGGATGATTGGCATCATAATGTGTACGACCGTAGATATGTGGCTCTGGTTTCCGGAGAGATGGAAGAAGATGAAGGTACCGTTGCCAACTGGCTGAAAGATAACAAGGCTTATATTACTTACAGCAGTGATACGGATAATGGCGGCAAGTATGCTGTTACCCATTTCCATACATTAGAGCGTACAACGGCTCATTCTCTGGTGGAGTTCAAACTCGAAACGGGCCGTAAGAATCAGATTCGTGTTCATACGGCTGATATGGGGCATCCGGTGTGTGGTGACATCAAGTATGGTAATGGTGATGATCCATGCCAGCGCTTGTGCCTGCATGCCTATGTGCTGTGTTTCTATCATCCCGTAACGCATCAGCCTATGGAATTTGAAACTCCGATACCGGCTGAATTCCGCAGGGCATTAAAGAATGACCGTTAATAGGGTGATGAATACTGATTGGTAGTTTATACTATATAATAATGTGATATGAATGATTTTGGATATTATGCGCTGGTATTGGTAGTCCTTGTTGTAGGACTGTTTGTCTTAAAGAAGGTGGCTACCTGTATGATTAAAGCAATGGTAGCTGTTGTTATGATAGCCGTGCTGGCAGTTCTTTACTGGCTCTTCTGTTGATAGTAGAGTTGTATGATGATGACGGGATGAGATTTTAGATATTTTTGATTGGTAAATTGGTTGCGGTTGTCTGGGTGTAAACTTTGGATGGCTGCAACTTTTTTTATATTGATATTTAAAGAGGTATAAAGTGATATTTAAAGGTGATATTAAATGGTAGGGAGAAATATAAAACAAAAAAGAGCATTTCTGTTAAGAAATGCTCTTTTTGTACACCCTTAGGGATTCGAACCCTAGACCCACTGATTAAGAGTCAGTTGCTCTACCAACTGAGCTAAGGGTGCAACGTTTAAAAGCCTCATTTCTGAATTGCGAGTGCAAAGGTACTACTATTTTTTGATTCCACCAAATTTTTTCGCAACTTTTTTCGAAAAAAATCAATTTTTCTTCATCTTGAAGGTTCCTAATGTATGTCTATACCCCTTCTTGTTGATGCTTACCACGCGGTAGATACCCTCCTTTAAGTTTCTAACATCTAGCGTGTTATCTTTTGCATGGAGGTGCAGAATATCGCATCCTTGCAGGGTTTCGACCATCAGAACGTCAAAAACGAGATTTTTTGTGGTTTCTGCTAGATATACCTTCTTTCCGTCACATTTGAGTAATTTCGCAGCTCCTGTGCTTTGGGCAAAAAGTGGATTTTCTTCCTCTTTTTCTTGGGTTGGCTGGCTTTCTATGCCATATCCGTCCATTGAAGTTACGGCAACAAACAGATGTTTTGCATCAGAATTTTCTATTTTGAACGAATTTCCTATGATTCGTGCGGCAACCAGGTTGCGTGCATCGGTGATGTCTACCGGATATTTCTTGCTCGCATATACATTATTATATATATAAGGGGTTGCGATTTTAGTGCCATCCGTATAGTTTGAAGGATTGCTCCAGGAAACTGATACCTTGTTATCGGTGGTGATTACCGATAATTGTTGTGGCTGTTCTGGTTGGTTCTTGCTTGCCCAAGTCATCGGCGGAACCAATGATGGGTATGGATTGAAACGTTGGGTAAAGTCGAGGATACCCTGTTTGTTGTCCAGGAGGAACTTGTTTCTGAAGAATGCATATCCCATTCCGAGGTTTCGGATATGATACATTTCTGCCGTCACGTCATTGATGTTCCACTTTCCTTCTTTCGGATCGAGAAAGTAGATGCCCAGTCCTGGAACCACAATCTTGCCATGGCTCTGTTCCTGCCAGTCGATGGCAAACGGATAGAAGTGTTCGTTCTTGAAATACATCATAGGGAAGAGCTCGTCCATCAGACCGCTCTTGAGCCAGCCCTGTGCATCCTGGCAGACCTTCGTGTATGCATTCCAGCCAAAACTTCGGTATCTGCTCAGGTCATCATACTTTCCTACAGGTGAGCAGCTCATCTTTACCCAAGGTTTTTCAGCCTTCACTGCATCGTGAATCTTTCTTACGATGTTGGTGATATACCGGCGTCCCTGTTCCCGGCTCACTTTAATGTTCCAGGTTTCAGGGTAACGGATGTAGTCGAGGTGAATACCGTCTACATTATATTTATGTGTAATTTCCCTGCAGATGTTTGCCAGATAATCACCAGTCCGACTGTTTTCCGGATCCATGTATCCGTCGGCTCCAATCTTCTTGATGAGTTTCGGCATCTTCTGTCTGAGGGTTTTGCAGCCGAGTGCGTTCCATTTTCCTACAGGGATGGTTACCACCCAGGCATGCAGTTCCATACCGCGCTTATGGCATTCGTCGATGGCAAACTGCAGGGCATCATAGCCCGGACTTCTGCCCGGAAATCCTGACAGACATCCATCCCAAGGTTCGTATGCCGACGGATAAATCATGGTACCTCTTACGCGGGTCTGTATCAGTACAGTGTTGATTTTAGCTTGCTGTAACCGGTCCAGTATATCCGTCAGTTCCTTTTTCTGCTTTTCGGCAGAATAAGAAGACTGGGCATAAGAGTGTGGCCAGTCGATACCTCCTATGGTTGTCAGCCATACAGCTCTTACTTCATGTTTCGGCACTTGGTTATTGAACACGATACTCTGGGCTTTTGCTGCCAAAACAGAGCATAAAACGATAAAAAATATCTTAAATCTCTTCATAATCTTACAATTTGGCAACAAAGATACCAATATTTTTTTTTATTTCAAATAAAAATATTACTTTTGCGGTTGAAATATTAAAATAAAGTGCATTTTGCACCGAAAAGAGAGAAAATTTTAAGCAATAAAAGAAAAATGGTCAGTTTCGTTATTAGTTTGGTTGCCCTTGTATTGGGTTACCTTCTTTATGGAAAGTTTGTGGCGCATGTGTTCGGTCCTGATGACCGCCCTACGCCTGCAGTGACCAAAGCCGATGGGGTCGACTTTATGGTACTGCCTAGTTGGAAGATCTTCATGATTCAGTTCCTCAACATTGCAGGAACGGGTCCTATCTTCGGTGCCATTATGGGTGCCTGGTACGGACCGGTGGCTTATCTGTGGATTATCTTCGGGTGTATCTTCGCAGGAGCCATGCATGATTACATGAGCGGTATGCTCAGTATCCGTAACGGTGGAGCTGGTTTGCCGGAATTGGTAGGTAAGTATTTGGGTGGACGCACCAAGAAAGTGATGTTGGTCTTTTCGGTACTTTTGCTGATGATGGTGGGAGCTGTGTTTGTATACAGTCCGGCTATCATTATGAGTGGCATTTGTAATACGGATGCATTCTGGGGCAGCCAGATGTTTTGGATTGTGGTGATTTTCGTTTATTACGTCATTGCTACATTACTGCCTATCGATAAGGTTATCGGAAAGATTTATCCGCTCTTTGCCTTCTCGCTTCTCTTTATGGCGGGTGCTCTGATGATAGTTCTCTTTGTGAAGTGGCCTTCATTGCCTGAACTCTGGAGCAATTTGCAGAGTTGCAATCTCAATGAGAATCCGGCTTGGTTGGGAACGGAGTCTTTTGTACAGAAGAGTCCGATTTTCCCTTGCCTCTTTATCACGATAGCCTGTGGTGCCATCAGTGGTTTCCATGCTACGCAGAGTCCGCTCATGGCCCGATGCATGAAGAATGAGAAGATGGGACGCCCTATTTTCTATGGTGCCATGATTACAGAAGGTGTTGTTGCCTTGATATGGGCTACGGTTTCCATGTATTTCTTCTACTATGGTGGATGGCGTGAATGCGTAAGTCCTGAGGCGGCTCAGCAGTTTATTGCTCAGTTTGATGGCGGCAAGTCGCTTATCCAGAACTTCGATGCGCCTACCGTTGTGAAGATAGTATGTTCCAGCTGGTTGGGTGTGGCTGGTGGAATCCTGGCTCTGCTGGGTGTTGTTGCAGCGCCTATTACCAGTGGCGATACGGCTTTGAGAAGTGCCCGTCTGATTATCGCTGAGTTTATCGGTTTGGAGCAGCGCTCAATGCGCAAGCGTCTTTATATCTGCGCTCCGTTGTTTGCTCTTACGGTGGGCATTCTGGTTTGGCAGATGGAGAATCCTGATGGTTTCAATATCATCTGGCAGTATTTCGGCTGGGCTAACCAGACGCTTTCTGTGTTCACTCTCTGGACATTGACGGTTTATCTGGTACAGCAGAAGAAGCCTTTTGTGATGACGCTGGTTCCTGCCTTGTTTATGACCGTGATATGTTCAACCTTCCTGCTCATTTCGCCAACAGCTTTGGCTTTGGGTGAGAGCCTGGCTTATACGGGCAGTGTCATCATTCTGGTGATTGCCTTGGTATGGTTCCTGGGTTGGTATCGCAGTTATCAGAAGAAACAATAGATTTATATATAAGTATTAATCAATATACGTGAATTTATATGATACGAATGAAAAAAATAGCTATTGCAGCATTGGCACTTGTCGTTTCGACAACTGCCCATGCTCAGTTTGAAAGTGGAAAACAGTATATAGGTGCGTCGATGACGGGCTTAAACTTGAGTTATAATGGCTCTCAGGACCTCAATCTCGGTATTCAGGCTAAGGCAGGATACTTCGTAGACGACGACTGGATGCTGTTGGGGCAGGTAGAATATAATCATTCTGGTCTTGAAGGCGTGAAGGATTATTTCTCTGTCGGTGCCCAGGCACGTTATTATATCGAGCAGAATGGTCTGTATCTGGGTGGCGGCGTAAAGTTGGCTCATTCCGGAGGTTATAATGATTTCATGCCAGGGGTAGAGGTAGGTTATGCTTTCTTCCTCGGCAAGTCGGTTACCCTCGAGCCAGCTATCTACTACGATCAGAGTTTCAAGAAGCATGTAGATTATTCTACCGTAGGTTTGAAACTGGGTATTGGTATTTATCTCTAAACTGCTAAGATGCAACAACAGTTTTCTTCGACTTTGTTGGAAAAGGCAGTGGCGGAGTTTTCTAAATTGCCAGGTATAGGGCGCAAAACAGCTTTGCGCCTTGTACTTTTTATGCTCAAGCGTAAGAGTGAGGATGTGGAACTCTTTGCTGATACCATTTCCAGGATGCGGCGTGAAGTGAAATACTGCAGAGTTTGTCATAATATCAGCGATACTGATGTCTGTCCGATCTGTTCTGATTCCCGGCGCGATGCTTCTACCATCTGTGTTGTCGAGAATGTGCAGGATGTACTGGCGATAGAAAACACGCAGCAGTTTCACGGACTCTATCATGTCTTGGGCGGCATCATTTCGCCGATGGATGGTATTGGTCCTTCGGATATAGAGATAGAATCGCTGGTTCAGCGTGTGGCTGAAGGTGGGGTGAAGGAGGTGATTTTTGCTCTCAGCAGTACGATGGAGGGTGATACTACCAACTTCTATATCTCCCGTAAACTTGCTGGTTATCCTGTTAAACTCTCTGTTATCGCCCGTGGTATCTCAGTGGGTGATGAATTGGAGTATACAGATGAGGTTACCCTCGGACGGAGTATTCTGAACAGAACTCCATTTGGACAATAACAAAAGACAACAAAATGAAAATCAAACAAGTACAACGAATATTGATGACCAATTTCCTCTTTGTCCTGTTGGTAGGATTCCTGCTGGTCTTGCTCTATGAGACAGAAATTCTGGAACCTACTAATCTGGCAGGGGATGTCACGTTGGTCTATGTGATTACCGTAGCGATGGAGTTTCTTACCATTGCCGTTATTCCTTTGGCGCTCAAACTCTTCAGTTTCAAGGCTATTCACCGTCAGTTGGTAACCCGTAAGGGAGATGCACTTCTTCCTCTGGGCACTGCCCGTCTGAATATGCTCTGCTTGCCAATGCTGATCAATACGTTTATGTATTATCAGACGATGGCGCCTGCTTTTGGATATATGGCTATCATCCTTTTTCTCTGTCTCTTCTTTGTTTATCCTTCTGTCGGAAGATGTGAAGAAGAAACAACAGAGGCGGAAGGTTAAACTCTCAGTATCTAATATTTGATATTCGATATGAAACTCAGTATTGTCATAGTAAGCTATAATGTGAAGTACTATCTTGCCCAGTGTCTGCGTTCGGTAGAGAAAGCTATCGGCGTGTTGGAGTGTGGGCAGCAGGGTGATGCAAATGGCGATACGGCAGAGATTATCGTGGTTGATAATCATTCTCAGGATGGAACGGTGGAATATCTCGAACATTGTTTCCCGGCTTCCCGATATCCTAATCTCCATGTTGTAGCCTGTACGCATAATAACGGATTTGCCCGTGCCAACAATCTTGCTATCCGCAAGAGCGAGAGTGATTTGGTTCTTTTGCTGAATCCGGATACCATTATCGGTGAGCATGTTCTCAAGGATGCTGTCAGTTTTATGCATTCTCATCCTGATGCCGGTGCTCTGGGTGTAAGGATGTTGGGAGCCAATGGCAAACCAGCTCCTGAGAGTAGGAGAGGATTGCCTTCTCCGATGGTGGCTTTCTATAAGATGATGGGGTTGTGCAGCCGTTTTCCTCAGCATCGCAGTTTCGGTCATTATTACATGGGTTATCTTCCATGGGATAAGCCGGCAAAGATAGAGGTTGTGAGCGGTGCTTTCTGTATGATTCGTCGTGAAGCCTTGCTGAAGGTGGGGTTGCTGGATGAGGATTTCTTCATGTATGGCGAGGATATTGATCTTTCTTACCGTATCTTGAAGGGTGGTTATCAGAACTATTATCTGCCTGTAGATATCCTGCATTACAAAGGTGAAAGTACTCAGAAGTCGAGCTTCCGCTATGTTCATGTGTTTTATGAGGCGATGCTTATCTTCTTCCGTAAACATTATTCGGGTATGTCGCATCTCTTGAGTATTCCTGTCAAATTTGCCATCTATGCCCGTGCCTCTGTAGCCTTTACGCAGATGATGACTGCGAAAATCAGAAAGAGTCTGGGATTCTTTTCTCCTTCTCATGTCGACCTGTCAAACCAGGTATTGTTTGATGCTGACGAGATGAGCTATGAAGAGATGCTGCATCAGCTTGCGCAGCGGTCTGACGAGAATATCAAACTGGCTACCTATACGAAGGTCATCGGTAAGGTGATTACGGATAGGGAGGTGATGGATAAGGATGAATTTGGTTATTTATAAGGATAGATTTATTTCTATATTATAAGGTACGCGCGTACATTATTAATAAGTGTAGTTTATGAAAGAACCGAATATTCGATTACGTGCTTTAGAGTTGGAAGATCTTGATTTTCTCTACCAGATAGAGAATGATGATCGGCTTTGGGAACTGGGTGTTTCCAATGTTCCATATTCGCGCCGGGTGCTGCTCGACTATATAACCAGTGCTTCGGCAGATATTTATGTAGACAATCAGGTGCGCCTGATAGTAGAGAATGAGCAGAATGAGCAGGTGGGCATCCTGGATCTTACAGATTTTGATCCCCGTCATCACCGTGCCGAACTCGGAATTGTCATCAAAAAGGAGTTTCAGGGGCAGGGTTACGCGAAGGCTTCTGTGTCACGCTTGTTGCAATATGCTCGGAATGTACTTCATCTTCAGCAGATTTATGCTATTGTAGGTATCAGAAACCAAAAAGCGGCTAAAATGCTGCAATCTGTTGGATTTGAGGGGAATAATGTCCTGAAACAATGGCTTTGTAGCCAAGTTGGATATGAGGATGCGATGTTTTTTCAATATTTTCTGTAAAAAAGTTGCATAAAAATTTGGTAGAACCAAAAAAAAGTAGTACCTTTGCACTCGCAAATGAAAAATGAGTGCTGAGACATTCAATTTGATTTCATGTTTGGTGCGTTAGTTCAGTTGGTTAGAATGCCTGCCTGTCACGCAGGAGGTCACGAGTTCGAGTCTCGTACGCACCGCAGAAACCTTCGAGAGTGATCTCGGAGGTTTTTTGTTTTTATGTAAATCTAAGAGAATATGGCTATCGTTATCACAGTTCTGGCATACTTCTGTGTGCTGCTGCTCTTCAGTCATCTTACTGCCCGTAATATGGCAAGTAATGAAACTTTCTATCGTGCTAACCGCCGTTCGCCTTGGTATATGGTTGCTTTCGGTATGGTGGGAGCGTCTATTTCGGGCATCACTTTCGTCAGTGTGCCGGGCATGGTGATGAGAACGGATATGACCTACCTTCAGATGTGCATCGGTTTCATCTTGGGTTATTTCCTGGTTGCCTTTCTTTTGCTTCCTATCTATTACCGGTATAATCTCACTACGATTTACGGTTATCTGCAGCAGCGGTTGGGGGAACGTTCGTATAAGACTGGAGCTTCGTTCTTCCTCTTGTCCAAGATGACGGGTGCGGCGGTCCGTTTCTTTGTCGTCTGTATCCTCTTGCAGCGTTTCGTGCTCGATGGGATTGGTGTTCCGTTCTGGGTCACGGTTCCTGTCATGGTACTGCTTATCTGGCTTTATACGCGCAAGGGTGGCATCAAGACGCTGGTGTGGACGGATACCTTTCAGACGCTCTGTATGTTTGCGGCGCTCGTCCTCATTATCTTTCAGGTGATGTCGGCGTTGGACATGACTCCTTCCGAAACGATCACTGCGATTGCTCACGACAGTCATTCCCGTATTTTTGTCTTTGATGACTGGATGTCGAAACAGAATTTCTGGAAACAGTTCCTCAGCGGTGTCTTTGTAGTGATTGTGATGACCGGTCTTGATCAGGACATGATGCAGAAGAATCTTACCTGCAAGTCGCTCCGTGAGGCCCAGAAGGATGTTTGCAGCTATGGTTTTGCCTTTGTGCCTGCCAATCTGCTTTTCCTGAGTCTGGGGGTGTTGCTGGTAATGCTGGCTCAGAAACAGGGAGTGGCTTTGCCTGATGCTCCTGATGATCTGTTGCCGATGTTTGCGGCTTCGGGGGCGATGGGAAACCTGGTGGTGGTCTTGTTTACCATTGGCATTGTGGCGGCAAGTTTCTCCAGTGCCGATTCAGCATTGACCGCGATTACTACGAGTCTGTGCGTGGATATTCTGGGCAAGAAGGATGATATGAAGCTCCGCAAGCAGATGCATTTGGCGGTAGCTTTGGTGTTCATGCTCTTCATCATTGCTTTCAAGGCGATTAATTCTACGAGCGTGATAGATGCCATCTACATCCTCTGCTCTTATACTTACGGTCCGCTGTTGGGTTTGTTTGCCTTCAGTCTGCTCACCAAGCGTCAGGTAAACGACCGCTGGTCGCCATGGGTCTGCATCGCCAGTCCGCTCATCTGCTTCGCCATCGATACCCTTACCTCGCAGTATGTGGGCTATAAGTTCGGCTATGAGCTTCTGATGCTGAATGGCGCCCTGACATTTGCAGGTCTCGCCCTTATAAAAAAAGAAACAGTTAAATACAAACAATAATGAGAACAAAAGTATTATTTGCAGCATTGTTGCTCAGTGCAACAACTGCTTTTGCCCAACAGGAGAAGTTGGGCTCCGGTATTGACAAGACCAACATGGACTTGACCATCAAGCCGGGTAATGATTTCTATCGCTATGCCGCAGGCAACTGGATGAAGAATCATCCACTCGATGCCGAGCATACCGACAATGGTGCTTTCACCGATCTCTTTGAGCAGAACCAGAAGCGCATCCAGGACATCATCCTTGAATATGCTTCCAAGCCACAGCAGAAGGGGTCACTCGGACAGAAGATCGGTTCGCTCTACAACCTCCGTATGGACAGCGTTCGCCTGAACAAGGAGGGATGGGCACCTATCAAGCCAACTCTCGACCGCATTGCAGCCATCAAGGACCGCAGAGAGTATCAGCTCGTTACCGCTCAGCTCGATTTCCGTGGCGAGAGTACTATGATGTATGGCATCGGTGTGGGCGCCGACCTTCGTGATGCCGCCAACAACCTCGTTGAGGTAGGACAGAGTGGTCTCGGTCTTGGTGTACGCGATTACTATGTAAACGATGACGAGCAGACCAAGAAGATTCGTGATGCATACAAGGCTTATATGAAGAAGCTCTTTCAGATGGTAGGCAACGACGAGGCTACCGCCCGGAAGAAGATGGAGGCTGTGATGGCTATCGAGACCCGCATCGCTAAGGCAAGCTATAGTCAGGTACAGCTCCGCGACATCGACAAGAACTATCACAAGATGACCTACAACCAGCTCGTGCTCGATTATCCTGGCATCGACTGGGGCAATGTGTTCCTGGCATCCGGTTTCCCTGCTTTCAAGGAAATTTGCGTGGGTCAGCCTGAACCAATCCACGAGGTTGAGAAGATTCTCGCAGAGACCTCTCTGGATGATCTGAAGACATACGCAGAGATCAAGGTGATTTCTGGTGCAACCAGCGTATTGAGCGATGATTTCCGTGCCGTATCCTTTGAGTTGAGCAAGGTAATGAGCGGTGTTCAGCAGGACCGTCCTCGCTGGAAGCGTGCCGTAAGTACCGTGAGCGGTGTGTTGGGCGAGGCTATCGGAAAGATTTACGTAGAGAAGTACTTCCCGGAGAGCAGCAAGAAGCGTATGCTCGACTTGGTTCACAATCTCCAGACTGCGCTTTCACAGCGCATCGACGAGGCTACCTGGATGAGTGCTGCTACCAAGGCACAGGCTAAGGATAAGCTGGAGAACTTCATCATCAAGATAGGTTATCCTGACAAGTGGAAGGACTATAGCGGATTGCAGGTAGATGACAGCCTCTCTCTCTACGAGAATATGGCAAATATCTCTGAGTTCTTTACCAAGGATGCCATCGCCCGCAAGGTGAACAAGCCGGTAGATAAGACTGAATGGGGAATGACTCCTCAGACTATCAATGCTTATTATAACCCAACTACCAACGAGATCTGCTTCCCTGCAGCTATTCTCCAGCCTCCATTCTTCGACCCGACAGCCGATGATGCGATGAACTATGGTGGTATCGGTGGTGTAATCGGTCATGAGATGAGTCATGGTTTTGACGATCAGGGTAGCCAGTTTGACAAGACCGGAAACCAGAACAACTGGTGGACTGCTGCTGACAAGAAGAACTTCGAGTCTCGCACCAAGATCCTGGTTGACCATTTCAACAAGATTGAGTTGGCTGGCAAGAAGGTAAACGGCCAGATGACCCTGGGTGAGAACATCGGTGACAATGGTGGTTTGAACATCGCTTTCCGTGCACTTCAGAATGTGATGAAGACAGAGAAGTTGGGTGTGAAGGATGGATTTACTCCAGAACAGCGCTTCTTCTTGGCATGGGCACGTGTATGGGCAGGCAATGCCCGTCCTGAGTACCTGCAGTATCTGATGACCGTGGATGTTCACTCTCCAAACGAGGCTCGTGTGAACGGTGCCCTCCCAATGGTGGATTCATGGTATAAGGCATTCAACATCAAGAAGGGCGACAAGCTCTTTGTTCCTAAGAACAAGCGTGCACATATCTGGTAAAAGCATAAAAAAGTCTTGCAGGCACATTGGCTTGCAAGACTTTTTTATAATCATTACTTCGTTCCGAAGTAGAGGAAGAGCATTCCGAGTAATACCAGGAGCAGATCTACGAACTTCGCCTTGAGATTCTTCTCGTGGAAGATGGCTGCACCGAAGAGGAAGCTGACGATGACCGAACCGCGGCGAATCATGCTCACGATACTGATCATGGCGCCAGGCAAACTTAGAGCGTAGAAATAAACGAAGTCGGCTGCCGAAAGGAAGATACTGATGAAGATGATACTCCAGTGCCAGTGGAATGGGGTAGAATTCTTCTTGGTAGGCCACCATATCATCAGCAGCATGGCTCCCATGAGGAAACACTGGTAGATGTTGTACCAACTCTGCACAATCATTCTGTCTAATCCTACACCACCATTCTCTGGTGGAGCCATCAGATACTTGTCGTAGAGGCCGCTTATTGCACCGAGCACGGCAGCCAGCACGATGAAGTAAATCCATTTGTTGTGCTTGAAGTCGATACCCTCTTTCTTGCCGCTGCGCGAAAGCATGGCAAAGGAGATGATGGCAAGTATGACTCCAATCCACTGATACAGATTCAGAACCTCGCCATAAACCAGCAGGGCGCCTACGAGTGTCATTACTGGTCGGGTGGCGTTGATAGGTCCCACGATGGTGAGCGGCAGGTGTTTCATGCCGAAATAACCGAAGATCCAGCTGCTCAATACGATGAAACTCTTGAGCACGATGTACTTGTGAACTTCCCATCCGCCTTCTGCTACATGAAACATCGTTCCATCCAGCGAATTTCCTGTATAGCTCATCACGATGAACGGCAGGAAGATGAGCGATGAGAAGAGCGTGTTCAGAAAGAGCACGGGAATCACTGCGTTACCTGAAAGCGCCTTCTTCTTGAAGGCATCATAAAATCCCAGCAGCGCTGCTGAGAGAAATGCTAATACTAACCACATTTTTATGAATGTTAAATGTTGAATGTTGAATGAGGCTCGCGCCCTTGTGTTTCTAATCATTTAATCTTTTAAATCATACCCTACCTCTTCCAGGAACAATGCGTTACCCGGCATGCTTTCGCCTGCATCGCTGCGGCTTCCGTTGTGCAGGATATTGAGAAACTGTTCCATCGTAATCTTTTCTCTGCCTACATCGATGAGCGTTCCCACTACGGCTCTCACCATGTTTCTCAGGAAACGGTTGGCGGTAATCTCGAAATACCAGGTGGTAGGAGAGGTCTGTATCCATCGGGCGGCTGTTACGTGGCAGATGGTGGTCTTGTTGTCGCCACCCGCCTTGCAGAACGCTGCATAGTCTTCGTGATGCAGAAAATGCTGAGCCGCCTCGTTCATCTTCTCGAAATTCAGGGGATAGTTTATCTGCAGTGAATAATGGCGCTCAAACGGATCTTTCTGCGTATGTATATAATAATGGTATGTGCGCGAGATGGCAGAGAAACGGGCATGCATCTCTGGGGCTACCTCCCTTACTTCGTATACGGCGATGTCGCGGGGCAGGATGCGGTTCAGGCGGTATACCAGCTGGTCGGGTTCCATCGGAATCCTGTCGGTATCGAAGTGGGCTGTCATGTGTCGGGCATGTACGCCGGTATCGGTTCTTCCTGCTCCCACCACCTCCATTTCCTTTCTCAGAAGTATGGAGAGGGCGCGCTGCAACTCCTGCTGCACCGAATTGGCATTGGGCTGAATCTGCCAACCGTGGTAGTTGGTGCCGTCGTAACCGAAGAATATGAAATATCTCATGATGATCTTTGAATTTTTTTTGTTTTTTGCTATGAACTTTGAGCTTTGATTTGTTCTACGTTCTTTGCTTAATTCGGGTGCAAAGTTACTAAAAAAACGTGAAATATGGTATAATAATACAGATTTTTTTCAAAAATGGTACAATCTTGAAAGAAAAGTTCATTTTTATTTTGCAAATTGACAATAATTGTGTACTTTTGCCAACGTTTTTGATATTATAGATTATGGCACAGAATATATTCAAGGGTTTAGGTGTTGCCCTTATTACTCCTTTTAACACCGATGGCTCGGTTGATTATCAGTCGCTCAAGCGATTGGTAGAGTTTCAAATTGACAATGGTGCAGACTTCCTTTGCATCCTTGCCACAACTGGTGAGGCTCCATGTCTTACACAGGAAGAGAAAGATAAAATCACAGAATTGGTGAAAGATGTGAACAAGGGTCGCATCAAGATATTGAAATATTGTGGCGGTAATAATACTGCTGCTGTCGTTGAAGAAATCAAGAACACCGACTGGAGTGGCATCGATGGTATCCTCAGTATCTGTCCTTACTACAACAAACCTTCTCAGGAAGGTCTCTATCAGCACTTCAAGGCCATCGCCCAGGTTAGTCCGCTGCCTATCGTGCTCTACAATGTTCCTGGCAGAACCGGTATCAACATGAAGCCTGAAACAACCTGCCGTATCGCCCGCGACTTCCCTAATGTGGTAGCCGTGAAGGAGGCTAGTGGCAGCCTGGAGCAGGTAGATGAGATTATCAAGAACAAGCCTGATAATTTTGATGTTATCAGCGGCGATGATGCGCTTACCTTCTCAATGATTGCCAGTGGTGCTGCCGGCGTTATCTCTGTTATCGGCAATGCCCTGCCTAAGGCTTTCAGCCGTATGATCCGTCTCGAGTTCCGTGGCGAATATGAGCCAGCCCGTAAGATTCATCATTCTTTCACTGAACTCTACAGTCTGCTCTTTGTTGACGGTAACCCTGCCGGCGTAAAGGCGCTCCTCAATGATATGGGTTTCATCGAGAACGAGCTCCGTCTTCCTCTGGTTCCTACCCGTATCGCAACCAAGCAGAAGATGAGCGACATTCTGAAGACTTTGAATATCTAAAATAGTGATTAGTTATTAATCATTTAGTACCATGGTAGATAATAGAAGAATCATACACGAGATAACACCGCTGATGGGTAAGGATGTGCTCTATATTGCAGACCGACACAAAAAGGAGTTTACTTATCCTATCCATAACCATTCGGTGTACGAGTTGAACTTTGTAGAGAATGCAAAGGGAGTAAGAAGAATCGTTGGAGATTCGCAGGAGGTGATAGGCGATTATGATCTCTGTCTCATCACATCGCCCGATCTGGAGCATGTATGGGAGCAGAACGAATGCCACAGCGATGACATCCGTGAGATTACCGTCCAGTTTGATTTCTCCATGAGTGATGAAACGCTCTTCGGAAGAAATCCCTACGCCAGCATTACCCGTATGATGCAGGAAGCAAAGAAGGGACTCTCATTCCCGTTGCAGGCAATCATGAAGGTATACGGAATGCTCGATACTTTAAGTTCCGTAAAAGATGGTTTCTATGCCGTACAGCAGTTCCTGACCATTCTCTACGAACTGTCACGCTGCGAAAATGCCCGCACCCTGGCTTCCAGCAGTTATGCCAAGGTAACGGTAGAAGACGATAGCCGGCGCATCCTGAAGGTGAAGAATTTCATCTCCAAGAACTATATGGATGAACTCCGTCTGCCGGAGCTTGCCTCGCTGGCAGGCATGAGCAGCAGTGCGTTCAGCCGTTTCTTCAAGCTCCATACCGGCAGAAATATCTCTGAGTATATCATCGACCTGCGTCTGGGTTATGCTGCCCGCATGCTGGTAGATACCGCCAAGAGTATTAGCGAGATAGGTTTTGATTGCGGATTCAACAATCTCAGCAACTTCAACCGCATCTTCAAGAAAAAGAAAGGATGCTCGCCAAGCGAGTTCCGGGAAAGCTATCATAAGACAAGAATCATTGTATAATACAGCCAACGTAATCGTTTAAGTGAAATTATCAAAAATATTTCGCTTAAACGATTCTTTTTTCCGATATTTGTTGTATCTTTGCGCTACAATTTGAAATGTATAAATAAACATTTAAAAACTACGATAACGAATTATGAAGCAATTTATGGATGAAAACTTCCTGCTCGACACGAAGACTGCACAGGATCTTTTCCACAATCATGCGGCTAAAATGCCAATTATTGATTATCACTGCCACCTCATCCCTGAGATGGTAGCCAATGATCACAAGTTTAAGAGTATTACAGAACTTTGGCTCGGCGGCGACCACTACAAGTGGCGTGCTATGCGTACCAATGGTGTAGATGAGCGCTTCTGCACAGGTACTGATACTAGCGACTGGGAGAAGTTCGAGAAGTGGGCTGAAACAGTGCCTTATACATTCCGTAACCCTCTCTATCACTGGACTCACCTGGAGCTCAAGACTGCTTTCGGTATCAATAAGCAGCTCAGCCCTAAGACAGCCCGTGAAATCTACGATGAGTGTAACGAGAAGTTGCAGTTGCCAGAATTCAGCGCTCGTGGCTTGATGCGTCACTATAACGTAGAGTGTGTTTGTACAACAGACGACCCAATCGATGACCTGCGTTACCACAAGCAGACACGTGAGAGCGGTTTCGAAATCAAGATGATTCCTGCTTGGCGTCCTGACAAGGCTATGAACATCGAGAAGCCAGATTTCGCTGACTATATGAACAGGCTCGGTGAGGTAGCAGGTGTTAACCTCGTTACATTCCAGGATATGGTTGATGCTTTACAGAAGCGTCACGACTTCTTTACTGAGAACGGCTGTAAGTTGAGCGACCACGGTATCGAGGAGTTCTACGATGAGCCATACACAGATTCTCAGATTGAGACAATCTTTGCCAAGGCTATGCGTGGGCAGCAGCTTTCTGCTCTCGAAATCCGTCAGTACAAGCATGCATTCCTCAAGGTTTGCGCTGAGATGGATTACGCTGCCGACTGGACACAGCAGTACCACTATGGTGCTATCCGCGACAACAATACACTGATGTACAACAAGCTCGGTGCTGATACCGGTTTCGATTCTATCGGTGAGTTCACTACAGCCAAGGCTATGAGCAGCTTCCTCAATGAGCTCAACATGGAGGGTAAGCTTACACGTACTATCCTCTATACATTGAACCCATGTGCCAACGAGGTAATCGCTACCATGCTCGGTAACTTCCAGGATGGTTCTTGCCCAGGTAAGATCCAGTTTGGTTCTGGCTGGTGGTTCAACGATCAGCTCGATGGTATGACCCGCCAGATGAACGCACTCTCTGTATTGGGTCTCCTGAGCCGTTTCGTAGGTATGTTGACCGACTCACGTTCATTCCTCAGCTATCCACGTCACGAGTACTTCCGTCGTTTGCTCTGCAACCTCCTCGGCAATGATGTAGAGAAGGGCTTGCTTCCTAACGACATGGAGAGCCTCTCTCGCATGGTAGAGGATATCTCTTACAACAATGCTCGCAACTACTTCAAGTTCTATTAATCCATAGAACTGAAGCAATTTATACTAAGACAAATCCCTTCACGGCATCCCGGTGGTGTTGTGGAGGGATTTGATGTTTCATCGTGAAACCAATACTTTAAGCTTATGGGTGTAATAGACAGAATACTAGGCTTTTACGAAGATATTAGAGAGTTCAATTCTTCTAATATCAAAGACTTTCGGGGCAGACTCAAGTCTTGGATCAAGATGGGTATGCTTGCCGGTCGCATCTTCTATCTCAAGGATATGTGGGCCAGGGATGTGGCTGCCTTGACTTTTGCCTCCTTCATGGCTATGATACCTTTCATGGCTATGATGTTTGTCATAGCCCGTGGTTTCGGCTATGCCTCTCTGCTCGAATCCTGGCTCTCTACCACCTTCGAGGCACAGCCTGTTGTGGCGCAGACCATCGTTAACTTCGTTCACAATTATATCGAGAATACGCAGAGCAACTACATCATCGGTACGGGTATCGTGATGTTTCTCTATACCATCGTTTCGCTGATGCAGAAGATAGAGCTTACCTTCGATGACATCTGGCATACGGGCGAGCGTTCGTGGAAGCAGATTGTTACCGAATATCCTACCATTCTGTTTGGTCTGGGACTGCTGATACTCTTTGCTTCGAGCATCAATGTATGGACGGTGAATATGGTGGATAATGTAGACAGAATAGCAGATATCGGGGATAGCATTCCTTCGTTCATCCTTCATCTGGCGGCTTTTGTTCCGATGTTCCTGTTCTTCGTGTTCTGCTATTATGTCATCCCGAATACCTATATCCGGGTTCGCAGTACCCTGGTTCCATCGTTCCTGGCGGGTGTCTGCATGACGGCACTTCAGTATGGATATATCTATCTGCAGGTTTTTCTGTCCAGCTACAATGTCATCTATGGTTCGCTGGCAGCCATTCCGCTTTTCCTGTTATGGCTTCAGATTTCGTGGGCTATCGTAGTGTTTGGCGCCTTGCTTTGCCATACCAACCAGAACATCCATTATTATGATGGTGATTTGCAGTACGATCACCTGAAGCTGGTGCAGCGCATCAAGGTTTGTGGGGTAGTGATGCATCTGGTATGTCGTCGGTTCAATCAGGGCGAACAGGCGTATACTCCGAAAGAAATTCATGATTTAACGAAGATACCTCAACAGATTGTCAACCAGTCGGTTAGGGAGCTGTTACGTGCCCGTTTGCTGGTAGAAATCCGGAATGGTAAGAAAAGCAGTTTTGAGGATTCGGTGGTTCTTCATCCGATAGAGAAGATAGAGCATCTTACCTATGGTGTAATGATAGAGCGCCTCTTCAGTTATGGCGAGGATGTCTCAAGCCTAGCCGCATTGGAGTCGGATATGGCGATGTGGAAGGATATCGACATCGTGAATGCAGAGTTCATAGAAAAGGGAAAGCAAATCGCTTTCTGATAATAAACGGTGTTTTTTAGGCACGTGTAATCCGTGCCTGAAAAACTATCAATTTATAGTATCTTATTTCTGGTCATATCCGTCAGAAATCTTTTTTCCCAGTGCTAGCGCCAGTTCAACCTTGGCACCATATCCTTCCAGCTGGTCGGCAAACTTTGCTACCGAATTGCCGGATGCGATGATGTCATCAAAGAGAATGATCTTTTTGCCCTGGAAGAAAGCCTCGTCGATATGGAGTTCATCTACAGGATCGCCATCTTCATCTACATCATGCGTGTAGCTGAAGGCAGGGTAGGCGTTGGTCATGCCCGTAGCCTTGCATATCTCCTCGCTGAACTCCTTGAAACGGCGCTTGGTATGCGCCTCAAGAGCAGCAGGAATGCAGACCAGGGTAAACTGTGCTGCCTCTTCGCCCAAAAGATTCTTCAGCTTGTCTGATACCATTTCGATAGCCTTCTTCAGGGCTTCCTGATGGTCCATCTCCGTAGTGAGCTCAGAGTTACCTTTAAAGTTGACGATAAGGTCGCGTTTTTCCCATTCCTCTGCTGTGAGTTCAAAAGTACCGAAGGCGCTGAATGCAGCGTAGTCGACAAGCCATTTGTAGTGCAGTCCGTTTTTCAGGACTGGCCACGAGTTGATTTCATTTTCGTAATTAGCCATAGACTAGAATTTTTTGATAATTAATAATGCATAGTTTCTGCAAAAATAGGAAATCTTTTCGAATTAAGGTGCCGGTTTCATAAAAAAGATTTGTTTTTTAAGTAATATTTTACGTAGCTGCCTTTTTTTTACTTATTTTTTAGTACCTTTGCACCGCATTTTAAGAAATACGTATATTTATATGACGAGAAAAACAAAACTTCATGAAATCCGCGACTACGTTATCATTGCCCTGGCGATGATAGAAGGTAGTATCGGTTTGAACATCTTCCTGCTTCCCAATCATATCACGATGGGTGGTGTAGGAGGTATTGCTTCTATCCTTTATTGGGGATTTGGCATCCCGGCATCTGTATCTTATCTGGCGCTCAATGTGTTCCTGCTTCTCATCGCATTCCGCATTCTGGGCTATAAGTTCTGTCTGAAGACCATCTATGGTGTTGGTATCTTTGCCTTAACTACCCGTCTGATAGAGACGCATACGGTAGGCATGACGCCGCTGCTTCACGACCAGCCGTTCATGGCAACGGTCATCGGTGCGTTCTTCATGGGTAGCAGTGCCGGTCTGGGTCTTTCCTGCAATGGTTCTACGGGTGGTTCTGATACCGTAGCGGCGATGATCAACAAGTATTGGAACATTTCCCTGGGTCATGCCATCATGATTTGCGACCTGTGTATCATCACCAGTTCTTATCTGGTATTGCGCGATTGGGAGATGGTGATTTACGGTTATGTCTGCCTCTTTGTGCAGTCGCTCTGTGTAGATCATGTGGTGAATGCGTTGCGCCGTTCGGTTCAGTTCTTCATCATCAGCGACAAATATCTGGAGCTCAGTGCAGCCATCAATACCGCCGCCGACCGAGGTTGTACGGTGATGGATGGTCATGGCTGTTACAGTGGCAAGGATGTCCACATGCTGTTTGTATTGGCGCGTCAGCGTGAGTCTCAGAAGATATTCCGTCTTATCGACGAGATAGATCCTACCGCCTTTGTCAGCCAGAGTGCCGTCATCGGTGTTTATGGCGAAGGTTTCGACCGTTTCAAGGTAGGCAAGAAGATAGGTTTGCCGAAGAAGAAATAGATAAACAGAAAAAGGGTGTGTCATAACTGCATGACACACCCTTTTTTAGTAATTTTCTAAGTATAGACATCTATATCCTCTGGCTTCGGCTAGATATGGAAATCTACCAACTTCAGCCATCGCTTGACATCAAACGACGGACAG